>Ga0209025_1001677_pt1 | contig 27101 bp, 33 predicted proteins | sample AraplaMF_Col_mLB_FD_184256 | JGI IMG/M metagenome (GOLD analysis project Ga0209025, IMG submission 184256) | Arabidopsis root microbial communities from the University of North Carolina, USA - plate scrape MF_Col_mLB (SPAdes) (version 2) | ecosystem: Host-associated > Plants > Roots > Endosphere... | reverse complement strand
TTGTTGCAAGTGCATGTAAAGTTATGATATTATTTGATAGAACGTATGTTCTTTTTTGGGTTTAAAATGACTACTGAAAAATTGAAAAAAGAGGTGTTTTTTATGATTTTAGGTATTAATCCGTATTTAGTTTTGGATGGTAATGGACAAGAAGCAGTGAAGTTTTATGAACATGCATTGGATGCAAAAGTTGAAGTCATTCAAACTTTTGGAGAAATGCCTGAAACTCCAGGATTTACTGTTCCAGATGAGGTGAAGGAACGCGTTTTACATGCGCATTTAAAAGTAGGTAATACAGACCTTATGATTTCAGATACATTCCCAGGTAAACCACACGAAATTGGATCGCAAGTAACGATAGCGATTAGATTAAGCGATGCAGAAAAGGCAAAAGAAGTATTTGGAAAATTACAAGATGGCGGTCAAGTAATTATGCCAATTCAAGAAACTTTCTGGAGCCCGGCGTATGGACAAGTAAAAGATAAATTTAACGTAGAATGGCAAGTAACAACAATCCCGGCTAATTAAAATTCATTTTTGGAAAAGCACCATGTTTGTAAAGTGGTGCTTTTTTTCTACACTTAAATTTCGTAGACTAAAAGAAAAAGGGGGGAGAAGATGGGGGAGATTTGGTTCGGTGGACATATTTATACAATGAGTGAAGAGAACGAAATGGTTGAAGCTGTGTATGTAGAAGATGGGATGATTATAGATACGGGGAATAAAAAAGAGTTAGAAAGTCGTTATGAGCCTGAGCGGGTACATAATCTAGAAGGAAGAACGATGATTCCAGGCCTTGTGGATAGTCATATGCACCTTATTGGGCATGGAGAAAGGTTACTTCGATTAGATTTATCTGCATGCACGTCGTATCAGGAAATGCTTTTGCTCGTTAGAGAGCGGGTTAACGAAGTGGCAGAGGATATTTGGGTTATTGGTGAGGGCTGGAACGAAAATAATTTCACAGATACTAAAAACGTCCATGTCCGTGATTTAGATGCGATTTCGAAAGAACATCCTATCTTATTAAAACGTGTTTGTCGACATGTTACATGGGTGAACTCTTACATACTTGACAAAGCAAATATAACGGTTGAGACGAAGGACCCAAAAGGCGGGAAAATTGGCCGGGATTCATCAAATGAATTAACAGGTCTTTTATATGAACAAGGCCAAGAATTAATTAAGCATCTTCAGCCTGAAATAGATGAAACATATTTACGAAGAGCACTAGAAACAGCTATTCGAGATTGTTGGAAGTACGGATTAGTGGGTGGACATACAGAGGATTTAAATTATTACGGCAGTTTTCGAAAAACGTACAATGCGTTTCCATACGTTATAAAAGAAACGCCTTTTAAAGCACATTTACTCGTTCATCATGAAGTGGCGGAAGAACGAAAAGAATATGAAAATGAGCATTATATTGAATTTGGAGCCATGAAGATTTTTTCTGATGGTTCTTTTGGCGGAAGAACGGCTTTATTAAGTGAACCGTATGAAGATGAGAAGGAAAGAAATGGAGTAGCTATTTTTTCTCGTGAAGAGCTCGCGGAATTAGTGAAGAAAGCACGTAATCTACGGATGCCAGTTGCGATTCATACAATCGGTGATTTATCCCTTGAATATGTAATTGATGCACTGGAGTTATATCCTCCCGGAGAGGGGCTGCGTGATCGTATTATTCATTGTCAACTTGCTCGTGAAGATTTAATTGAACGTATGAAGAACTTACAAGCAATCATTGATATTCAGCCTGTATTCGTCTCGTCTGATTTCCCATCTGTTATTGAAAAACTAGGAGAGCATCGTCTTCGTTATGCGTATGCTTGGAAAACATTGCTCCGTGCAGGTTTGCATTGCGGCGGTGGATCAGATGCCCCAATCGAGCAAGTAAATCCGTTTTTAGGGATGTATAGTGCCGTAACGCGCCGAAGTTTTATGGATGGAACATGTTATATACCAGAAGAGCGTCTATCGGTATTTGAAGCTGTTTCACTCTTTACGACCGGAAGTGCATATACGATTGGAAAAGAAAACGAGCGTGGTAAAATCGCCCAAGGGTATGAAGCGGATTTCACCATAATGGATCGTAATGTATTTGAAATTAAAGTAGAAGATATAAAAAATATACAAGTTACGGCAACTGTAATAGATGGTCAGATTGTGTATCAAAAATAATAGCGACCGTTCGAAAATATGTGACGCAAAAATGAGTGCTAGGGAATCTCCTAGCACTCATTTTTCATCTTATAAAAACGTTCTCTGTACTTTTTCCCAGAACGAATTATTTTTTAGTTTTACTGTTTTAATTTGTTTATCACTTAAACGAACAACTGCTTTCTCGACTTGTTTAATGCTAAGCGCTTCATTATCCATTCCGATAACAGGGTAATCATTACCGTCTGGAGCAAGCTTTAACGTTAATGTACGTTCATGATTTAAGATGAACGGTGATCCAAGTGTACGGTATGTGTTGTTATTTAAAGAAGCAAGTTCGCTTATTTGGAAGCATGGAATCAATGGATCAACAACTGCGCCGTGCAATGATTTATTATAAGCTGTACTTCCTGTCGGTGTAGAGATGACTAAACCGTCTCCTCTAAATGTTTCGAAATATAAATCATCAACATGTACATCAACTACAAATGTTTTAATGATGCTAGAGCGTAAAGAAAACTCGTTTAAACAATGGAAAGATGTGTCATGATCAACATCTATTTGAATTGTTGGATATTTTCGCACTTCAATTTCATTTTGTGTAATTTCTTGAAGGGCTGTATCGACATGGTCAATGTGGAAATCACAGTAGAAAGAAATTTCATCTTTCGTAGAAACCCCTGCATATAAGCAATCTTCTCTAAAACCTGTTTTACGAACGGCTTGTAAGAAGGTGCCGTCATCTCCAACACTGACGATAGCGTTTGCATTTTTTGGATGATCTAATATGGTAAATCCATTTTCCTCTAAAATACGACATATTGGCTTCATTTTTTCGACAAGCGTTGCTTTGTCATCACCATAAAAGAAAAATAAATTGCGGCGATCTGTCATTGTGTATCCCTCCATTGCAGTCAAATTTAACGTGGTGCTCCATTAGAAAAATTCTGATGGTATGCTCAAATAATATATTTCGATATAAAATGTCAAAATCCCTCTTTGTTTTTAGAAAAATTTTTATATTCAATCTTATAACTACTTGTTTAATCCTGTTTGAACCTGTCGATAATGGATGTGGAGTGAAAGGATGATACAAATGAAGTGGTTTGTGATTGGAATTGGAATTCTTCTCTTGCTCGTTTTACTTATACTATTGTCGAAACTATCGCTTAAAGTGACGTTTTTATATTCAGAAATGGAGAAGCAATGTTTATTTCAAGTGAAAATATGGATGATTCGATATACATTTGATGTGCTGGAAAGAATTGAAAAACAACAAAAAAAGACCGAACAAAAAATTGAAAAGGCAGAGAAAGATGGCGGTATAGAAAATAAAATTATGGCGCAACTTGATAGTGTCGGGGAACTGATAAAAAAGCTTCAAGAAATCCATACTATCATTAAAGGTTTTCTTAAAAAAGTGAAAATCAATAAGTGGAGATGGCATTCGCAAATTGGAACTGGGGATGCAGCTAGTACTGGAATTATTACTGGATATGCATGGGGAATAAAAGGAATGACTGCGGGGGCCTTGGGACAATATACACATGTTATCGATGTACCGGAGTTTGAGATTACACCTGTGTTTCAAGGGAAGGGATTTGCATCGAAAGGTGAATTAACAGCATCCTTTCATATATATCGTGCCCTAGTAGCAGGGGTGAAGTTACTCTTGTTTATGAGAAAACAAAAATCTGGTATAACAGAAAAATCTGTACAAGCATAGGGGGATAAAATGGATCATCCAATTCAAGGTTTAATGACAACTGCAATGCAGCATTTAAAACAAATGACGGATGTAAATACAATTATCGGCGATCCAATTAAAGCGGCTGATGGGAGCGTAATTTTAACGGTTTCTAAAGTGAGCTTTGGGTTTGCTGCTGGCGGGAGCGAGTTTGGAAAAGTAGAAAGCTCCGGTCGTCATCCATTTGGAGGAGGGAGTGGTGGTGGTGTCTCCATTAACCCAGTCGCTTTTCTCGTTATAAATGGACAAGGCGTAAAAGTATTACACTTAGATCAACAGACACATGTGATTGATAAAATCCTTGAGTTAGCACCGCAAGCTGTTGATAAAGTGAAGGAAATGATGGAGAAGCGAAAAGGCGACGAACCAGAATTTGAAATATAGAGGATGAATTTCTGAGAAGAAGGGCTAAATAAAGGCCCTTCTTTTTTTGTGCTGAATTATGAAAGTGGCATCTTTTTTGAAAAAATATATAAGTTGAGTTAGTTTCATTTGTATTTTAGAATCATTATGACTATTATTAACACTATACATACTTTGTTTTATTAAAAGGAGGATTTTCAAGTGACAAACGTAACTTTTAAAGGTAACCCAATCACTTTAGTTGGAACAGAAGTTAAAGTTGGCGATCAAGCGTCAAACTTCCAAGTGCTAGCAAACGACTTATCTCCAGTAAGTTTAGAAACATACAAAGGTCAAGTGAAATTAATTAGTGTTGTACCATCTATCGACACAGGTGTATGCGATGCGCAAACTCGTCGTTTTAACCAAGATGCAGCTGGTATTGAAAACACAAAAGTATTAACAATTAGTGTAGACCTACCATTCGCTCAAAAACGCTGGTGTGCAGCGAACGGCTTAGAAAATGTAGCAACACTTTCTGATCACCGTGACCTTTCATTCGGTGAAGCTTACGGTGTAGTAATGAAAGAGCTTCGTTTACTTGCTCGTGCAGTATTCGTAGTAGACAGCAACGACAAAGTAGTTTACGTAGAATACGTAAGCGAAGGTACAAGCCATCCAAATTACGAAGCAGCATTAGAAGCAGCAAAAGCTGCTAAGTAATGTAAATGAAGGCGACCTCTATGTAAGAGGTCGTTTTTTCTCATATAGTGCCGAACGCGGATGTACTGAAAAAGCGCTGATATATAAGAAGAAACAGTCGATATAAAATTAAAATCTGAAAAGGGAGCTCTTAAAAAGGGGTCGCTTTTTCTTTTGGCAAAAAATTAGATTGTGGTATGATATAAGTTATGTGTAATTGACAGAAGGAGGAATGTACGTGAGTCAGGCAGTAGAAACATTATTTTCTATTTTTGATTCTTCTACCGTAATTTTACGTAAAGAATTGGATGTAACCTATTTAGAAGCGCTTGTGGAAACAGGGGATAATCTGTTTGAAGGAGCGGTTCTACAAGAAGAATTATCTGAATCAACAATTGAACGGTTGAATCGTGAATATAGTAAGTTTAATGAAGAAAAATATAAAGGCGAGGAAATTCGCAAATCATTTCAACTTGCGATTCTAAAAGGAATGAAAGAAGGCGTGCAAGCCAATCACGAAATGACGCCTGATGCAGTTGGAATGTTTATGAGCTACTTATTCCATAAATTTATGAAAGATCAAAAAGAAATCGTTGTTTTAGATCCTGCGATTGGGACAGGGAACTTAATGACGACAATTTTTAATGGTGCTCAAGAAGGTGCAACGATAAGTGGATTTGGTGTAGATGTGGATGATTTACTTGTTAGACTTGCTTTAGCGAATGCGAATTTACAAAAGCAAGCAATCGAGTTCTTCAATCAAGATGGACTAGCACCGCTTTATATTGACCCAGTAGATGCAGTTGTTTGTGATTTACCAGTTGGATTTTATCCAAACGAAATTGGCGCAAGTGAATATACTCTTAAAGCAGATGAAGGAATGTCTTATGCACATCACTTATTTATTGAACAAAGTGTGAAACATACAAAAGAAGGTGGCTATTTATTCTTCTTAGTACCAAACTTTATCTTTGAAAGTGATCAAGCGCCAAAATTACATGCATTTATTAAAGAAACAAGCTTTATTCAAGGACTATTACAGCTTCCTGTTTCCATGTTTAAAAACGAGAAAAATGCAAAAAGTATATTTGTTCTCCAAAAGAAAGGTCCAAATGTAACAATGCCGAAACAAGCTTTGTTAGTGGAATTACCTAAATTTTCCAATATGAAGGCGATGGAGAATATTATGGATCAATTAAATACTTGGTTTGCAACGTATAAATAGTAATATATGTAACAGGAGTACTCTTAGATATAGTACAGTTTTGTATTGTATGTAATAATTTTTAATATATACAAGATAAAACTGAATTTTTTTGAAATCTGTAATATATATTTTTTCTTGGTGTTACAATTTTTTCACTTGAAATATATGTCGTACGATGTTTAAATTAAATTCGTGAGTATAAAATTTACTGGGGATGAAACGTTTTCATCTTTGGTATATTTAAACAGATAAAATCGAGCGGTTTGTGGTCTCATCCACACAACTACCAAGAGAAAAAAGGGGCGAAAGACTAGATGTCAAAAATCATCGCGATTAATGCAGGAAGCTCTTCCTTGAAATTCCAATTATTTGAAATGCCAAGTGAAACAGTATTAACAAAAGGTTTAGTAGAACGTATCGGTTTAGAAGATAGTATCTTCACAATTACTGTGAACGGTGAAAAACAAACAGAAGTAACAAATATACCAGACCATGGAGTAGCAGTTAATATGTTACTTAACAAATTAACTGAAAACGGAATCGTGAAATCTCTTGATGAGATTAGCGGTATCGGTCACCGCGTTGTACACGGCGGCGAAAAGTTTGATGATTCTGCTTTAATTACTGACGAAGTATTAGCGGAAATCGAAAATTTAAGCGAATTAGCACCACTTCATAATCCAGCACACGTTGTTGGTATTAAAGCATTCCAAGCGGTACTTCCAAACGTACCAGCAGTTGCAGTATTCGATACAGCATTCCATCAAACAATGCCGGAAGAATCTTTCTTATACAGCTTACCATATGAATACTATGAGAAATATGGTGTTCGTAAATACGGTTTCCACGGAACGTCTCATAAATATGTAACACAGCGTGCAGCTGAATTATTAGGTCGTCCACTTGAAAGCTTACGTTTACTTTCTTGCCACTTAGGTAACGGTGCAAGTATCGCAGCTGTAGAAGGCGGAAAGTCTATCGATACTTCTATGGGCTTCACTCCACTTGCTGGTGTAACAATGGGTACACGTTCTGGTAACCTTGATCCTGCGTTAATTCCATACCTAATGGAAAAAACAGGACAATCTGTAGAAGAAGTTCTAAACGTATTAAACAAGAAAAGTGGTATGCTAGGTCTTTCTGGATTCTCTAGTGACTTACGTGACATCGAACAAGCGGAAAAAGAAGGAAATCACCGTGCAGAGGTAGCGTTAGATATATTCGTAGAGCGTATTCATAAATATATCGGTTCTTATGCAGCTCGTATGAAAGGTGTAGACGCAATCATCTTTACAGCTGGTATTGGAGAAAACAGTTCTCTAATTCGTGAGCGTGTATTAGAAGGCCTTGAGTTTATGGGAGTATACTTCGATCCGAAACGTAACAATGTTCGTGGCGAAGAAGCATTCATCAGCTTCCCTCACTCTCCAGTGAAAATTATTATAATTCCAACTGACGAAGAAGTTATGATTGCTCGTGACGTATTACGTCTTGGAAATATTGGTTAATATATGAATAAAAGACGGGATCCTATAGGATTCCGTCTTTTATTTTTGTTGCGAGAAAATGCATGATTCCATTTGGATACAAAGTTTTTTCTTGCCCGAGAAATGCTGTAATGGGAATCCACTTTGCATATGCACTTCGTTCGTTATCTTGCATAGGTATCATTTCACTTCCATATAATGATGTATCTGTAAAATGAAGCGAGTACAATTGAATAATCTCATGTCCGGCTTCCTCATCTACATAAAAGATATTTTCAAGACATCCTAAGTAAGTTGTAATTTCTACTTGTGCATTAATTTCTTCCTTAAATTCACGAATCACTGTTTGATCTGATTTCTCTCCAAATTCAATAGAACCGCCGAGTGGCCTGTAATATGTTTGAATTTCTGTTTGATATTCTTGAACAAGAATACGCTTGTTATGGAGTAGGATTCCAAATGCCTTTGCGCGTGGGTACATATTATAACCTCCTATATATTGGATAAATATATGTTTAGCCTATCAGATTTGTAAAGAAAAATCTGAAATATGTTACAATAGAACAAAATTGAGCGAGGTGGTTGTTACGATGCAATCGAAGCGAGAACAAGCCATTTTACAAGAGGTTAAAAATTGGGAAGGACAGCTATTGGAACAGGAGTCAACCGATTTTCAAAAGATGTTTGATAAGTGGTTGCATACTTCAGTCGCAAAGGTTCCGGAGAAAAAGCGAAAAGAATTTTTTGCGAAAGCAGACGGATGGTTATTTCATCTTCATGCATTGATTCAGAGTTCACAATCGCAGCTTGATGCGCGAAATCGTATTTTAGGAACAGCGCGGTTGTTTGATGAATCGATTGAACAGCTGGGAGAATTGAAAGCATTATCCATTGATCAACTAACATACATAGCAGAGCAACAGACCGCGCGTCATCGTTTATATTCTTTTGTACAGGGAGGAGCAACTGGAGTCGGTGGTTTATTATTGTTGACAGCCGATTTTCCGGTCATGATTGCGTTAAATGTAAAGGCAGTTCAACTTATTGCAACATCATTTGGTCATGATGTGAACAAGCCATATGAAATGATGCTCGCTTTAAAAGTATTCCATGCTGCCTTACTGCCAGCAAGGCTTCAGCAATATGCTTGGTATAACTTGCTTCAGGAGCTAGAACAAGAGGATTCGTTCTTTTATGAAGGGGAAGAAGAAGTATTAAAACCAGCTTCTACAGAAATTTTGTTAAAACAAATTTTGAAGACTTTTTCTATTTATGCGCTTCGACGTAAACTATTTCAAGGTATTCCTGTATTAGGGATGGCGATTGGTTCTACGGTGAATTACCGTCTAACAAGGAATGTAACAGAATTTGCAACCAGGTTCTACCAAGTGCGTTACATAGTAGAAAAAGAAAAAAGAGCATAAAAAAAGCGAGAGGCCAAGGCCTTTCGCTTTTAGTTTGTTGCATGTTGTTTTGATATTGGAATAGATACTGTTTTCTTTTCTTCTGCTGGATAATAAATTAAATCAAGCGTCTTTGCCTGCACAGCAATTGAAAGAATAGTAAAAGCAATTTCTGTCCAAGTTAAATAATATAATGAAAGTGTAAGTACAATCGCATCAAAGACGAAGAAAATCTGACCAATTGTAAATCGAGTTTTTTTACTTAGTACAATTGTTAAAATATCGTCTCCACCGGTTGAACCACCAAATCGCAATATAAAACCGAGTCCAATCCCAGCCAGCGCACCACCTAGTACTGCAGCTATCCATAAATGATTTGATAAATCTACTGTAAATGGAGAATAGTTTTCCATTAAAGAATAAAATACTCCGAATGAAATCGATCCTATAAATGAATAACCAACCATCTTTTTACCTAAAAATGTAGCACATAGCAAAATAATCGGGATATCCATTATTACAGTTGAAATTGACGGTGAAATATCAAAAAAGTTTTGGATAAATAGTGCAATTCCTACAAAGCCACCTTCAGTTAAGTGGTTTTGAAAATGAATGTGATATAGTGCTGCTGATAAAATAAATGAACCGATTAAAAGCATAAAAATTTCTTTAATAATTTGTCGACTTTGGATGTTCCTCATCGTTATTCCTTCTTTCCGTAGTTAGTAGTTCTTTTCATCTTGTAAACTAACTACGAGCTCATATAGCCTTCAGTTAGTTTACATCAAACTAACTACGCTATATATCGCTGAAGAAATAACGAATAATCCTCTCGTCCATCAATTCTCCCTACTTTCGTTTTAGTTTAAGTCTAAAAACGACTAAACAAAACTTTGAGTAGGATTGGTTATTTAGCAATCCTGCCTTCTTCTTCGTTTTGTTTAGTAATTATCAATAAAGGCCTAAACAAAACGCTATGTGTAAGAAGAGTCTTTTCGTTGCCAAATTATCCTTCGGGCAATCATAATTTCCCCACTCTCGTATTTTTTTTCGCTAGACTAAAGTATCTGAGCAAAAAAATACGCTACGTGTAAGATTCGTCAATTCGATGCCACATGCTCCTTCGAGCGATCATGATATCAAAATCCTTTCTGTAAAAGATTTTATATTATTATATCATACTTTCAAAAAATGTATGCGGATGGAAACCGACAATAACCGGAGAAAAATTACATAATTTGTAATTTTATAGGAAGTATGCTGCTATTTTTAAATATTTTTGCAAAATAGTCCTATTTGTTTAGGAGTTGGGAGAGGATGTCCAATAAGTAATAAGAAAGAAGTACTGAAATTTACGCACTTGTTTCCTGTTTGTCACTTTTTTCTTTGAAAAAAGCATCCCAGTTAATGGGGGATAAAAATTAAACTTCCTGTAGAGTCATGTTTCTGTACAAATTCTTTTCGTTAGTATATGACGCGGGGAATGTATATTGTGTTATTTTTTTACAAAAATAAGTTTGTATGAGAGTATATTTGTATAGATGGATGAATGGTAAGGGAGGAGATAGTATGTTCAAAGATATGTTCAAAAGAAAAGAATTAGTATGTTCTCTTTGTCAAAAAAAAATTCAATATGAAGAAGAATTGGTTGCCTTTGTAAAGTTACCAAAAGAAAGGAATCTGTTAGTAGGTCCTTTTGATGTATGCTTAGCGAAATCAGCGGAAAATATATATTGCAAGCCTTGTTATGAAAAAAGCATGACCCACAGTAAATGAGGGCATGCTTCTTTTATTGATGCGCTTTTCCCTCAGACACATGTTGAGTAAGACGATACCATAGCCATAAATCGTTAATGATAGAGGCAAGATCGGCAATCTCAGAATTGAGTTTACAAGAAATCTCAAAATTTTCCTCGTTATTTAAACGCTGTTGTTTTTGGTTAATATGATATTCCAGTTCTTTTATACGATCAGGTATTTTTCCACGAATTTGTTCCCATTTTAATAAAATTGCATGCTGCATGTTTTCAGGGATATCTTCCCATTCTTCTTGTAGTTCAGGTACTTCTATTCCTAGGTGTTCATCGTATATAAAATATTGTTCCATATAGACACCCCCATTTTCTGTTTCCATTGTACCGAAAAAAAGAAAGAAGTTCGATGAAATTGTTAGAATTTTTTTTGTTAATATCCCTTGATTCATTTTATAAAAGGTGTTAAAGTTTGAATTATTATTAATTATAATGAATATTTATTCTTTAGGGGGATATAAAATGGAGAAGAAAAAAGTTGTGTTAGCATATTCCGGAGGTCTTGATACTTCCGTTGCAATTAAATGGTTACAAGATAAAAATTATGATGTTATTGCGCTTTGCTTAGATTTAGGGGAAGGTAAAGATTTGGATTTTGTAAAAGAAAAAGCACTTTCAGTAGGCGCAGTTAAATCTTACATGATTGATGTTCAAGAAGAATTTGCGAATGAATATGCATTGATGGCTCTACAAGGTCATACGTTATACGAAGGGAAATATCCACTTATTTCTGCATTATCTCGTCCGTTAATTGCAAAAAAACTTGTAGAAATTGCGGAGCAGGAAGGAGCAAGTGCTGTCGCACATGGATGTACAGGAAAAGGGAATGACCAAGTTCGTTTTGAAGTTTCTATTCAAGCATTAAATCCGTATTTAGAAGTAATTGCGCCAGTACGTGAATGGAAATGGTCACGTGAAGAAGAGATTGCGTACGCGAAAGAAAATGATGTCCCGATCCCAATCAATTTAGATAGCCCGTTCTCAATTGACCAAAACTTATGGGGACGCAGTAATGAATGTGGAATTTTAGAAGATCCGTGGGCAGCGCCTCCAGAAGATGCATATGAAATGACATTAGCATTAGAAGATACACCGAATAAACCAGAGTTTGTGGAAATTGGATTTGAAGCAGGGGTACCAACAACATTAAATGGCATTTCTTATTCACTTTCAGAACTAATCAAAACGTTAAACACTCTTGCTGGAAAACATGGGGTTGGGCGTATTGATCATGTGGAAAACCGCCTTGTTGGGATTAAATCACGTGAAGTATATGAATGCCCAGCAGCAATGACGTTACTTACAGCACATAAAGAGTTAGAAGATTTAACGCTTGTAAAAGAAGTAGCTCATTTTAAACCAATGATTGAGCAAAAATTAACGGAATTAATTTATAACGGTTTATGGTTCTCGCCTTTAAAACAAGCGCTTGTTGCTTTCTTACAAGAAACACAAAAAACAGTAACAGGTACTGTACGTGTGAAATTATTTAAAGGTCATGCAATTGTAGAAGGACGTAAATCAGAATACTCTCTATATGATGAAAAATTAGCAACATATACAGTGGATGATGAATTTAACCATGATGCTGCAGTTGGCTTTATTTCTTTATTTGGTCTTCCAACAAAAGTATACAGCCAAGTAAATCAGAAGAAGGTGGAAGCGTGAGCAAACTTTGGGGAGGCCGTTTTACAGCAGAAGCAGAAGAGTGGGTCGAGGAGTTTGGAGCTTCCATCTCCTTTGACCAAAAATTAGTGGTAGAAGATATAGAAGGAAGTATCGCTCACGTTACGATGCTTGCGAAGCAGGGGATTGTGACAAAAGAAGAAGCAGAGAAAATTAAAGAAGGCCTTCAACATTTATTAGAAAAAGCGAAAATAAATGAGTTAACTTTTTCAGTAGATGCTGAGGATATTCATTTAAACATTGAAAAAATGTTAATTGAACAAATTGGTGACGTTGGTGGAAAGCTTCATACAGGAAGAAGTCGTAATGATCAAGTTGCGACAGATATGCATTTATATTTACGTAATAAAGTGAAAGATATTATAAAGGCAACGAAACAACTGCAATCGGTTCTTGTTCATCAAGCAGAGAAGAATATTGAAACAATTATGCCGGGGTATACACATTTGCAACGTGCACAGCCAATTTCGTTTGCTCATCATGTACTTGCATATTTTTGGATGTTAGAGCGCGATGTAAATCGTTATGAGGATTCAGTGGGGCGCATTAATATTTCTCCGCTTGGTGCGGGTGCTCTTGCGGGAACTACATTTCCGATTGACCGTTCGTATAGCGCAGAGTTGCTCGGTTTTGAAGGAATCTATGAAAATAGTTTAGATGCAGTGAGTGATCGTGATTTCATACTAGAATTTCTTAGCAATTCGTCCATACTAATGATGCATTTATCACGCTTTTGTGAAGAACTCATTTTATGGAGCAGTCAGGAATTTCAATTTATTGAAATGAGCGACCAGTACGCAACGGGAAGCAGCATTATGCCGCAAAAGAAAAACCCTGATATGGCTGAACTCATTCGTGGTAAAACAGGGAGAGTATACGGCAATCTATTTAGCTTGTTAACGGTAATGAAAGGATTGCCGCTTGCTTATAATAAAGACTTGCAAGAAGACAAAGAAGGTATGTTTGATACGGTGAAAACAGTAGAAGGCTGCCTGCACATTATGGCTGGCATGCTAGAAACGATGACTGTAAACAAAGAAAAAATGGGGCAAGCCGTAACACAAGACTTCTCCAATGCAACAGAAATTGCTGATTACTTAGCAAACAAAGGACTTCCATTCCGTCAGGCGCATGAAATTGTTGGAAAGCTCGTTCTTCATTGTACGCAAAAAGGAATCTATTTATTAGATGTACCGCTAGAAACATATCAAGAAATGAGTTCGTTATTTGAAGAAGATTTATATGAAGTTCTTTCGCCATATGCAGCGGTAAAACGTCGTAATAGTGCAGGTGGAACAGGATTCGAACAAATTCAAAATGCACTGGAAAAAGCGAAGGTGTTAGTGGGAGAGACTGTAAATTTATAAGGATGAGAGGATACTCCGCTCTATATAGGAGCGGGGTATCCTCTTTTTTTACTAGAAAAAATAATAAGTGTGTTAAAGGAGAAAGGAGTTTCGCAATCTTAAGTTGAAATTTGGGTAGGTGGAAGATTTAGTAATGTAAGGAGCGTCTATTATGCCAACTTATTAAAGAGTTTACTTCAAATGAAATTCAAAAAGAATAGGGAGGTAATGCCCTGTGTTATCTATAAAAGATATTGAATCGCATATAGAACAACAAGTACAGAACAAAACAGTACCGGGGTTTGCACTATCAATCATAAATGAAACAGAAATTTTGTATGAAAAGGCATTCGGTCTCATGAACTGGGAAGAATCGAATCAGAAGGTTACGACCGATACATTGTTCCGCGTTGGATCAGTTAGTAAAAGTTTAACAGGGACTTTAATAATGAAGCTCGTAGAAGAGGGGATTTTAGATTTAGATGTTCCAATTTGTACGTATATAGAAGAGTTTACCAGAATACGCTCGCACCATAACTCTTCGTATGTTGCTAAGTCATACCGCGGGTTTACCTGATGGAGGAGATATAGAGGGACCTCGTGATCAGGCAGGATGGGTATCTTATATAGAGGAAATAGTTCCTAATTTGAAACTAGTAACTCCACCTGGCATCCTATATTCATACGGAAATCATGCTTATAATCTTGCAGGATATGTAGCTCAATCTGTATGTAAAAAGCCGTTTGCAGAGCTCATGAAGGAATATGTATTAGATCCACTTGGAATGACTAGAACAATGTATGATCCGCTTGAAGCGATGACGTATCCTCTTGCTTTAGCCCATGAAAAAACAGAACAAGGCGATTGGAAGGTACAACATAAATTTGCAGAAAATGTAACGAATTATCCTTCCTTTTTTGGAATGTCGACCATAACAGATTTATCTCGCTTTGCGATGATGCATTTAAATAAAGGGATTTTAGATGGTAAGACCTTTTTAAGGTCAGAAATAATTGAGGAAATGCATAAGAAGCAAGTTGATAACTACACTTTAAACGAGTTTGGTAGCTGTTTAGGTTTGATAATAGAGAAAGAGCGAGGCTGCGAAATGCTTTGGCATAGCGGAGCGATAAGCACATATAAATGTTTTTTAGTATTGTTCCCAGAGAAAAAGCTAGGATTTGTGACGATGGCGACGCAGGATTATGGGTGGGAAATTATAGAGATGTTAATGAACCAATTCATAGGACAAACTGTTAAACCTAAAATCACTCCTGTTCAAGTTGATTCGGATTGTTGGAGAAACTATGAAGGGGCGTATTTAGGTGCAAAAAGAGGATTTGTCAGTATAACAATTGAAGATACTGCTCTTATGATGGAGTGGAATGGAGAAAAAATGCAATTAGAACCTGTTCGAAAGGATTTCTATATAGCGCGTCATAATGGTGAGGTAGTATCGATAGGGTTTCGAGTAATGGATTTAAGAACAAAGTATATCGTTATTAATGGAAGCCCTTGTAAGTATACAGATTTACAAAGAAAGCATGTTCAGGCAGTAGAATGGAAGGATTATGAGGGAACATATTCAGCAGGCGTATTTGAGTTTAGCTTCTTAAAAAAAGAAGGTAAACCAGTATTTGTAGATGAAGACCAGCACTATCCTTGTTTTCCAATCAACGCTTCTATATTTTACGCAGGAGAATATGGACTTCTTCGATTTGCAAAGAATACAAGCGGATCTCCAGTATTATCTATTCAAGATGCATGGCATTTGGAATATGTAGGAGAAGAAGTAAAGATAAAGTGAAACTTAAATCAGTGAGGGATTCAGGTCTCACTGATTTAGTGTTTTTATACTTCTAGACTACGTGCATGCATCGTTTTATAGATATTTTCAATGATTAAAAAATGATGTTTCTCATGTATCGCTAAAAGTTGAATGGCTTGAATTAGGTTGGGATACTTAGCGAGTGGATCCAAAAATACAATGTGCCCCGCGATATTTTCTTCTATATTTTGAACGCATATTTTGATTGCATTTGTTTCGTTAACTAGCAATCGTTCCAGTTCTTTACCATCCATAGAATAATAGATTTTTTTGGATGGTACTAAAATCCAAGGAGCTTTCATTCCTTTCCCATTTTTTTCTTTGTATACTGCATAGATGTCATGTATTTCAGTTGCAAACGGGGCATTTCTTCTTATTTTGGCATAGGGAAGAAGTGTGAAAGAAAACTTAATTGCAACTTTTAGCATTTTTGCAATTAAGTACAGGTGGTAGAGATGTTCCCCAATTGACCATTTCCCATTTTTATTTCGATGCCATAGTTCTTCTTGCGGAAGTGATTGTAGTTTAGGGAGAAATTGAGATCTTTGTTGATTTAATGTGTGAAAATGTTTTGATATACTTTCAGATTTCATGTACCAGAACCCCTTAGTTCATTTTCCTAATTATACCATCATTATAATTGTTTTGTATTTTGGAAGGGGAATCCATGCTAAAACAACTCTTCATCTGGAATAGTATGTTTAGAAATCTAAGTTTACCGCATTGCCATCAACGTAAAGAAGGAGAGCACACTATATGATGTGCTTTCTTTTTTAGAAAACGTGTTCACATAAAGTTGGCTTGTCAATCTGAAAATACTATGGCAGTATATAAGGAACATCCCTATTTTTCGTGAGTTTCCAGTTCGTAATTGTTAAGTTTACGTAAGTATGAAAAAGGGAATTGAGAGTAATTTTTATAATGGAGGAAATAAAAAATATGCAAAACTTACCGAACTGTCCGAAATGTAATTCAGAATATACGTATGAAGATGGAAGTCTATTTGTTTGCCCAGAGTGTGCGCATGAGTGGGCTCTAGGGTCAGAAACTGAAAATAGTGAAGACAAAAAGGTTGTTAAAGATGCAAATGGAAATATCTTAAACGATGGTGATGCTGTAACAGTAATCAAAGATCTTAAAGTAAAAGGAACTTCATCCGTTATAAAGATAGGTACAAAAGTAAAGAGTATCCGTTTAGTTGATGGAGATCATGATATTGATTGCAAAATTGACGGATTTGGAGCTATGAAATTAAAATCTGAATTTGTTAAAAAGGCATAAAAAGAATCGTATATAAATGATTAAAAAGACGTTCAGTAAGGTGGTTTTGCCAATTACTGAACGTCTTTTCTTATTCGTATTTATGCCGATTTTCTGTAATACGAATATATTCAATATCCATTAAATCACGGAGGAGTGCACCATGACTCAGCTCAACACCATGCTTTTCTTTAAAATGAGAGCAGATTGTGTCGAGCATTTCAATTTCTTCATCATTTACATCTAAAATAATTCGTTCGGAATCGCCCATGTAGCATCCCTCGTTTCTTTTTTTCTTAGCGTAACCGAACAGATATATTCTATCCTTCGATTTTTAAGTTAATCGAATGGGAGCAAAGATATATTTTGTTATTTGATATTTGAATACACAAAAAAGCATCAAGCCTACATGAGCTTGATGCTTTTATATTTTTGATAAATTATAGTTCACCTTGCTCTTCTTCACCACGGACAACAAGGACATCGCATTTCGCATAGCGAATAATATGTTCAGAGACGCTACCGATTAAGAAGCGTTCTACAGCGTTTAAACCAGTTGCACCACACATAATTAAATCTACTTTATGTTTTGGAGCAATTTCTTTTGAAATTTTAGATTTTGGATTACCGAATTCTAATACAGTATCTACTTTTTCAAGACCAGCTTCAGTTGCAGTCTTTTTGTAGTCTTCTAATAAATCTTCTGCAAAGAGATTTGCACGCTCAGCAATTGCTCGGCTATATGCTTCTACAGCAGAGTATGCTTTTACATCAACGATATGAGCGATTGTTAATGTTGCGTTGTTGCGCTTTGCAACTTGAATTGCTTTTTTAAAGGCTTTTTCTGCTTCTTTGGAACCGTCCACTGCAATTAAAATATTTGTATATGTATTATTCATAGTAGATTCCTCCCAATTCTTTTTTATAACCTTTTTACAACTTAATTATAAAGCAAAATATGGTAATGTGCTTGTCGAAAACGTTACAGAATTTTGAAAAATTTATTTCGATTCTTTTTAGTTGTAATTGATGGGATAACTTGTTACATATTGAGTATAGGAATAAAAAGGAGGCTATTTTTGTGAGACACGCGCTCATTACAGCCGGTACGAAAGGTTTAGGAAAGCAAGTAACAGAAAAATTATTGACTGAAGGATATTCAGTAACCGTAACATATCGCAGCGATATAAGAGCTGCCAAAGCAATGAGGGAAAAATATGAACATATAGCAGAACGACTGCAGTTTGTGCAAGCAGATGTCACGAAAAAAGAAGATTTACATAAAATGGTAGAAGGAGCAATTGACCGTTTTGGCAAAATTGATTTTTTAATCAATAATGCAGGTCCTTACGTATTTGAACGTAAAAATTTAATTGATTATGAAGAAGATGAATGGAATGAAATGATACAAGGGAATTTAACAGCAGTGTTTCGTTTATTAAAACTTGTCGTTCCGATCATGAGAAAAGAGCGTTTTGGCCGTATTATCAATTATGGGTTTCAAGGAGCGGATAGTGCACCTGGTTGGATGAACCGTTCCGCATTTGCTGCAGCAAAGGTAGGACTGGTCTCATTAACAAAGACAATTGCTTATGAGGAAGCAGAATACGGAATTACATCAAATATGATTTGTCCAGGAGATATTATTGGTGAAATGAAAGAGGCAACGATTCAAGAGGCACGTATGATGAAAGATGCCAAGACACCAATTGGTAGATCTGGAACAGGTGAAGATATCGCTCGCACAATTGCATTTCTATGCGAGGAAGATTCTGATATGATTACGGGCACAATCATTGAAGTAACAGGGGCCGTTGATGTTATTCACAGACATCGATAAAAATAGATAAAATCTATAGGAAAACTCGAGATATTTTTTGTCAAATATTGAGATATTATGTTAAAATATAAGAGCATAGAAAGCGCTTTAAAAAAATGATTCAGGGGTCATTTCATAACTCAAGGGGGAATTAAGAATGCGTATCGGTATTCCAACAGAAATTAAAAACAATGAAAACCGCGTGGCAATGACGCCAGCTGGTGCTGTGCATTTAGTACACAATGGTCATGATGTTTTTGTTCAAAAGGGTGCAGGTTTAGGATCTGGCTTTACAGATGAAGAATACGTACAAGCTGGGGCAAAACTTGTTGAAACTGCTGAAGAAGCATGGAATCAAGAGATGGTTATGAAGGTAAAAGAGCCAATTGAAAGTGAGTATGGTTATTTCCGTGAAGGTTTAATTTTATTCACATACTTACACTTAGCTCCAGAACCAGAATTAACAAAAGCTTTAATCGATAATAAAGTAGTAGCAATTGCTTATGAAACAGTACAATTAGACAACCGTTCTTTACCACTACTTGCACCTATGAGTGAAGTAGCTGGTCGTATGTCTGCACAAATTGGTGCACAATTCCTTGAGAAAAACAAGGGCGGTAAAGGCATTTTACTTGCAGGCGTTCCGGGAGTAAAACGTGGTAAAGTAACAGTTATCGGCGGTGGTCAAGCTGGTACAAACGCGGCGAAAATTGCGGTAGGTTTAGGTGCTGATGTAACGATTATCGACTTAAGTGCAGAACGCCTTCGTCAATTAGATGATATTTTCGGTAACCAAGTAAAAACTTTAATGTCTAACCCTTATAACATTGCAGAAGCTGTAAAAGAATCTGATCTTGTAATCGGTGCAGTATTAATTCCAGGTGCAAAAGCGCCAAAACTTGTAACAGAAGAAATGATTAAATCAATGGAAACAGGTTCTGTTGTAGTAGATATCGCAATTGACCAAGGTGGTATTTTCGAAACAACTGATCGTATTACAACTCATGACAACCCAACTTATGAAAAACACGGCGTTGTTCACTATGCAGTTGCAAACATGCCTGGTGCGGTTCCGCGTACATCAACTCTTGCGTTAACAAACGTAACAGTACCATATGCAGTACAAATTGCAAACAAAGGTTACAAAGAAGCTTGCTTAAGTAACTCTGCATTATTAAAAGGTATTAACACGTTAGACGGCTATGTAACATTTGAAGCAGTTGCAGAAGCACACAGCTTACAATACGCTGATGCGAAAGAGCTTCTTGATAAAGCTCCTGCTTTATCATAATAAAAAAATTGTGAGACCTTCCTTAGATAAGGAGGGTCTTTTTGTATGTAGTAACTCAAGTGTCTTCTACAAAAAGTTAGACCTCGATTTAACAAAATATTCAATATGTTTTTATAACGTATGATAGACAAAAAAATTTTAAGAATGATACGATAGGATTTGGGGAATTATGTTTATTTCATATGTGATTTATAATAAGTAACGAGAATTATAGAATAAAGTAAATTGGTCTAGGGGGGGATCCAATGGGGAGGAAAAGTAGTAAGAAAAAACAGAAGAGACAACCTAAACAACAGCATGTATTGCAACAAAAGGAAGTAGTTATAGAGCAACATGAGAAACCAATTGCCATTATACTTAAAGTACTTAGAATCATTACTATTTTTCTGTATTTAGGATTCTGTGTTTACATCTATTTTAAAATGAGTCAGTCACATCTAACTAAGGGGTTTTTGGGGGAGTTATTAAAGATATTTGTAGGAATAGTAGAAATGGTGTTGTATGGCTTTTTATTTCTATATATATGGACACCAAGTGATAAAGGTGAACAGGATAAGAGCAAGGCGAGAAGGAGAAAAGGTTCATCAAATTCATCAAGTGGATTTGTAAACTATAGCGATAACGATTGTAGTAGTTCAGGTGATAGTGGAGGAGGAGATTGCGGAGGCGGTGGAGATTAAAAAAGTAGTCCGCCTTAAAATGTTTCATTATTTGGAATGGTACGAGGCGATTTTGAAAGAAGTTGCCAATAAAATGAAACATTCAGCGGTGGAGCTTTCTCCATCCACCGCTGAATATTAGCCTTCACCAACTGGACTTTGACGAGCAGTCCATCTCTTACTAATTTTTTCTGTCAGGGAGCTTTGAGACGAGGGGTATTACTGCTCGTAAATATTAGGATAAAAGGGATGCTCTTTAATTTTTACTCGTAATACGAGATAGAGAGCATCTTTTTGTTTTGAAAATCTAAAAATTGGAATTTTTTCTTGTTAATGAGATTCCTCTTATGGTAGTTTGGGATTATATAAATAAGTAGATTTAAAGAGGGGATGTCATGGGGAGAAAGAGTAGGAAGAAAAAACAGATAAAACGGCAGAAATATATAAAGAAAAAGCAGGAACAGAATATACCATTTCAACAGAAGCTGGCTTTTCGTATAGAGGGAATTGCTAGGTATATTAGTATGGTTTTATATGTGATTTTGTGTATGTATTTGTTAGGTGTATTTTATCAAATCGAGATAAGACCTGAATTTTTGGAAGACATCTTTCAGGGGATTGTTTTTTTGGCACCATTCGGTATATTTTTTGTATTGTTTGACAAAGTATGGCCAAGCCGTGAAAGTAAAAATGATAAGAAAAGGCAGCAGAAAAGAAAACGATCTTCCTATGCTTCAAACTCGTCAAGTGGATTTGTAAACTACAGCGATAATAATTGTAGTAGTTCAAGTGATAGTGGTGGTGGAGATTGCGGGGGCGGTGGAGATTAAAAAAGTAATCTATCTTAAAATGTTTCATTATTCAGAATGAAACGTTAGAACTTGAAAGAGATTACTAGGATGGAATAGTGTATCGCAGAAAGGAAGCGCAGTAATAAATTTAACAAAAGAGCCAGAAGAAAGAATACAAAAGAGAAATGATTTGAACGAGAGGAGAAGCTATCGTTAGTTTAGAGCAAACTGTACGAGAATTAAAAGAAGAAGTGAAAAAAGTAAGGAAACAGAAATAGAAATGTTTTTTGATCTTTGCAATTGTAATTGTACTTGGCTGGTTTTTGCGGAAATAATAAATAACTTAGGGGATGGGAAGAATGATGGAGAAAGTAAATCTTTTAGAACTCACAAAAGAGATTACAGAGCAGCACAAAAATTTTGTTGTCTCGAATATAAATAATCATTGTTTGCGGATTGCTGTGTTTATGGGAGAATATGATTGGCACTTTCACTCGAATTCGGATGAATTATTTATAGTACTCGAGGGAGAATTGCTGATCGATTTTCAGGATAAGGATACAGTTGTTCTAAAACCGAATGATTCTATTTTAATTCCAGCAGGTACTATCCACCGCACAAGAGCACTACAGCGAACCGTTAACCTCTGTTTTGAAAATTTAGAAGCGGATACTGTTATTGTGGAGAATGTATGAGAAAGTTAGTGTTACCAGAGTATCATAAGATTCTTCCGGTTTTAGAAGAGAACAAACAGACAGCTACTTTTGCCTATGCAGTATGTGATCAAACGATAGATGGTGAAATCTTTGTAAATGATAGATTAACAGCAGGAATGATTGCGACTGCTAATGGTATTTACTATTTGTTTGGAGATACATATGATCAGGAATTTCAATGTACTTTGTTTTCTCACATTGAAAGTAATGTTTTAACAACAGAGAAACGATTCACATTATTTGTGTCTAGCTTAGATTGGGAAAACATTATTGAAAATCATTTCAAGGATGTATTTCGGAAAATCCCTCGAAAAAAATTTCTATTTCAAAGAGAGTGCTTTGAAGATGGAAAAAGAGAAGTAGATGATTTTACGTACCAGGTCATACGTGTCGATAAAAATGTAATAGAAAAAAGTACGGAATTTACGGAGCAGTATTATAAAGAGTATTGGGGATCAAAAGAAACGTTTTTGAAGCGTGGTTTTGGTTTTTGTATTGTACAAGGTCAAAAGGTAGTGGCGGAGTGTATTTCAATTTTTAGAGGTGATGATTTTGCGGAAATTGATATTGCAACACATCCAGACCATCAACGGAAAGGGCTTGCTGGATTAGTCGCAACTTCTTTCATAGAACATTGCATACAAAATGGAATTACACCGTGTTGGGATTGTAATAGCGATAACATTTCTTCACAAAATTTAGCTGGTAAATTAGGTTTTTGTCATCCGATAGAATATGTTTTATATGTACGAAAAAAGATGAGGGAATAAACATGAAGGTCGAATTAACAAGATTTAAAGTGAAACCAGGAAAAAGTCATCGTGTGGATGAGTGGATGAAACTTCTCAATAATCATATGAAAGAAGTACTTTTGACATTAAACGACGAAAAAATGTATGTAGAGACAATTTTCCGGGAAATAAGGGATGAGAAAGAGTATTTGTATTGGTATTCGGTACAAGGAGAAGGCGGAATAGATGTCGAAAGTTCTCAGCATGAAATTGATAAAAAGCATTTAGAGTTTTGGTATGAATGTATCGATGAAGAATCGCCTGTTTCCCATATGAAAACAGAAGTTGTTATGATTCAAGATGTTGTTAAAGAAGCGATGAAATAATATTTTTGTAAGTAATAGGAAAAGTTCATCAGAGGAGATGGGTTTTTTGCTTGTAGAAAATTACATATTTCAAGCCTTTCTACTCATATAAGAAATATTGTTAGAGCGCTCAACATGGTGATTCCAACTACATGAATTTGAAGGAATAAAAAGCCCCTCTATTAATTTTCTGCTATAATAAACACTTATTATTATAATTCTTAATATAGAGAATTATAAATACAACTACAAATGATTATTCAAGTAGAATTAAAGAATAATTGAAATTAGTTGTGGGGAGTACCATATATAAGAGGGGGAACAGTTGAGAAATATCTATTTCGAAACATTAGTGAGAATAGTTAGAAAATTTATGTTATAATATGGAAAAAGGGGGCCTATATGAAGCAAATACATGGAGCAATTTATATCTACATAACAATGTTTTTTGTTGGAGCGTCTTATGGTTTAGGACATTCATACTCGCACCCAATTTTAACTTTTTTGAGCGGGACATGTATGGCCATCGCGATTTGTGTACACTTTTTCTCAGTTTGGATTGTTAAATTTCAATTAAATATTAGTGAAATGGAAGAAGGCACCTTTTGAGAGGCCTTCTTTTTAATTGTATTGACGAAATCTTTTTAATAAGTTTTCAATCTCGATTTCTGTTTCTTTACATATGGAATTTGTTCGTAATCGGAAGAATAAGCTTCGCAAAAATGATTTTATATTTCTGTATAACGCTTCATAAGGTGCGGTAGATAATTTTGTTTTTTGAACTTCCATTTGATTTATTAAGGAATGTAAGGATGAGATGAGTTCTTTTTTATTTAAACCGTTTTTAAGCATGGCGATGATAGGAGTGACAATTCTTTCATCTTCTTCATAGTTGTAATGAGTTGTATGTACACTTACTTTTTTTAATAGAGTTTGCATTATTTCTGGGTAATATGTGGTTTCAAGCTTTGGATTGTTGACAAGTTCATCGAATGTATCTGAAACATGAGCGATGCTATGAGCCCAACCTTGTTCACTAACATATCCGCGAAAATCATGTTCTTGGTTCATATATATAATTAATTTGTCTTTCACATCTAATATGTCAGACGGTGATAAGAAGTTATGTTTTGTATCGGCGTATATGATTAAAGCAATTAATAGTGTTGTAAATGATCGAGTGAATACTGCATCCTTATCATCTGTAGTGATTTTATAAAATAAATATTGTTCGTTTATACTTTGTGACAATAATTGCGATAATTGTGTGTGTGTAATATGATCATTTGTAATAAGATGGAAAAACGTTGTGTAGATTAATGTATCTCGTAAATAACTATCTGGGGTGCCGATATGCTGAAGCATTTTTGAAATTAGTTTATCGATATCTATCGTGGAATCTATGGTGTAATGATTAGCCTTTATTTCTTCTAATTGTTTTTGAAGTTGTTGCATGCAATCTCTCCTTTTTTTATGTGTTTAGAAAATTCTGTATTTAAATATTATAATAGAAATAGAGAATATACAAGAAATACATACTACAGTAAAAAGAAAGTTATTGGACTTTTCACGATAGTAATAGCATGTATACGTAATGAGAAAGTTGAGAATGAGCATGTGAATGTGCAACAACAAACAGAAAAAGGTGCTATGGAAGGATACGTTATGATGAGAAATGAGACTGTATATTTCATCATGAATAAAAAATCCGAAATGATAGAAGTTATATAAATCAACACCTACATATGGGAATCCAAACAGACGTGATTTTAAATTTTGACGATGAAGGTGTATATAAAGTTGAAATCAGGATAACTGTTAATAGGTTTGAGATAGTAGAGACATAGGATATAAAAAAAGGTAGCGCAGTCGCTACCTTTTTTCTTATTTAACAAACTGTAATTCTTTTGGGAATTTCGTTAAAATTTCTGATCCGTCTTTCGTGATGTAGAGATCATCTTCAATACGAACACCGCCTACGTTTGGTATGTAAATACCTGGTTCAATTGTGAAGACCATTCCTTCTTTTAATGGAGATGGATTTCCTTCTTTTACATCTGGATACTCGTGTACGCTAATTCCAAGTCCGTGGCCAAGGCGGTGCGGGAAGAAATCTCCATAACCTGCATCTGCGATAACAGAGCGAGCAGCACGGTCAATTTCGCCAAGTGTAACACCTGGTTTACAAGCTTCAACCGCTTGTAATTGGCCAGCTAGTACAGTGTTATAAATGCGTGTTTGTTCTTCTGAAATATCGCCAAATGCTACTGTACGTGTAATGTCAGAGCAGTAACCGTCAATGATGACACCTAGGTCAAATAGTACGAAGTCACCGCGCTTCATTTTGTTTGCTCCTGGAATGCCGTGTGGCAATGCGGAGTTTGCTCCTGTTAGTACCATTGTGTCAAAGGACATTTTATGAATGCCTTTTTTCTTCATTTCATGTTCGATGATTGCTAACACTTCTAATTCGCTACGATTTTCTTGAATCGCATTTACACCGATTTCAACAGCGTAGTCAGCCATGGAAGCTGCTTGGCGTAAAATAGAAAGTTCTTTTTCGTCTTTAATTAAACGAAGTTCGCGTACTTTTTCTTCGGCAGATTGGAAAGATGCTTTCGGGAATAATTTTCTTACTTCTTCATAGCGTTCTACATTTAAATGTTCTTTTTCAATTGCCACTTTATTTACATCGATGCCACGGTCTTGAATTGCTTTTGTAATCATATCCCACGGTTTGTCTGTATCAGTGAATCCGATAATTTCATGCGCCCAACCAGCGTTTCTAGCCTGACCTTCTTCCATTTTAGGGCAGATTAAAATTGGTTCTTTTTCTTGGAATACAAATAGACCGAGTAGTCTTTCGTGTGGTTCGCAATGGAAGTTTGTCATATAGAAGATGTTTGGTGTAGAAGTTAAAAATGCAGCTTCTACGTTCTGTTCTTGTAGCCATTGCATTAAGTTTTCTAATCTAGTATTCATAAATTCGCACCCCCGAGATTTTAATTACATATATAACTTTACATCGGATGGAAGCGTTATGACAAGCAAATCGATGTTTGAAAAGACAGGGAATTGTGAAATCATGTAGAATACAAGGTGTGAATGTAAACAAGGGAGGAATATAATCATGAAAGTATCTTATCATGGCCATTCAGTTGTAAAGATTGAAACGAATGGGAAGGTTATCTTAATTGATCCATTTTTAACAGGTAATCCCAAAACAGATTTAAAGGCCGAAGATGTTAAGGTAGACGCAATTATCTTATCGCATGGTCATGGTGATCATGTCGGCGATACAGTAGCGCTTGCGAAGAAAAATAATGCGGTTGTTGTGGCACCATTTGAACTCGCAACATTTTTAGGATGGCAAGGTGTGAATACGCACCCAATGCATATCGGTGGCTCGCATGTATTTGATTTTGGGAAAGTGAAATTTACACAAGCATTCCATGGTTCTAGTTATATTGATGAAGAAAATAAGACGATTACATATACGGGAATGCCGGCTGGAATTTTATTTACGGCAGAAGAGAAAACGATTTATCATGCAGGGGATACTGCATTATTTTCTGATATGAAGTTAATTGGGTCTCTGAACAAAATTGATATCGCATTTTTACCAATTGGTGATAATTTTACAATGGGACCAGAGGATGCAGTATTAGCTGCGGAATGGATTGGAGCAAAAACGGTTGTACCAATGCATTATAATACGTTCTCAGTTATTGAACAGGATCCGCATCTTT
>Ga0209025_1001675_pt1 | contig 27113 bp, 18 predicted proteins | sample AraplaMF_Col_mLB_FD_184256 | JGI IMG/M metagenome (GOLD analysis project Ga0209025, IMG submission 184256) | Arabidopsis root microbial communities from the University of North Carolina, USA - plate scrape MF_Col_mLB (SPAdes) (version 2) | ecosystem: Host-associated > Plants > Roots > Endosphere... | reverse complement strand
ACAGTGAAGCGGGTTTGCTGACTGAGCTATCAGAACAGGCTGTTTCGGTTACTCAGACGGTGTATACCAATAATCCACTCAAGAATCATGGCTTTGAGGAGCCTTTGAATGCAGATGGAACGATCCCGGGCTGGAGTATGTTCTTCGCCCCGAATCAGGCAACTTCCCACGAGATTACGCAGGATGTGCGTTATTACGGCCATTCGAGCCTCAAGCTTGTCGATAAGTCTAGTTCATTGCCGATCTATTTGCAGAGCGATCCGCGTTCAGTTACCCCAGGCTATTCCTATAACGGCTCGGCGATGATCTATATCGCGCCGAATGCGGGGAATGCAGGCGGGGCCAGTCTGGTGCTTCGTTTCTACGATGCGGCTGGCAAACAGGTTAATACCGATAAGGACGGGGAGAACATCGTTCATTTAAGGAAAGTTGGAGAATGGACGCGGGTGACCGTCACGGGAATTGCCCCGGCCAATGCGAAATATGCCAGAATGGCGGCCTCGATCTCGAACTTTTTTACGGCGGAATCAGGGGCATTTTATGACGATTTCACCTTGACTTCGCTGCAGGAGGAGAAAGCGCCAGGTACCCTGCACTTGCAAATGCCGACAGGCATCTTTGGCAGCCAGCCCCTTGAAGCGAAGGTGATGCTGAGCCGAGGGATCGACGTCCAAGCGGTATCGGGAAGCTTGGCCTATGATCCAGCGGTACTTACGGTGGCAGGCGTTGCCGTATCCAGTGATTTTAATGCAGACGGGGCAGTCACTTTACATTGGAGTACGGATGTGCCAGGCATTCTCACATTCGATGTGTCGAGACCAGCAGGCTCATCTATGAGCGGCGATAAGCAGGTCTTGAGCGTGACTTTTAAATTGTTAGGCGAAGCGGAGAAGGTGGAGGTTGCACTGCTGCAGAACTCCGGAGTGCAGGATACGGACGGGGTTCAGAACAACAAAATGTATGTCCGGTCAGGGGATGAGCACTCGAGCGCTTCGATTCGCAGAGCAACATTGGATGTGAACGGCGACGGCAAGGTGGATCTCTATGACGTGATGGCCGTAGCCAAGCGGTTAGGGCAAATGGCGACGAGTGAGAACTGGAAATTCGATGTGAACAACGACGGCAGAATTGATCAAGCGGATGTCGAGATGCTGACCCAAGCGATCTTGTCGAAGCTGATGAATTAGAACGAAGGAGGGCACAGTCTATGAATCTATGTGGGTTGAGAAATCGTACGTTAGCTGTATTACTCATTTTTGCGCTAGGGCTCAGCTTGTTATCGCCGTCATCGGCGGAGGCAGCATCAGGGCAGGGGAGCAAATTGTCTCAATTAAAGTTTGGTACGCCCGTAAACCTGGGATATCCAATTCGAACAGTTTCGATTAACGACGGCGTGATGGGGATCGAAGATGGCAAGCAGGTTCTATACACAACCGCATCGACGACGCCGGCCGTATTTAACGTGATTGACGTGAAGAATAACCAGCTGATCCGCGACTTCGAGCTGGAAGGTGTAGCCCAGTCTTGGCGACATGTCATCGCGCCGGATCAGACCGTCTATATCGGAGCTATTACCTCGGCAGGTACAGGCGAGCTGTGGAGCTACTCCCCAGTGACCAAGAAGGTGCAGAAGCTGAAGGTGCTCGGAAGCGAGAAATCCGTATGGTCCATGACGACCGATCCGGATGGCAATGTCTATATCGGGACCTATGATCATGGCAAGCTGTTCCGCTACAATCCGAAGACACAGGAGCTTAAGGATTATGGCAGTTTGCTGGCAGACCACAATTATATCCGTTCCATGGCGTATCACGACGGATACATTTATGCCGGCATGGCGCTGCCGTTCGAGGTCGTGAAGGTGAATGTGGCTACAGGAGCTTCGGAAGTCATCTCTGATGCGGTGCCAGGCATTCTCGGCGTCCCGCATGAAGAGCTGGAATTCGCCTATGACATGGCCGTCGTGGACAAATATCTGTTCGTGAAGGCGAGCGGCAAAGCAGGCCTGATCATGGTGTACTACAACCTGGAGACACAGCAGTGGGAAAATAAATCGATCGGCGTCGATCCGGTAAGCGGCCGGGGCGTGATGAGCTACAACCAAATTCCCGTGGCGGACGGCAAAGCCTATGTTCCTGCGCACGGCGGCATTCTGGAGGTAGACCTCACGACGCTTCAGACGAGAAATACCGGCATCAGCTTCGCGACGTCGCTCCGGGGAGCGGCTTGGATCGATATGGGGGACCCTGAGCTAACCCCGAATCGCACCATTGTTACGATTCAAGCGAACGGCAAATTGTCGGCGCTGGATGTGAAGAAAGGCATTCGTAAAGATATGCCGGGCGTCGCCGCCAAAGGCGGACCGATTCCGATCCATAACATGGAGCAGGGAACGGATAGGCGCCTATATATGTCGGCTTATCCGGGCGGCGTCGGCGGTGTGTTCGATCCGAGAACGAAGCAATCCTCGAATTTCTTGATCGGGCAGGCGGAAGGCATCGTGTCGGTTGGCAATAAGGTCTACTATGGCATCTATCCTGGCGGATATATTTATGAGGTAGACATCTCCGGCGGGAAGATGAGCGAGCCGAAGCAGCTGTTCCAGATCGGATCGGACCAAGATCGGCCTTATAAAATGGCATATGCCGACGGTAAGCTGATCATCGGCACCATACCGGATTATGGGAAACTAGGCGGGGCGTTAACGATTTACGATTTGGCCAGCAGAGAGAAGCAAGTCTACCCTAATCTGATTAAAGATCATAGCATTGTCGGTCTTGCGTACAAGGACGGCAAGATCTATGGTTCAACGACCAAATCCGGTGGATTGAACACGACGATGCCAGCGAATAATCCGGAAGTGTTCGTCTTTGATATTGCGACAAAAGAAATGACGATGCACAGAGATCTCACAGCGTTAGAGGGGCTTGGCAAACATCGCATGATCAGCGGTCTTACCTTTGGTGAGGACGGCTTGCTGTGGGGTGGCGTGGACGGGATTCTTTTCGCCTTGGACCCGGATGACCTGTCGATCGTGAAGCAGAAAAATATTTATTCGGACGTGAAGGATTACGGCATGTGGCGTCCGTACTACTTCCGTTGGGGGCAGGATGGTCTCCTCTATGCAGGCCTGGCGAATCGGATGACAGTAGTAGATCCGGACACATTGGAGTATCGCTCGCTGACGCCAAGCAACTTCGAAATGAGCTTTATGACGCTAGCGAAGGATACGGAAGGACAAGAGCAAATCTATTACACCGACGGCACGAAGCTGATGATGATTCCGATTTCCGAATCGACCAACGTGAAGCTACCTGTGAGAAACGGGTGCTTCGAAGAGCCGCTCAAGCCAGATAGCAGCATTCCGGGCTGGAGCAATGCTTACACGACAACGGTGACTGAATTTAGTCTCTCGAGCGAGCAGAGCTATTGCGGAGAACCGGGACAGAGCTTGAAGGTCGTAGACAAAGCGCAAGGTAGTGCGGGAACGGGCAGCTATCTGAGCGATCCGATTCCGGTTATCCACGGAGGTGAATATACAGCCGCCGCAAAGCTCTATATCGAGCAAGGACTCATTGAAGGCACAAGAACGGATGATTCTGGCATCGTGTTATATTTCTTCGATAAATCCGGCAAAGAGGTCGGCTCGGTGGCAGGGACGGTTATCAAAGGCATGCCGCAAAAGCAATGGGTCGATATCTCTGCAACCGGCTTGGCTCCGGAGCAAGCGGCTTACGTAAGGATCTCGTTGTATACATCAGCATGGAATATGATGATCGGCTATTATGATCAGGTCACCTTTGATGGACAATCGCCAGGTAGCTTGCAGTTGAAGACTGGCGGTGAGGTTTCTGTTGGGGACACCTTCAACGTTACCTTGCAGGCTCAAGACGTGACTGACTTGTATGCTGTGCAGGCAGCGTTGGCATTCGATCCGGCACTCTTCGAAGTAGTGGATGTTCAGATGGCGAGCAGCTTCGGTTCCTCTTCCAACGCCTATTTAGGCTGGAACCAGGATCAAGCCAAAGGCAAGATCAACATTATTGCCACGTTGTTAGGTGACCGAGCGCTTGGCGGCAGCGTGGACGTGGCACAGATTACGCTGAAGGCGAAGCAATTCGGCGATCCGGCAGATATCATCCTGACGAAGCAGTCGTCTTTTGCCGACAAGAATGCAGACATGACGAGACTGTCTTACATGCTGTCAGAAGATGTGAGGCTCGGCGTTAAGTTCGCGTACGATGTAGAAGATTTGAACAAAGACCATAGGGTGAATGCCCAGGATGTCGCGCTCATTGCCCGCCAATTAGGCAAACCGCGGGACGATAGCAATCGAAAGATGGATTTGAACGGCGATGGGGTCATCGAAATTCACGATCTTGCGCTGGTCGTATTGAAATCGCTGGAGCACAAGTAGGGTAACAAGAGATTTCGGCTGAGGATCTCCTCCCGGTAGGCAGTGTACATAACGTCTATGAGCATCATAGACGACTGCTGCCGGGGGAGATTTTTTTGCGCTGTCGGAGCGGATCAATAGCGTAAGAGTGATCTATCGCGTGAAAATAGGAGGTTTCGAGAGATTCATATCATTCATAACGCTTTCATGACGATTTCCAGTATTTTCAGATTCCATTTCAAACCAATTTAAGGTTTTACAAGTTGCAACGCGAGGAGTATGATACGATTCATGAACATTGCTGAGTCCTTGCATGAGCGAGGAGCGGGGGAACCAAATAAGTCATGAACCTGTGGCTCGTGTGAGAGCGAGAGCAGGAACATGTGGGGTGAATCCTTGGTACAACGGTACCGAGGTAGGGTGACTCTCACCATCCGAATCCGACAGCTAACCTCGTAAGCGAATGAGAGAGGATGAAGGAAAGTGTAGACGAACGTTGGCTGCAGATGCGAAATAGATCTGTGGTTATGATGTGAAATAGATTGATAAGCTATGAAAAATGTTTTACATGTCTTTAACGCTGAGTCTTTGCTAAGGCAAAGAGCGGGGGAACCAACGGTCAGCTGAGCTGACCACGGGGTGAATCCGAGGCACCGTCTTGTACGGTGCTAAGGTAGGGCGACTCTCAAGGCCCGAATCCGACAGCTAACCTCGTAAGCGTCTCGAGAGAGGCAACTTGAACGTATTCAATGCGTAGGAGCATGGTGATTCGCCATGTCCTTAATTGAAGCCGCGATGGATAACCTCCCCCGCAGGCTTCTTTTTTTATGCCTTTTTTTAGAGGGAATGAAAAAAAATAACTTTTTTCACTTTGATTAAAATGTTGTTGAAAAGGGAGATCGACTATGAACTGGGGAATGGATTTATTGCAAATCGTGATTGTTATCGGGCTGCTGCTCTTGATCGTGAAGCCGCTCGGTACGTATATCTATCATATATTTTCGAACGAGCCGAACCGGAGTGATCGGATATTCGGTCCGGTGGAGAAAGGGATCTTTTGGCTAATAGGGCTGAAGAACCGCGGCGATATGTCTTGGAAGCGATATGCGCTTAGTTTGCTCCTGACGAATCTCGTATTAACCTTGGTGGGGTTCGGCGTCTTGCTGACACAGCGCTGGCTGCCGCTCAATCCGAACGGCATCGACAATATGGAGCCGACGTTATCTTTTAATACGATTATCAGCTTTATGACCAATACGAATTTACAGCATTACAGCGGGGAGTCAGGCTTATCCTATTTCTCGCAAATGATCGTCATCATGATGATGATGTTCACTTCGGCGGCGACGGGGATTGTGGTGGCGATTGCCTTTATCCGCGGATTAACGAAGAAGGGTACAGGGCTTGGTAATTTCTTCACGGACTTCGTGAAGGCTCATACCAGATTGTTGATTCCGATGGCGATCGTGATGACACTGGTGCTCGTTGGACTCCAAGTACCGCAGACGCTGGACGCTACGGTTCAAGCGCACACGATTACGGGCGAGACGCAGCAGATCGCGATTGGTCCTGTTGCATCGCTCGAGTCGATTAAACATTTGGGGACGAATGGCGGCGGATTTTTCGGAGTGAACTCCTCGCATCCATTCGAGAATCCGAACCCGCTTACGAATGTGCTCGAAATGTTGATGATGTGGTGTATCCCGGCATCGCTGACCTATACGTACGGACGATTCGCTCGGAATCAGAAGCAGGGCTGGATCGTGTTCGCTGTCATGAGCATCTTGTTCGCAGCTTTCCTAAGTCTTGTGTATATCTCGGAAAGTAACGGCAATCCGGTCTTGAATACGATCGGTGCAGACACATCACAAGGCAGTATGGAAGGGAAAGAAGCACGATTTGGTATCGCCCAATCCGCACTATTCACAACCGTGACAACCTCGGCAACGACGGGTACGGTCAACAATATGCACGATACGTTAACGCCGCTCGGCGGTCTCGTCCCGATGTCGCTGATGATGCTGAACGTGGTGTTCGGCGGTGATGGCGTAGGGCTTGTCAATATGCTGATGTATGCGATCCTTGCGGTGTTCTTGGCTGGCTTAATGGTCGGTCGTACGCCGGAGTTCTTGGGCCGGAAAATTGAACCGCATGAAATGAAGCTGATCGCGATTGCGATTCTCGTCCATCCGTTGATCATCTTAGGCCCGACGGCCATTGCCTTCTTAACCGATCTAGGATCGGGTGCCATTACGAATCCAGGGTTCCACGGCATCTCGCAAGTGCTCTATGAATACACCTCATCGGCAGCGAACAACGGTTCCGGGTTCGAGGGCTTGGCGGATAATACGCCGTTCTGGAATATGACAACAGGGATTGTGATGTTCCTCGGTCGATACGTCTCCATCGTGGCACTGCTCGGCGTAGCAGGTTCACTCGTGCGCAAGAAATGGGTGCCAGAGACGATTGGGACATTCCGTACCGATAACAAGCTATTCGCCGGGGTGCTGCTCGGAACGGTCATTCTCATTGGTGCATTGACGTTCCTGCCTGTACTAGTCCTTGGGCCGATTGCAGAGTTCCTGACATTAGGGTAGAGATCAATTAACGAGGTGAAAGAACATGGATTCGACCATGAAACGTAAATCATTAATAACTTCAGATATATTGAAATATGCGCTAGGCCAGAGCTTCGTCAAATTAAACCCGCTGATCATGATCAAAAATCCGGTCATGTTCGTGGTCGAGCTCGGTACGTTCATCGTCCTGCTGTTAACACTATTTCCATCCGTATTTGGCGCTGAAGCGAATTTCGGCTTTAACTTAACGGTATTTATCGTTCTGCTGTTCACCGTCTTGTTCGCGAACTTCGCCGAAGCGATCGCGGAAGGACGCGGGAAAGCGCAGGCGAATGCGCTGAAGCAGACGAAGAGCGACGTGATGGCGAATAAAGTGCAGCCGGGCGGCGGCGTGAAGCAAGTGCCAGCGACAGAGCTTCGTAAGGGGGATGTCGTCGTCGTATCCATGGGTGAGATGATCCCTGGAGACGGGGAAGTGATCGCGGGGCTGGCAACGGTAGACGAATCTGCTATTACCGGTGAATCTGCGCCAGTCATGAAGGAAGCAGGCGGCGACTTCAGCTCCGTAACGGGCGGAACACGCGTTGTCAGTGACCAGATTAAAGTGCGGATCACGAATGATCCAGGTGAATCGTTCCTCGATCGTATGATCTCCCTCGTCGAAGGGGCCGAGCGTCAGAAGACGCCGAACGAGATTGCGCTTAATATTTTGCTGATTACATTGACCGTGATCTTCTTGATTGTAGTTATGACACTAGCGCCGATTGCCAAGTATGTAGGGGTCGACTTAGAAATTCCGGTACTTATCTCCTTGTTAGTCTGCTTGATCCCGACGACGATCGGGGGGCTATTGTCCGCGATTGGGATCGCGGGGATGGACCGCGTGACGCAATATAACGTGCTCGCGATGTCCGGGAAGGCTGTTGAAGCGGCAGGGGATATTAATACGATGATCCTCGATAAAACCGGGACGATTACGTTCGGGAATCGGATGGCGAGTGACATGGTGCCCGTGGGGAAAGCGACAGTAGAAGAAGTATCCCAATGGGCTGCCGTGAGCTCGATGCAGGATGAGACGCCGGAAGGCCGTTCCGTGCTGGAATGGGTACGAAAAGAAGGTTATGCCTTTGATGATAAAATTGCGAGAAATGCCGAGTTTATCGATTTCAAAGCCGAGACGCGGATGAGCGGCGCGGACCTAACCAATGGATGGAAGGTTCGTAAAGGGGCAATCGATGCGGTGAAGCAATGGGTAATGGATCAAGGCGGAGTGATTCCGGCTGATCTGACAGACAAAGGGAACAAGATCGCCTCGGAAGGCGGAACACCGCTCGCGGTAGCGGTGAATGATCGATTGTTAGGCATTATTTATTTGAAAGATACCGTGAAACCGGGGATGCGCGAGCGGTTCGAACAGCTTCGCCGTATGGGCATCAAGACGATTATGTGTACGGGAGATAATCCGCTGACGGCAGCAACGATTGCGCGTGAAGCGGGTGTAGATGACTTCATCGCTGAGAGTAAGCCGGAGGACAAAATCGCTGTCATTCGCAGGGAGCAAGCCGAAGGTAAGCTCGTCGCGATGACAGGCGATGGGACGAACGATGCGCCAGCGTTAGCGCAAGCGGATGTAGGGCTCGCGATGAACAGCGGTACGATTGCAGCGAAGGAAGCAGCGAACATGGTGGATCTGGATTCCGACCCATCGAAGATCATTGAAGTCGTATCGATCGGGAAACAGTTACTCATGACACGCGGTGCATTGACGACGTTCAGTGTGGCGAACGATGTGGCGAAATATTTTGCCATTATCCCCGCAATGTTCATGTTAGCCATTCCTGAGATGCATGTGTTGAACGTAATGGGGCTCGGGTCACCGATGTCCGCGATCTTATCGGCATTAATATTTAACGCCGTGATTATTCCGCTCTTAATCCCGCTCGCGATGAAGGGTGTAGCGTATCGGCCGATGAGTGCAAGCAAGCTGCTCAGCCGGAACTTGTTGATCTATGGTCTAGGCGGCGTGATTGCGCCGTTCATCGGGATTAAAGTGATAGATCTGTTCGTTCATATCTGGATTTAGCGTGGCATGGAGAGAGGGAAGGATGGAATAATCATGAATATGAATTTGCATACAAATACAAATGTTGAGGTGCCTGCCCGAACGTCGGTGGGCTCGATCATCTCGGTAGCAATACGAATAAGTCTCGTCTTTATTATCCTCTGTGGGTTGGTGTATCCGCTCCTGTCCACAGGCCTTGCGCAATTGCTCATGCCGAAGCAGGCGAACGGCAGTCTGATCAAGGACGCGAACGGTACCGTCATCGGTTCCGAGGTGATTGGGCAGATGTTCAAGGATCAGAAGTATTTCCAAGGGCGGGTATCCAGTATTGAATATAACGCAGCGAGTTCGGGATCGAACAACTATGCGCCTTCGAACCCCGATATGTTGAAGCGGACGCAGGAATCGGCGGCGGAATGGACGAAGAATAACCCGGATGTGCCGCTCAGTGAAGTGCCAATTCAACTGCTCACGAACTCGGGATCGGGCTTAGATCCGCATATTTCTCCGAAGAGCGCCGAAGTACAAATTCCACGGATCAGTAAATTGACGGGGATCAGCGCAGGAGAGCTAGAGAAGATTGTTGAGAGCCATACCGAAGGCCGTGACCTGGGTGTGTTCGGGGAACCACGCGTGAATGTATTGATGCTGAATATTGATTTGCAGAAATTAATGAAATAATGCGGATGTGTCCACTCGGTCGCTTGGATCGGGTGGGCATGTTCATGTCAACATATGAGCCAAAGGGGTAGGGGCATGGAGCAGTTTCGAAGGAAAACACCGGAGGAGATTCTGGAGTCGATTACGCGGTTGTCGCGAGGCTATCTGAAAATTCTGATCGGAGCGGTCAGCGGTTCGGGGAAGACGTACCATCTGCTCCGTGAAGGGCACCAGTTAGCAAGGCAAGGCGTGGATGTCGTCATCACGGCGATTTCCACACGGCAGCGGCCCGAGACGATAGAACAGATCGGCGATCTGGAGCGGATACCGAGCATCCATTGGATGAAGGATGGCGTCGAGCAGAAGGATATCGATCTGGAGGCGCTCATACAGCGGAATCCAGAGGCGGTGCTCATCGATGGACTCGCGCATCGGAATCGACCTGGCGCGCTCCATGCCACACGGCTAGAGGATATTCAATATCTATTGAAGCAAGGTATTAGCGTCACGACGACGGTCAATGTCTACGAACTGCAGGAGGTGGCGGAGCTTGCCGAGCCCTATATCGGCTTTAAGCCGGAGATTACGGTGCCTACGGATACACTCGAAATGGCGGACGAAGTCCGGTTAATCGATGTCACGCCGGAGACATTATTGAAGCGAATGGCGGAAGGGCATTTGGATGGACTGCAGCTTCCAGCAGATGTTTCCGTGTTCCGGCAAGGCAATCTGGCTGTTCTGCGGGAGTTGGCGCTGCGGCTGGTTGCGGAGGGCGTCAATGACTCGCTGGAGCGGCACCGGGAGCGAATGGGGCTCATCGGACCGTCTTGGGCTGCGGAACGGATTCTTGTCGCTGCCCAGTATCATTGGAATGGCTCGATCTATATTCGGCGCGGCCAGCAGATTGCGAAGCGGTTGAATGGGGATCTGCGCGTCGTCACGTTCGTGAAGCCAGGGATGGAGCTGACGAAGGAGATGGCGACCTTCAAGCGGTCGATCGTGAAGCTGACGGAGAAGATTGATGCGCCTTTCGAAGAGCTGCCCTTGTCCTCGCAACGGCATCTTCCGCGCATACTCATGGATTATGCACTAGATCATCAAGTGACGCGAATTGTGATCGGGCATTCGAAGATGACCCGGTGGCAGGAGCTTCTCAAAGGCTCCGTCCTGAATGGATTGATCGCGCGAATGAACCAGGTGGATATGTTCATCGTAGCGGATCGGGCAGAGTCGGATGGGGAACGGATCTTGCCGACCAAACGGCTAGCGTTACGTGGGAACGTGGATGCAGCAGGTGTACCTAGCGGAGAGGAGAGAATGTTGCACGGCAAGGTGCGCGTCCGAGGCCAGTTGGGAGATTTGGAGAAAAACCGATACCGCCGATTGACACAGGAAGAGATTGATAGCGAAGTCGAATCGATGCAGCGCGGGCATTTCAAAGTCTATATTGGCGCGGCGCCGGGGGTGGGCAAGACCTATACGATGCTGCGGGAAGGCAATGAACTGCTCCGTAAGGGTGTGGACCTATGTATCGGGTATTTGGAGACGCATGGTCGCCGCGAGACAGCGGGGCAAGTGGGTGCACTGCCGCTCGTGCCAAGGAGTAAGATCGATTATCGCGGCGTGCAGATGGAAGAGATGGATACGGATGAGATCCTGCGCCGCAATCCCGAGGTTGTCCTGGTCGATGAGCTGGCCCATACGAATGTGCCGGGCAGCGAGCTGAAGAAGCGTTACGAGGACGTTGAGCGGCTGCTAGCAGCCGGGATCTCGGTCATCTCGACGATGAATGTGCAGCATTTGGAGAGCTTAAATGATGCGGTGGAGCAGATTACAGGGGTACGCGTGCGGGAGACGGTGCCAGATCATATTTTACGACTAGCCGATGAGGTGGAGTTGATTGATGTCGCGCCGAAGACGCTGCAGCAGCGGCTGCGAGACGGGCATATTTATCGCAAGGAACAGGTGGAGCAGTCGCTGAATCATTTTTTCAAGACAGGAAATCTCATTGCCCTGCGGGAACTGGCGTTACGGGAGCTGGCGGATGACGTGGATGAACGCCTGGAATCGTGGGAGCGGAAGCCATCGCTTCGCGGTCCTTGGCGCCGGAAGGAAGTGATCTTCGTCGGGGTGACATTAAGTTCGAACGCGGAACGGTTGATCCGACGCGGATTCCGTATCGCGTACCGCTTGAAGGCGGCGCTCAATGTGGCCTACATTCATACAGGGGGACCGCTGACGGCGGAGCAGCAGGAGCGTGCGGATGCGATTGGAGCGCTAACGGAACGTTTTGGCGGGACATTCAAGGTTAGCTACGCGCCGCATGCGAGGAAGATGGCGGGCATATTCATGCAGGAAGCGAATCAAGTGAAGAGTACCCAGTTGATTCTTGGGCAATCGGCGCGTCCATGGCATGTGCGTCTGCTGCGTGGGTCGGTGATTAACAAGCTTCTGCGGATGGCCCGGCATATGGATGTGTTGATCGTCGCGAAGCCTAAGGGCTAAGTGGGGCAATAGGGACATGTTCATAGAGCTGGTGTGATCGGGCGGTTGAAGCCGCTGGATGACTACAGCGAAGAGAGCGGTGGAACATGATAAATAGGCTGAGGCGAGGAGGCTTCGGCCTATTTTAGTATGATGAGGGGAGGGTGAGGAAGGGGAATCTATCTTTAATAACTTTTGTAGCTTTTGTGGCTTTTGTTGCCTTTAGAGCTGGTAGGACGGCGGTGTTGTTTCGATTTGTTGGTCGATTGGCGTTTGCGTCTGCGGCGCCGTCTGCGTTTGGACCAATCGTCATCATCTTTTTTCTTTTTGCTAGGGAGCAGGACGTCGGCCATCAATTTCATGACAGGCGCCAACTGGGAGACGCTCTGCATCACCTCCCGAACCTTGGACACCGTGCTCACAATCCCGTCAATGCCGCCCATGCGGTCGATGAACCCTTTGATATCACCAATATTGAAGGGGAACTTACTCTTGCTGGCGACGGGTGCGACGGGTGTGACGGGGGTTACGGATGGATCAACAAAGGGGACCATGGAAGTAGATTCGGCCAAGTCAATGGCTGCGGGTGTCGTCTCAGGAATCAGCGCTTCTTGCAGAGCAGGCCGATTATATGGATTGCGCACGCCGGGGTATGGAGAGACGTGATGTGAGCGCACGTGAGGGTGCTGAGGCATGGAAATTTCACTTCCTTTATGGGTGGATGTATAGAATACTGTATGTGATAGGCGAACAACATGACTGGACGAATGCCCGGTTTTTGACAAAAAAGTGTGGGCAGATTTTCGCTCTGTAGTGCAGGAAAACGGTAATGCTTGAAATAGATTTGCACTCTACGTTACAATGGGGGTAAGTACCAGTAGCTGGGGGATGAGAATAAGTGCAACTCAAGAAACTTAATGATAAAACAATCGATCAATTATTCGAAGCAGTACTAACGTTGAAGTCCGTAGAAGAATGCTATGTTTTCTTCGATGATCTGTGCACGGTGAATGAAATCCAATCGCTGTCGCAGCGTCTGGAAGTGGCAAGAATGCTCGGCAAAGGCAGCACGTATAATCAGATCGAAGCGGAGACGGGCGCGAGCACGGCTACGATTTCGCGTGTGAAGCGTTGCCTCAACTATGGCAATGACGGTTACACGATGGCTCTCGAACGATTGGAACGATAACACATGCGTCCGGGTATACTGATCATTAGTCACGGGTCACGGGACGCTGCTTGGGTCTCGCTCGTGGATGAGGCCGTGGAGCATGCGAAGCTGCCTGAGGGGATACCTGCTGAGGTTGTGTTCCTGGAAATCGTCGAAGGTCGACTTATACAAGATGGCATCGACCGTCTCGAAGCAAAGGGAGTTACGGACCTGTTCGTGATTCCTTTCTTTGTGTCGGGCGGAAGTACGCATGTCGATGAAATTGCGTATGCGCTCGGTGCGAAGGAAGCCGCGTCCTTCGATACAGATTTGGAGCCGTTCCGTGTTCAAGCGCGCGTCTGGTTCGGGGAGCCGATGGATGTCGATCCGGTAGAGATGGCTCAGATTGTGATGGAACGAAGTCGCGAGCTGTTGGGTGGACGGCAGCCAGAGGAGACGGTGCTCATGCTCGTAGCCCATGGCAGTGATCACCCTTTATTCTATGATCGCTGGGTAGGCGGGTTGCAGCGGGTGGCCGTCAGGATTCAGCGCGAGATGAATTACGCAGCGGTGGATACGGGCCTACTGCTTCCGGAGCAATTATATGATAAGATAATAAGATGGCAGACAGAGACGGACTACACCGTGATGGTGGTGCCGTTATTTTTGAGTTCGGGCTATTTTACTAATCGTGTAATACCGAATCGTATTGGGCAGGCTGTATGTGTATATGACGGTCAGGCACTCTTGCCGCATCCGCTCGTATCGCACTGGCTGTCGAGGCAAGTGCATCAGGTTATGCAGCGACGGTGACCCGTACGAAATGAATAAACAGGTGGCAGGTAAAAATGGGTATGGATCGAATCACGAAAAGAGCGAGGCTCATATACAATCCGACTTCCGGCAGGGAAGAGATGCGGCGGCGGCTCCCTGATATTCTGCAACGGCTGGATCTTGCCGGCATTGAGACGACTGCGCACGCGACAATCGGCGAGGGCGATGCAACCGCATGTGCGATCGATGCAGTGGAACGCGGCTATGATATGATCATTGCAGCGGGCGGGGATGGGACCCTCTATGAGGTGATTAACGGCTTGGCGCCGCTTGAGAAGCGTCCACCACTCGGCATCTTGCCCGTCGGAACGACGAACGACTTCGCGCGTGCGATGAACATTCCGCGGAATTGGAGTGACGCTTGCGATCTCATTCTGGGACAGCACACGCGGCCGATTGACCTTGGGTTAGCGGGAGATCGTTATTTCATTAATATTGCAGGCGGCGGCTCCTTAACGGAACTGACCTATGAAGTGCCGATTAAGCTGAAGACCATGATCGGGCAGCTGGCCTATTACGTAAAGGGTCTGGAGAAAATGACGCGGCTTCGCCCGTCAGAGCTAATCATTCGCGCAGAAGGCATCGGCGAATTCCATGAGGAATTCATGCTCTTCCTGATCGCGAACAGCAACTCGATCGGCGGCATGGATAAGCTCGCGCCGAATGCACGGATCGATGATGGACTATTCGACGTCTTGCTCGTGAAGAGATGCAATCTCGCAGAATTCATCCGCATCGCGAGTCTCGCGATGCGCGGCGAGCATATGTCGGATCCGCACGTGGTACATTTCCGTACCTCGCAACTGGAAGTAACATCGCCGGAGTACGTACAGTTGAACCTGGACGGCGAACTTGGCGGTACGCTGCCATGCAAATTCTCGGTGCTGCCGGCGCATATTGAGATTTTCGCGGCGGAGTAGGGAAGCGGGAGCGTTAGCGGTATCCGTAGGTCACAGGCGTATGGAAAAAGTAGTGAGCGTAAACAATGGGGGATTGCGTTTGGCTCTGGAAAGGGCAGGGCGGTCCTCTTTTTGATGTAATGAAAGTGGAAATGATGGGAGTACGCATGAGATTCCCTTTAACATATATTATGAGTTGGGCGGGGTTAGATAGATGACAAGAGGTAGAAATCGCGGAGGCAATTCGCGCAACAGCAGCAAGGCACCATCGCAGGCGATACTCGATTTGCCTGTGGCGAAGAATGAAGACGTGGAAGTCGAGATCATCGGCTTAACGCATGAAGGCGAAGGCGTAGGCCGTGTGGAAGGCTACACGTTGTTCATTGGCGGCGCATTGCCGGGTGAGCGCGTACGGGCGAAAGTGCTCAAAGTAAAGAAGCAGTATGGGTATGCGAAGCTGATAGAGGTCGTGGTTGCAAGTCCGGATCGGATCGCACCGCCGTGCGAGATCTACAAGCAGTGCGGCGGCTGTCAACTGCAGCATTGGTCGTATGAGGCACAGCTCGACTGGAAACATCAGCATGTAGTGGACAACCTGGAGCGGATTGGGAAGTTGAAGGTTGGTGCTGCTGAGGGCGAGACCAGTGAGGGATTGAACGAAGAGGCAGGGATTGTGGTTCATCCAACGCTCGGGATGAACGATCCTTGGCGTTATCGGAACAAGGCGCAAGTACCGATGGGGCTGGCGGAAGAAGGCGGCCTGATCGGCGGCTTCTACGCGCGAAATTCCCACCGCATCATCGATATGGATGCTTGTCTGATTCAGCATGATCAGAACGACGATATCGTGCGTCGTGTGAAGGCCATTGGCCGTGAGCTTGGCGTGACGGCTTATAACGAAGAGACAGGCGAAGGCCTACTGCGCCACGTCGTCGTGCGCGTCGGCTTCCGCACGGGCGAGCTGATGGTAGTACTAGTGACGAATGGAGCCAAGCTGCCGCTTGCCGAGGCATGGATTGAAGCGATTCGTGCGCAAGTACCAGGCGTAGAGAGCATCTGTCAGAACATTAACACGAAGCGAACGAATGTCATCTTCGGCGATGTGACGAAGACCCTCTGGGGCCGCGATGTCATCTATGATTATATCGGCGACGTGAAGTTCGCGATCTCGGCGCGATCATTCTATCAAGTCAACCCGGTACAGACCGAGGTGCTGTACGGGAAGACGCTCGAGTATGCCGGCTTGACCGGATCAGAGACGGTCATCGACGCCTATTGCGGGATCGGCACGATCTCGCTGTTCTTGGCGCAGCACGCCAAGCGGGTGTACGGTGTCGAGATCGTCCCGGAGGCGATCGAGGATGCGCGTGCGAATGCGGCGTTGAACGGGATTAGCAATGCTGAGTTTGAGGTAGGGGCTGCCGAGGATGTTATGCCGCGCTGGCTTGAGCAGGGCGTATCGCCAGACGTTGTGGTTGTGGATCCGCCGCGCAAGGGGTGTGACGAGCGGTTGCTCGAGACGCTACTTACGATGCAGCCTGAGCGTATCGTGTATGTGTCATGCAATCCTGCGACGTTGGCGCGGGATCTGCGCTTGCTCGAGGATGGCGGGTATTGCGTGAAGGAAGTGCAGCCGGTTGATATGTTTCCGCATACGGTTCACGTAGAATCGGTAGCTTTGTTGGTGTGGGATGATACAGATCGCTGAGATTACAGTGGTGGAGCGGATTTGTGGAGTAGTACAGATGAGATGGATATGTGAAACAGAGGCAAGGAAATAATAGAGTTGACTGATTGTTGACGAAATTAATAGATTAATTTAAGAAAACACCTGATGTTGAAATCGGGTGTTTTTCACTTTAATAATTGAATTATGGTCTTTCCTAATGACGCATGACTGATGCAAGATCCTGAATGACCAAATTGGAGACGGGTAATAAAAGATACTTAACGACTATCTAGTGTATTGGAAACTGAACAAGGTATTCAACCTAACGAATTATTACAGAGAGGCATCTTTAGTAATTTTTCATGCGGATAATACGAGGGTAACTTTATAGGAATTAAATAATGCAAATCACCAGCACTAGGTAAGGAAATAAAGGGGAATGGTGGATAATGTCGAAACATTCTACATGTTAAAGAAATAATGTTGCCGCAATGGGAACATTTTTACTGATACACCCTTTACACCGCAACAAAGAATGCTTGCAGTTTCTAACGATGAATTTGAACATATAGTTCATGAGTGGGCCTATAACTACTTAAAAAATAAATAAAACTCTGTCTTTCAACTTGGAGGATCGGGGGATAAAGGTAGAGACATAATCACTTACATTGAAGATACTAAGTTATTGGTTGACATCTAGCAATGTAAACACTATCAGAAGCCTCCATGTGAAACATGGAGATGGTAAGGAGAAGTCTATGGAAGAAGAGAAAATATCTATTGATGGACTCCTATTAATAAATAATTATTTTGTAGATAAAAATAGCTCCTCTAGTTCAGGCACAGGAAAGATATTAAATATTCTTGGGTTCGACCCTAACTTAAAAGAGAATAAAAAATCAAAAGAATTGCAAACAAAATGTAGAGAATTGGGCTCAATTGGCTGGGTAATCTCTCCTTTTTGGGAAGTGAATTTAACTACAGGGGAAACCATTCCGGACACATGGTACGAATAGCTGAATAGCAACTCTACTGATACAATTAAAAAATACTTCATAACGAATAATTATTATTTGCTTATCAATATAATAGCGAGGTCTCGCTTTAGTATCCCCAGTCGTTTTTATATAATTGGATTAATGAGGCTGAAAAGCTTTTTTTTGAAAAAAGATATGTTCCATGTACAATAATGCTTACTGCAATTCTAGAAGGTTCTATTAGAGAATGTCCAATTAATATTTGGAAAAGACAGATTACAAAATTTTACGATGAGGCAGATACTCAAAAAATTCGGGATGCCTATATTGATGAATTTACGATCAGCTATTAAATAAGTTTTATGAATATCTTGTAATTTTATCTTCACTTGATGGATATATTAATTCATTTTTTGTTGGTGGAAAACCAATTGAAAAAAGATAGAGCCCGACTATTTGGAGAGAAATTGGCTTATGCATGGTATGACTCAACAAACAATAATAGAAGTGGATTGCATAAAACTCATTAATGCAATTTCGGCACTTGCTTTCTTAACGGAATTTAGGTCTTCCCAATGACTTCCGTGCTTTTGCAGAGTTCGTTAAGTCAAACAGATTACAAACGAAAAAAATTTATTCGGAGTAAACGTGGATAAACTTTGTTAACACTGAATAACGATTCATCAGGCACTGGTGGTAGTATGATTAAATGGGAAGTATAGGTCTTAATGCAGGTGTGCGATAATTTGAGATTAGATTTATTCATTCTAAGGAGAGATCAAATGAGTCTTGATATTTTATATTATCCTAATATTGGCCTTCCTAACGATATGTGGTTGAGAAAAACATTGCTATATACTGATAAGATTTCATCTATTGTTCCTTATGATTTAGCGGGGCAATTCGATATTAATTCAGAATTATTGATGGGAGCGGGTATATTTAAACCATTATCGCCGGAAGAGTTTTTGGATAAGGAGCAGCATGCTCAAGCATTTGAAATTGAGTTTAGTAACATTATTAGTACAATCAATAAAAAATCGAAATATAAATTATCTAGTAACAACAATTCAAGAAAAAGGTCATTTATTTATAGAACAAAATTCTCCTATGAAATATTTAATATGCTTCAAAGGAATGGGCTTATTTCCAAGTCTGAAACGGACTGGCATCAAATCGATGAGGAATTTGCAAACATCTATCTTGCTAAATTGGCAAAGCACATGGCAAACTATCACGGATATGTGCCTGCCACCAATACAAACAAGAATGAGAGACTAGCTTTTTTGGAATACGACAAATCATTTTTTACTCCAGTTGGGGTACTCATTCATTCTGAATGTTTACCCACTCCAAGTGCGGGTACGACAATTCAAGAGATCCTAGAGTTTAAGAAAAAACGTAGTGAAGATCTACTCAGATTCCGTATGACTATTAGGGAACATGAACAGAAACTAAATAAAGCAACCACAATAGAAGAAGTAAATTTAATAGTAGAAAGTTATAAGGAGGAAATAGAGAGAGGGATTAAAGAGATAAGTAGACTAATGAGTGATCAAAAGATTAACTTTCGTTTGGAAAGTATGAAAAGTTTAATCGATATTAAGATACCAGAATTATTTTATGTCGGAGCGGCGGGAATAAGTGCTATTTCAGCTCCTCAACACTTAAAGTGGATTGGCTTAGGTATTGGAATATCTGCAATGATAGGGGTTGGTTACATTAAGAATCAAATTAACATAAGAAACCAGATAAATGCACACGGAATATCATATGTTTATCATGTTAAAAGCCGTTTTAGTAGTAATATTGTTCGAGGATAGGAATATCCCAAAAAAGTTATGTGAAATCATATGCAAAAACAATGGAGGATGTGGACTCTTGGAAGAGTTAGTATCAAATCAAACCAAATCAAAATCAATACCTGAGTTATATTCTGAAAATGGACTAATTAGGGCGCTTGTACAAATGATTCCTACAATTGGACCGATTCTTGATGCTATTGTGGCAATCCCAGGTACAAAAATTAAAGAAAAGAGAACTTTGGATTTTTTAGTTATATTATATAAAGGGCTCAAAGCAGTAGAAGATAGGATTCAGAATTTAGAAATAACAATGACTGAAGAGTTTTATGATATGTTTATCTTGGCTCATGAATCATCAGTTAGTACACGTAGTAAAGAAAAACTAGTTTTCAATATTATGATCCTTACAAATGCAATATCTGGAGAGAATGAAAATAATTATCGTTCAGAAGAATATATTAAGGCACTAGCTGATTTAACCCCTACCGAAACAAAAGTACTCGCTATTTTTTATAACTCATATGTAAATGATGAATCTCAACCTGAAGAAGAGGATAATGAATTAAAACTTGCTCGGCGTGTAGGAGCTCAAGAAAAAATTATGCAGGGTCTTAACATAGATAGCGAAGAGGTATTGTTTTTATTACAACGACTTGAGAGGTCTGGATTTATAAGAGAAATTAAAGGGATGTACTTGGGTTATAACGGAGGAAGCTATACCCTTACTAAGGTTCTTGAACAATTAATGGAGTATCTTTCAGATCATCCTTTTTCAAAGATTGAAATTGAAGAGATTTTTAAAAGATAATCATATAGGCAAATTACATCACATACCAACGCATTCACGCATCGAGTGCGACCTCTCTCTTAAGCGGGTGTATGTAACAACTTTAGAGTCACTGCTTATCAAAGAAGGCAGACCCATCATCTAACGTATTCACGTTGGCATGGATAACGCTCCTTGGTTTACCTTTTCAGAGACGAGTACTCAGAGTCAGACAGCCCTACGAGGTAAAGTGAGTTTGACTCAGCACCATGAGCCTCAAGCCTATCGGGCTCGAAAATATATAGAACGTTATACGCAATTAAACATATATCAAGAAAATAGGTGCAAAATTATGAGTTTAGATCTTTACCTAAGAACAAAGGCGCGTAGGACTGTCGAGGAAATTGAAAGTGTAATTATTCCGCTTGGATGGAAAAAATCGGATGAAGAAAAAAGTTATTATTGGTATCAAACTGAGAATCTTGAATCAACACGTGGCTGTTGGTTGTTTTACTCATTTGATGTTGAGGGAGAACCTGAAGGAACGCAATTAGTATTTCACTCTTATTCAAATGCAGGACGTAGTTATGAGGATTTAGAAGCACAAAACAATGTCATTAAACTCCTCCGAAAAAATTATGGAGGATCACTTTATAATCCTCAAGAAGGCAATTCATCGTATTTAACCAATGATATTCCGAAGTTGTCTAAAGCTGAAAAAGCATGTGGACTTGTATTTACCCACTTTCAAGAAAATCTAAGCCGAGCTAGATTAGTGGCAAACGATAACCCAAAGGGTAAAACAAACTTAGGAGGATTTGATTCGTATTTTTTAACTCTTGATACACATATTCTCAGAAATAATATGACAATTCCATTCTTAGTTGCTACTCTAGAATCGTTTCTTAAGAATTTTTTTATTAAATATATAGAATCTCATTCCGAAATTCAAGAACGATTATTTGAGAAAAAATCAAAAATAGATTACATACAGCTAAAAGAATTACTTTCAGGAAATAAATCAATTGTTGAAGTTGAGGCAGAAGAGTATACATTTCAAAATTTATTTTCGGCTAATAATGCATATAAAAAATACTTAGAAGTAGATATTTTTGAAATCCTTAACAAGAAGAAAAAATATAAAAATAGTTACTCAATAGTGAGGACTGTCATTTCGGAGTTAATAGAACTGAGACATAAAATAGCGCACACAGCCTTTATTGACGTGGGACTGGACAAAAGTAGAGTGGAGAAATATATATTTTATCTTGGACTAGCTGGGGATCTATTTGCTGAAAAGTTCCTGATAGAAAAGAACTTCAGAATAGACCTGGATGAGTATGTTTAAGAAGATATTAACTAAGTACATTCCATGCGGTCGCTAGTATTTCTTCGGTTACCATAGAGATTATAATATGGTAGCCTTCGGATCCACCGAAGGACGGCGAAGGCCCTTGCTGTAGCAAGTACAGCGTATCGTGAGGTGCTCGAATGATATAGAAGGTAAAGGTTGGACAAACACCTTGTAAGCGATGTAAGATTTACCCATATCGAGAGAAAAGAAAAGGGGAGAATTCGACATGCCAAAATTAAATCTGTGGCAGATTAAAAACTACAATGCTGAACAAATAGCTGGTATTTTGCTTTCATTCCTACAAGATTTTGAACGTAAATTATCCAATCCTAGTTATTATGGGGCATCCTTGCGTGACATTCTTGGCTTTGAAATTGCACCCGTATGGCTCGGGAAACGTGTTGAAAACGGGTTGTTAATTGGAGACGGTTATGTATCAACCTATGGTGGGGATCGTCCTACGCCGCAGTTGGAATCGTTGTTCACCGACGCAGAAAAATTATTATGGAAACATGAGTTAATCAGACAAGACCCCACGCAATCATCCAGTAATTTTGTTCTCTTAACGGATGCGGGGCTGTCTATGCAGGTTCGAGAGGATTTCAGTTTGAGAATTCAGCGCCGAGCTCAAGATATTACGAGTATGTACCGGGACTCTGTGTTCCTAATGGAAACTCGCGCTGGCGGAGATTTTGCATGTGGGACATGCTTTTTATTACCGACAGGGGATTTGCTTACGTGCAAGCATAATGTCGAGGATAAAGAGTTTACAATCCATTTCAGTTCTGATACGCAGTTGGATAAGGGGCAATTTGAGGTTGTTGAGCATAAGGATCGTGATTTAGCTGTTCTTCGCTTTCGCTCGAAGATGTTCAAGGATATGCTGAAAGATCGAAAGCCATTGGAGTTAGGGTTCGGCGGTCATTTGCAGCAGTCCGACGAATTAATTACGATGGGTTATCCAAAAGTCGCGCTGCGTATGCCAGAATTACTCGTGACGACTGGTGTATTCCAAGGTTTCACAACAGGTTATTATAAGGATCAGTATGTCACGTTTAGTAATAAGATCGATGGTGGTTATAGTGGTGGTCCGGTGATTTCACTGTATGGGCAAGTGGTTGCCGTCATTACGGAATCAACGGAGCAGGCTAGTGATTCTGGTGGTCAGGGCCAAGCAAGTGGTACGCATTATCATGGTACGCCGATCGAGGATGCAGCATTATTGCTATAGTTTATTTTTTTCTAAACCGTAGAGCGTTGTTCTGCGTTTATTCATTATCCTGATGAATCATTCGTCCGATTGCAGGGGGCCAGCCGCGTCGTCCATTTTTTTGATTAGACCGATAATTTATTTCGAAAATCCCTAGGTTCCCTTTCATTTTAAAAAACGATTCTTTATTTTTTCCATGAAACCCTATCACCCCCCTACCACGCTGTTCCATTGGGCTTTTTTGCTGCGAGTTTCCTGTGATAATGAAACTGATATGGGGCTAGCACTTGGGATACATTATATGTCGTACTATCTGACATGTTCGGATTGAGGGGAGTATTTGGAATGACTATCATCGACTTGCTTGTAATAGAATAATATGCTTACTAACAAAAGAGCCTCAACCTCCCTTCTCCTTTTTTGTAAGTTACTGATTATACAGAAATTTAAGTGTAATTTTGTTCATACCTTTTCTGAGAAAACTTTTTTAAGATTACACAGTTGACAATCCACATAAAGATAGGGGGACATCAAGCATGATAACCATACGAGATATAGGGAGAGTGAAGTGGTCGGTTTTTTTATATTCCTGAACACAAAAAGATCTGGGCACGACTTTATGAAGAGCAAAATGATGTGGTGCAGCCGGTCCTGGATGAACAGCGCTTGGAGGAGCTGCATGAGATATTGTCGGAGGCGATCCATGACAATCGAACGGTTCGTATTACGTACTATGAGAAGAAAAGGTTGAATTAGGTAGTCGGGGTTATAACGAGAGTATCCTTTGACGGATTACTGTATATTGATGCTGGTTATCGTCCAGTAAAGCTCCAGCTAAAGGCAATTACGGACATTGCAAAGCATGGTGGTTTCTAGAAAAATTGATATAATGGAAGAGGGAAGGTGGTGGGTTATGTCTACGGATACTCTGATCACTACAATTATTTCTACAAGCTCTTCCATTGTATCTATTACAGGTGGTTTTATGGTTAGTAGACTCATTGCGCTAAGTGCTGAAAAGAACGGATTTATGGCGAAGATGGATGAATTGAATGCCCAAATTAAACAAATCAATTTAAGGCTAATGGAAATTGAACAGTATGCATTAAATTCCGATTTGGAGAGGTTTTTCTATTCATCCTACTCATCCGTTATTGAAAAAGGAGCCCCACTCGAAGAATTAGCAAACGATAAGAATAAAAACATATCAAATCGTACCACAGAGCAATTACGAGAAACTTATAATCTTATACATAAAATAAGTGCAGACATAAGAAATCATTTTTGTTTCCAGCCTGATGATCAAGACTTTCCAAGTGACTTTGGGGATTTTATCGACAAAACACGTTTGAAATATGATTCAAGTCTTCGAAATTATTATGAGAATGTATACATGTGTATTGAGAAGCAAGCGACAGAGGAAATGGATGCTATAGAACGTATGGCCAAGTATGCACCATACAGAAATAGAAATTTTAATTTAGAGACAGTAGATAATGAACGGCTGAAAGCAGAGCTGCGAGAAAAAGAGAAATTGATTGATGAACGAGACCGCAAGCAATCTTTAATCGACCTCAACTTTGAAAGTATGAATCGCCTTGGGAAACCTGATGGAATTATTTCTGGATTGTGGTTTATAGTTGTTTCAATATTGCTTGGAATCCTATATCCTATATGCTGGATTCTTGTTGATCCAAAATATATCAATAATGGAATTAGGGCATCTTTATTCATATGTTTCTTTATTGTAGTTATTTATTTTATCTTATATTTGTATCATTTGATAAATACACTATTCATTAAAAAAAGTATTGATGATACCAAGTATTTACTGTAATATAGGCGTAATCAAATATGAATGGAAAAGGAAAGCACCCTAATTGACCGCAAGGCCTATTAGGGTGCTTCTTCTTTTTTTACCAAAGGAGATGAGAGTTTATGGAGTATAGTCGAACATATCGGGAAGCTGGTTCACATCACAAAAGAAGATGGTACTTATGTGACAGGGATACTTGGGTTGGTAGAAGACTTCGTTACAATACGAACGGTAGATTTGGAATATGAAACGCTTTTCGTTTCTTAAGAGAGAAACTGAATAAGTGTCTGACGGAATTTAATGCCGAGGCAAAAGGCATTGACACCACCATTTGGTTACAGGATGTGAGATCTGCTAGACATTTGATATCAGAACTAGAGATGATGATTAGTACTAAAGGAGATTATGAAGATTATGCAGAAACATCGCAGAAAGTTAATCATTTGTGGGAAGAGGCAGAGATAAAATAAGGAAATTGTGTGAAAGGGAACTAGTGTTCATAGAAAAACAGATAAGTTAAAAAGTTTCTAGAAGCAGGTAATCGAATATCAGATATATTTTCGGGTGCTTTTATTTTGTTCAGTTGAGTTTCAGTGGCTCTGTTCTTTTTGTAGAGGAAGTTGTCGGTTCTATTGAAAGTCATAACGAGAAGAAAAATAAATTAGATATATACCTCATATATATGTAGTGGTCTCTCAAATCGGCTAGATACGGCGCTTCTAGATTCTCTCATAATAATATATATCTTAATTTCATAAAGATGACGGATCACGTCTTCTTTCCGAACGTTGCATCGATCAACGTCTTGAACACTTCGATCTTTCTCTTGATTGGAGCTGAATTCGGTGACACGATCATCATGACCTCCGAATCAGGAATATACGTATCGAATCCGATATTAAACGCTCTTGGCATATCGATCACCTCATCTATGAAGCCTGTAGGAAAAAATAGACCTGCTCTAAGCAAGTCTATTTATATCATTTTAGTTTGATATATGTCATTTTTTACTCTATAAACCGATTTTACTCGATGCATCAATAACTCTCATCCACACTTGATCTTGTATTTCTATATTCGTTGGGATGGTGATAGAAATACGCATCTTTTCCGAATATCTCTTTTTCAAACCACCAAAGAGAGTTTGGTGCGAAAATAAATACATACAATACGGATAGAACAAAAAAAACAAAGCATAGTGTCGTCCACCATACAGAACCATTATTAAATAATAAGCATAAGCCAATAATGAATGATAAGAGAGAAATGCAAAAGGAAATCAATAGAATAGTATAGTCTATAATTACAGGGGCTAAAACAGCCTTTTTCACCCGCTCATTGCTCAATACTGTTCTATCCTCTATTTCTGTAAGTGCATAGCCCCGCTTCTTCGCCCATCCTTTTTCTAATGGAAAGTAAACATTATATCCTTTATGTATTACGCATGCATAATCATCACCTTGAAAATCCCGCTCATATTTCGTCTTCATATCGTTCGATCTCTGTCCAAAGACAATAAAAGGTATTGAAGCCACTTGAAATGAATCAATTTTCTTTGTATGCCCCATTTCATGTCGAAGTAAGTCACGAATTTTAAGTTTCATGATTAATCCGTACTCTCTCAATACATCCGACAATTTATACTCAACACCCATTAATTTCATACACCCTTCATTTGAGCTGTTCCATATCAAGAAAGTTTTTTCAACATTCCGCTTAGCTACTACTGAAAGAAGAAAATACTTCTTAATCCATCCTTGTGTCTCGTTTTTTGATCGCTCCCAATCATACTTGAGTAAGAAACCTAGGCAATTGCGAAATTGCTCATATGTTTTATCCGTAGCTTCGCCCTTTTCAATCTGATTTAACAAAAACAAGGCTACCTGATCAATTGAAGCACTTGAATCCTTTTTTGGGTTTAAACTTAATTTGAGCTTTGTAATAACTGCTCTTCTATTGCTATCTCCATATTGTTTAGAATAAATCATTGCAGCACTATCTCTTATAAATGCTCTCCACTTCGCACGCTCTTCTGTGATGTACTTTAGAGATTGATCTTTATCACTAATTCTTTTTGTGTAATAGCTTGACAAAAGCCCTGATATTAAAGCGATCAATGCAACCACAATAGCTGATACCATCGTTGTTGTTTTATCTTGGACAATATTATAAAACCATTGACTTAGTATCTCTAGCATCTTTCTCTCCCTTTATTTGTTATTTCTCTACTTTTGCAGCAATACGGCCCAACATGCCGAGCGGGAATAGATCCATGTCCTATCTAATTTAGACTTTATGCAGGTTGTGTAATGTGTTTGTTTCATCATACCATAGCTAATATAATAGAAAACCATGATTTTTTGGTGGATAAGGGGAATGAGCTGAAGGTTAGTCGCGTTTAGGAAACGTAACCACCACATTTGCTGGAGGCATGGCAATGCAGTTTTAAAAT
>Ga0209025_1001673_pt1 | contig 27174 bp, 35 predicted proteins | sample AraplaMF_Col_mLB_FD_184256 | JGI IMG/M metagenome (GOLD analysis project Ga0209025, IMG submission 184256) | Arabidopsis root microbial communities from the University of North Carolina, USA - plate scrape MF_Col_mLB (SPAdes) (version 2) | ecosystem: Host-associated > Plants > Roots > Endosphere... | reverse complement strand
CGATCGCGCGATGGACAGCTCGATCTGTTGCGGCAGCTGGGGCCAGACCGCCTCGTCGCCGAGGTTGCAACCCTCCAGGGGCGTGCTGCACCAGCTGGGCCGCCGGAACAGCCGATGCTGCCGCATCTGGTCATGCCGAGCCATCACGACGTCCGGCCGAAGGATGTTATGATCCGGCGCCTGCACGGTGCGCTCGCGGCGGCGGCCGATGCCGGGCCGGACGACTTCAGCGAACTCCTGCTCGTTCCCGGTGTCGGTGCCCGCACCGTTCGCTCGCTCGCCATGGTCGCCGAGGTCGTCCATGGCGCGCCCTGCCGCTTCGCCGACCCGGCGCGGTTCTCGCTCGCCCATGGCGGCAAGGATCGCCAGCCCTTCCCGGTGCCGACCAAGGTTTATGACGAGACGATTCGGGTAATGAAGGCCGCTCTGGCGCGAGCGAAGCTCGGCAATGACGAGCGCCTGGACGCCATTCGGAGGATGGATGCCGAGACCCGCCGGCTGGAGCGTTTCGCCAGCGGGCCGAGCCTGTCGGCCTATATCGCCGAGGAGCGGCGGCGCTCGCCCGCTTATGGCGGGCGCAGCGTGTTCGGATGGGAGACGTCCGAAGGCGGCGTCAGCGCGTCTGAAACGAGCTCCATATCGCCCGGTCCGCAACAGGGGCGATAGCCCCCCGTCGACGCCAAGCGTCGACTGAACAATCGCTGCGCCGGTCCGTTTAGCCTTGATCCTGCAATCAGGGCTCACAGAGATGAAGCGGTGGCGACTTCCTGCATTTCCGATCGATCGGCGGATCGCCAGGAAGATCGCGCGGCACAGCTCGCCTCGGATCGAAAGACCGTTACGGGCACTGACATGGCTCGCGGACGAGAAGCTGCTGCTCCTGCTCTGTTCGGCCTATTGGCTCGGGGAGCCATCACGCTCTGCGCCCCGTCGACGCGGCGCCGACCACCTGCTGCTGACCATGGGCGCTGCGACGCTAGTGCCCCATCTGCTGAAATGCGTGGTGGCGCAGGAACGTCCGGATCGCGTCGAAATCCATGGCGACCGGCATGGCATACCACGCTCCGGAGAGGCGTTCGACGCTTTCCCCTCCGGGCATGCCGTGCATATGGGCGCCCTGGCGGCGGCGCTGTCGAGAATTCTCCCGAAATACCGGGTGCTGATCTGGGGGGCGAGCACGATGGTCGCGCTGACCCGCGTGGTCCTTCTGGCGCATTGGACCAGCGACGTCCTCGTCGGCGGGGCGTTGGGCGTCGGACTCGAACAGGGGCTGAACGCGTTCGGGAAGGCCGAACGGAGTTGAGGATCCGTCATGTCGCTCACCGGCAAGACGAAAACCGCTCTCGATGAATCCCGCATGCTGATGCTGGGAGCCCAGATTCTGCTGGGTTTCCAGTTCCAGGCGCCGTTCCAGAATGCCTTCTCGAAGCTCTCTCAGGGAGAAAAGCTCACCGTCTTGATCGTCCTTTGCCTGATCATCGTCGTGGTCGGCCTGCTGGTGACGCCGAGTGCACGGCATCGGATAGTGGACGATGGCGAGGCCAGTCCGCAGATCAACCGCTTCATCACCCGCGTCACGATGGTGACGCTGCCGCTCTTCGCCGTCGCGATCGGCCTCGATCTCGGAATCGCCGGCATGCGGATCGGAGGCGTTGAGATGGCCATGACGGGTATGCTCGTTGGCACTGCACTGCCATTGGCGCTGTGGTTCGGCCCGCTGGCATGGGGCAGTGCGAAGGAGGAGGAGATGCCAACTTCGGACAAGAAGACCCCACTTGAAGCCAGGATCGACTATGTCCTGACCGAGGCGCGGGTGGTGCTTCCCGGTGCGCAGGCGCTGCTCGGTTTTCAGCTCGCGATCGTGCTGACGGATGGTTTCGCGGAGCTATCAGCGCCGGTGAAGGCGGTGCATGGCATCGCCCTCGCGCTGATCACTATCTCGACGGCACTGCTGATTGCACCGGCTGCCTACCACCGTATCCTCTACGCCGGGCGCGACGAGCCCGGGTTTCACCGCCTCGCAAGCCGCCTCGTGCTTGGCGCCACGATTTTCCTGGCAGCGGGCCTCGCGAGCGATACTTACGTGGTCGCCGTCAAGATCACCGACAACGGCCGGCTGGCCGTCGCCACGGGGGCGGCTGCAGCGATTCTCCTGATCGGCCTCTGGCATGGCTGGCCTTGGTGGCTCCGCGAGACAGGAAAACCTGTGCATCCGAAGCGCTGAAGCATTCAGGCATCCCCATTTGCTTGTCGGAGCGCAGAGGGCGCCAATATTCAAGCAAAGGTCCGTCCTTGCGAGACACCGGATCGGCCGGCGGTCTGGCAAGCTTGGCGATGGCGACTTGTGTTACGGTCCGCGCCTCGTGAAGAATGTCGCCGCCCTGAGCCGGCGGATAGGAGCCGACGACGAGGAAGTCACTGGCCACAGCCGAATTGCGTTGCTCGCCGTTGCGGGCTGGGATGCAGCTCATCATCGAGCGGATCGCCGCAAGGCTGCTCATGATCGCGATTCAGCTCGCTGTTCCCCGGCCAGTTTAGTCTTTCCGATCGGCGACATCCGCGCCGCGCAGGCCGATTGGCGCCGGCGGGCCACGCGTGGTGTCCCTATCGGTCTGCCGTTCTGACTCCGCGTTCAATTCAGCGCCGACGAGGATGATCGTCGCGGAGATCCACATCCACATCATAAGACCGATCGCGGCGCCTACCGTGCCGTAGGTTTTGTCGTAGTCCTCGAAATTCGCGACATACCAGGAGAAGCCAATCGAGGCGGAAATCCAAACGAGAACGGCGAGGATCGCACCTGGGCTGACCCAGCGCCATTGTGCTTGATCGCGGCTCGGGCCGAAACGGTAGAGTACGGACAGACCCGCCGCGAGCACCACGATGAGAGCCGGCCAGCGTCCGATCTGGATCAGTGGTTCGGTCACCGATCCGAGATACAAGCGCTCAAGCAGGAGCGGAATGGCGATGACTGCAAAACAGCCCAACAAGGCGAAGATCAGCAGTCCGGCAGTAAATGCGAGCGAGATGAGATTAAGCGGCACGAAGCCTCGCTTCTCGTCTTCGCCATAGGCGACGTTCAAGGCATCGAACATCGCCTTCATGCCGGCATTGGCGCTCCAGATCGACAGGATGAGGCTGATTATGAGGGACAACCCGAGCTTGCCCCCGCCCTGCGCCGTGAGTTTCAGAGCCTGTTCCCGGATGAGTTCATAGCCGTCGGCCGGGATCATTGTCGCCAGGACCGATAGGTGCTCGACGACGGTTTGGGGCGACGCGATCAGCCCATAAAGGCTGACGAAAGCGGCAAGGGCGGGAAATAAGGCGAGCAGGCCGTAGAAGGTTACGCCCGCCGCCACGGCGAGCACGCGATCATGGTCCACCTCGTCATAGGTCCGCTTCGCGATGTCGTACCATCCCGCAGGCGGTATCCCGGTGGGAGAGATGGCGTCGTCCCCTTTGCTCGACCTGAGCGGGCGTTCTGCCTTTTCTCGTCGCTCGCGATTGGAGTTGGGGCCCACCGACAGGGCCGGAACCAGGAATAGGGTGAGAGCCGCGCCAAGACCGATAAAGCCGAGGTCTCTCGCAGCCCCACGAAAAGTGTCGAGCTGCTTATCTCTCAAGCGCCTTCTGCACGAACCCGATTGTTTCGACGCTTTGATCATTGTGACCGAATGGAGAGAGCCCAAAGCGCCAACGCTCACCTCGTTGCCGTGGTTCCCCTTCGCAAAATCATTCGGAATGCAACATGGGAAGATGCCTAACCTTGTAGGGCTTTTACACGAAAGTTGCCCCTTGAATGCGAGGCCGGCGTCGAGCGTGCAAATCGCGGCGACGTCCCGTTTTGGAGATCATGTCAACCTCCGTTCCTGGCTCATGCTGGTCTCAGCTCGTTCCACCCTGGGACGAGGCGTGCTCCCTTCGCGTCTCCCGAGCACGCTCGAGTGACCGCGCGGCTCGCCTGGCGGGACGAAGCTCGCCCAGTGTCGGCTGCCACCAGCCTCGGAGGAGCTCGCTGGCGGTGGGCGGGTGGCGTGCAGGCCATGTTTCGACGAGCTCATCCAAGGTAGGCCGTCGCCAAAGCGCCCAGACTAAATCTTGACGAGCCAGGCTCCAGGCATAGTGCTGCTCTGCCGTTACGCCGGGAACGACCTCACCCGTCACCGCGATGATGACGAGTGGTCCCGCGTGCGACATCAACACCTTGTCCGGCGGCGGGAGCGCAGAGGCGGGGACGGGATAGCGTCGGCGTCGCCGCTCCCTCGCGGCGGTCCTCGTATCCATGTAATCGGGCGCTGATTTCGCAGCGTCGTGCCGTTGCCTTCTGGCCTCCGGTTCATTGCGCTTTGCGGCCGCCTCGATTGCCGGCCATCTGTTGCGGAGCTCGTCGACCGAGCGGAACGGGACGCGCCAGGCCTTGTCCTGGCTCTTCCATCCCGCCCACGGCACGGCGCGCAATTCACCGACGACGGTTCGCGAATAAGGGGTGCGAATGACGAGTTCGTCGGTCACGGTCAAATAGGGGCTGACGATCGGCTCGAACGAAAACGAGTCACGGCCGCGCTCATCCGCGCGGCCGAATGTGCTTGGCAACTCCCGGTCGAGCCAAAGCGCCGCGCGCCGGACCGCCGTCGCGCCGGGAACGCGCCATGCCTGATACTGATCGCTCCAGCGCGCTCGTGGAAACGCTGACCGGAAACGCTCGGCAAATGCAGCGTCGAAGGGAAAGGACACGATAGCGCCTCGGCCTGCATCATCCTCGCGGATTTCGATGTCACTCGGCATGGGACGCTCACGATCGTGTCGACTTAGTGCTGTGCGAAACGGGTTCGCCGCGCTGCTCGGGTGCCTCGAAGCCCTATTTGCCCGCTATCTGACCTGCAAAAAAGTGACGGACCACAATCAGTACGCGGCCAAGGCGTGCCCGAGCTTCAATACAAGGACGAGCTCGGCCGCCTGCTTTGAATCGGATGGTCACTCGCCAGGTCCGGAAGCGGGCTTTTCGACGGGCTTCACATGTGGCTTGTCCGCCTCGCCCGTGTCCTTCGCGGGATTCGGGTCAATCGAGACCTTCTTCAGCGATTGTTTGTCGGGCGCGCCCTGGATCGACTTAACGCGCTGTTGCTCCTCGACTGAGAGCTTGCGGCCTTCACCGTCTCGCATGGGGTGTCTCCCTTTTTAATCCCCACCGGGTCAACGACCAGGGCGTTGACCAGTTCCGCATGCGCCATCTGGCGCAAAGGCGCCCGGTCGAGCGTCCATACCGATTATGAGGTTGTGCAGGGATCAACTGCGCTCCAGCGTCACCGCTCGGCTTCTGTCCGGCCATGAGCGTCGAGACAGCCAAGGCAGGCCGATCCTGCGCAGTGAACTCGGTCGAGAAGGCCGCGGAACAATTGCAGGAATGGGCTGAACACGGTCCGGAATGGCGAAAGGTGGTTGCTGCCTGTGCCGAGCGATGACGGGACAGGGGTCCGCCGTCGATACGCGCGCTGCATTTATGATGCAGCGAGGGCTGCGGGACGGCTACTTGATGCCTGATAATCCCGCTCAGCCCGAGCTCGCGACCGAGATTGCCTTTCGCGACTGAATGCAAGACGACAAGCTGCCCCTTGCCTGGTTCAAGGGCGTGCAAGAAGGCGGACGACGCTCGCTGTTCGCGCTGGTGGCGTCGCTTCTGCTGTTGCATCATGCTGACCCATAGAGTGGGGGCGGGTTGTGCCTTTTAGCTTTGCGTCGCCGGAAGACCTCGACGGTCTGCAGCGCGTGCTAGATCAGGCATGGGCCAGGGTCGTGGAGCGGCATGGGTCAGACCCCTTGAATGCGTCCGGGGAACGGGAGCGGTTGGCATATATCGTCGCGGCACTTTGGCAGAAGGGCGTCGATGAGCGGATCGCAGAGCGTGCGGCCGAGCAATTCGAATTGACGGCTCCAAGGCTGACACCACCTTTGAAGCCAGATTCTGAGCTGAAATAATCTCGCTTCGGGCTCCTCGCGCAATGTCTCTCGCCGACCTGGCGCGCAGCCCAGTCCTTGTCGGCCAGAGGCGGTCCAGGGGCATCGTCCCGCCAGCCTGCGGCCGGGACTTTTGCTTTCGCGCAGGCAAGCCAGCTTCACGCTGGCGCTCCCCCAGCCAAGCGCCAAGCCTCTCGCCATTGCCCCAATAGCCGGCGTAGGCGGGTCCGCCTTCCGATGCACTCAACACATGTCGGCGTCGTGAGCACTCCAATTGCGTCACCGCAATACTCGTCGCTGAAGCGCTCGGTACGCCGGCGTACGGAAACCACATCTGGCACGGGAACGTTGAATTCGCATTGGAATGGCCAGCAAGGGCCGGGCGCCGGGCAAGGCGCTGGCCCCGCTTGCGGAGGAGGATCCGATGCGACGATTGACCTTGATCATGGCGTTCTGCGTAGCGCTGCCTGCGGGCGCCATGGCGCAGACGTCGACCACGGCTCCGACTCCGTCGCCGGGCGCGCCCGCCGACAAGAACGCCCCACTGCCTGGAGCCAACAGCTTCACCGAGGGCCAGGCCAAGAGCCGCCTGGAGGCGAACGGCTATTCGAATGTGAGCGGGCTCAAGAAGGATGACAATGGCGTCTGGCGCGGCACCGCCACCCATGCGGGCGCGCAGGTCAGTGTCAGCCTCGATTATCGCGGCAACATCACGCGCAACTGACCCATTCAACGATCGGAAGGTGGGAGACATGACACAGACGATCACGCGATCCTATGAGGATTACGCCACGGCGCGCGGGGTGGTGGGCGAGCTCGAAGCTGCCGGCGTCGCCAGTGCCGACATCAGCCTGCTCGGCCGGCACAGGGAGGTCGACGACAGCAATGCCGGCGAGGGCGCCGGCATCGGAGCCGCCCTAGGCGGTGCATCCGGCCTGCTCGCAGGGCTCGGCTTGGTCGCGATTCCGGGAATTGGCCCGGTCGTCGCCGCCGGCTGGATCGCCTCGACACTTGCCGGCGCCGCAGGCGGCGTGGCGGGCGGGGTCGTCGGTGCGCTGACGAGCGCCGGCGAGGATTCGGACAGCGCCAATTACTACGCGGAATCGGTGAGGCGCGGCGCCTCGCTGGTCTCGGTGCGCGCGACGGAGGAACAGGCTCCCGCGGTCGAGGCGATCATGGACGGCGCGACGCCGATCGACCGCACCAGCCGCCTTGCCGAATACCGCCAGGCGGGCTGGAGCAGGTTCGACGACACCGCCGCCCCCTATCGCTCCGGCTACATGTGAGCACGGTCAGCGTTTTCGACGAGAAGGAGAGCGCCATGCCACGCGGAGACAAGTCGAAGTACACTGACAAGCAGGAGCGCAAGGCCGACCATATCGCCGAGGGCTATGAAAAGCGTGGCGTTTCCGAGAAGGAAGCCGAGCGTCGGGCTTGGGCGACCGTCAACAGGGACGATGGCGGCGGCAAGCAGGCCGGCGGCTCCGGCCGCGGCAAGGACACGGGCAATCCCGCGGCCCATAAGGGTGGGCGCATGGGCGGCAAGGCCGCTGCCTCGCGCTCGGCCGCGGAGCGCTCGGCGTCGGCGAAGAAGGCTGCTGCGACCCGCAAGCGCAATGCCGAGCACCGGGCGAGCCACTAGCGGGCCGATTCTCCAAAACCGGGGCAGGCCGCGCTTGCGGAGTGCTCGCCGACCGGCATGACTAATCCATGTTAATGCGCGTTTTCCGGACGCGTCCGACATGATTGTCATGCCGTTTTCGTCCCTCAGCGATCCCGTCGAAATAGCCCGAGCCCAGGCCGCCCTGGAGCAGGTCTGGGTCGAGATCGAACGGCTGGGCGTCGACTACCACGGCACGCTCGATGGCGAGCGCACCAGAGCGGCCCACATCGTCATCGGCCTTCTGGCCCAGCCCGTTTCCGATCAGGATCTCGTCCAGCTGGCCGTCGCCCGTTTCATCGACAGGAACGGCTGAGAGGCAGCCGCCATCCTGCCCATGCCCGACATCGACGTGCTGTTGCGGATGCTGTCGCACCGTGACGAGCTCACGCCGGAGGAGATCAAGCTCCTGACGGCGCTGCCGAGACGGCGACGTTCGTTTGCCCGCGGCGAGACGATCATTCCCTCGCATGCCGAGCCGATCGAATGTGGCTTGCTCGTCGAAGGCTTCGCCGGCCGCGAGATCATGGTCGGCGAAGGCGGCCGGCAACTGACCGCGATCAGGGTGCCCGGAGACTTCCTCGATCTCTGCACGCTGTTGATGCGGGTCACCGATCACGCCGTGGTCGCGCTCACATCCTGCGTCGTGAGCTTCGTCTCCCATCGCGACCTGCTCCAGTTGGTCGAGCGCAGCCCGCATCTGGGACGGCTGCTGTGGCTCACCACTACGCTGGACGGCGCCATCCAGCGCAACATGTCGGTGAGTGTCGGCCGCCGGGACGCGCTGACGCGCATGGCCAATCTGATCTGCGATCTGTACCTCAGACTCGAGATCGTCGGCCTCGCCGAGCGCCATGAGATGCGCATCCCGCTGAGCCAGGCGACCTTGGGCGACCTGCTCGGTATCTCCGCCGTCCATGTCAACCGAACGCTGCAGACCCTGCGGCGACGCAAGGTCGTGAGCTGGAACACGGCGGGTGACGTCGTGATCCGCGACCATGACAGGCTGGCCGCGATCGCCGGCTTCGACCCAGTCTATCTCAATCTGGTCAAGCTGCCGCGCTAGCCAGCTGACCGCCCGCCTCGTGCTCGGTTGCAAGGGGTGGCCGATCGGCAGAGGATGACGCCGGGTTGATCGTTGGGCCCAGTCTCAGCAGGGAGCGGAGCTATGCCGGCGATCGAATTGCTCGTGCGGATGCTGTCGCGCAGGGACACGCTGTCCGAGGCTGAACACCGGCGGATCCATTCTCTTCCCTTTCGGGAGAAGTTCTTCGCCAAGGGCGAATCGATCGTCGTCTCCCATTCCGAGCCGCAGGAGAGCTGCCTCCTCCTTTCGGGGATCGCCGGCCGCGAGATCATCCTCGAAAACGGCGGGCGGCAGATCACGGCCCTGCAGGTCGCCGGCGACTTCGTCGACCTGCACGGGCTGGTGCTGAAACGCATGGACCACGGCGTCCTGGCGCTCACCGACTGCCAGGTCGCGAACGTCGCGCATGGGGAATTGATCAAGCTGGGCGAAGAGATGCCCCATCTCATGCGCCTGTTCTGGCTGTCGACGCTGATCGACGGCGCGGTGCAGCGGAACTGGACAGCCAGCATGGGGCGCAGAGATGCGATCAGCCAGCTCGCGCATCTGATCTGCGAGCTCTATCTGCGCCTCGAAGTGGTCGGGCTGGCCAAGGACGGCAGCATGCAGCTGCATTTGTCGCAACCGGTACTCGCCGACGTGCTCGGGCTCTCCGCCGTCCATGTGAACCGGACCCTGCAGGCCTTGCGGCGCAAGGGCCTGGTCGACTGGCTGGGCAGCGACGTCACCATTCGGGATTTCGACAAGCTGGTCGAATTGTCCGATTTCGACCAAACCTATTTGAACCTGATCCGCCGGCCACGCTGAGCTATTCTGGCATCGCAGGAGGTCGCCATGATCCGCTACTTCTTCGACACCTCGATCGGAGCTGCCAGCCTTGCCGACGATATCGGGCTCGAGCTTCCGGATCTGGAGACTGCCAAGCACCACGCCTTGGCCGGGCTCGCCGATCTCGTCCGCGAGGAGATCGGCAAGGGCGTGACCGGCTTTGCAGTCTCGGTGCGCGACGGGGCCGGGGCCGAGATCTATCTGGCGAGCCTGACATTCTCCGAGCGCCGCCCCGGCAGGGGGAGCCGCATGACCTCGGCGCCCGGCTGATAGCGTTCCAGCACACGCGCCATGGATAATCCCGGCAGGAGCGCTGTCGCCCCGCAGAAAATGCCGGGCTCGGCGGCATCATGAGGCGTGTTCGACGGAACCGAGCGGGGAGGTGGCCGGCGCGTTGAGGACCGCACCGTTCGGCGCGAAATGCGAGCCATGGCACGGGCAATCCCAGCAGCGCTCGAAGGAATTCCATCTGAGATCGCAGCCGAGATGCGTGCAGGCGGCCGAATGCATCTGGACCTCGCCGTTGACGTCGCGATAGGCCGCGATCTTGTTCGGCCCGTCGTGGAGGATGCCGCCTTCGTCCGGGCCGAGTTCGTCGGTGGAGGCGATCTCTCCCGGCTGGTTCGGGGCGGCAGCTACGTTCTCGCTGACAAAGGCGCCGGCGGTCCGAGCCGGCGTGCGCGCCGGGCGATAGACCGCCGCATATTCGCTCTCCTCGCCAGTAATCATCGCCGGAATGATGAGACTGGCGACGACACCATGCGTGATTCCCTGGCCTGAATCGCCGGTTACGACATAGGTGCGCTTGCTGTCCGGATCGAGCCCGATATAGGCGCCATGGTCGAGCGTCTCCATCACCTGTCCCGAGCAGCGATGGGTTTCAGGGCCGAGCTCGGGCACGAGCGTCCTGATCCAGGATTCGAGCGCCGCGAAGCGCCCGGGCGCATCGTCCGCATCACCGGTCTTGTGGTCCTCTCCGCCGACGATCAGCAGGTCCTTGCCGTCTGCCCCGGCGGTCAGGCGGACATAGTGATACGGAACGGCGGTATCCCAGTAGAGCGCGTCTGCGAGCTGGCCGTGCGCGATCTCGAAGGCCATCGCATAGGTGCGATAGGGAGCCTGCTTATAGGCGAACTTGGTGTGGACCGGCACATTCGTCGCGACGACGACATGGCTGGCGAGCACCGTGCGGCTGCCGCCGATGCCCAGGCGGACGTGGCCTGCCGTCTCGGCGATCTCCTCGACCGCCGAATGCGGATGAATAGTTCCGCCCTTGGCGGCGATCGCTTCGCAAAGGCTACGCAGATATCGGACCGGGTGGAAGGTCGCCTGCCGCGGGTAGCGCAAGCAGGGCGTGTCAGCGAGCCCCCACAGCGGCGCTCCGGTCTGGCGGATCACCGCGACGCCGAGCTTCCTGGCCGCCTCGACTCGTCGTCGAGAGCCGATTTTTCACTGGCCGGATCGAGGAAGAGGACGCCATCGAGGCGTCGGAACTCGCAGGGGATGTCGTGCATCCTGACGATATGCTCGACCGGTCGACCGCAGCGCTTTGGCTGCTTTGGAAGCCGCGCGCCTGGTCGATTTCCCGTATCGCAAGGAGGCTCGCCAGCGAATCGTCGCAGATCGGCGCGAGACGGGCGGTCGTGCGTGCGGTCATGCCGCCGGCGATCCTGTCGCGATCCAGGATCACGACCGACAGGCCGCGCTGCAGCAGCTCGTAGCCGATCGACAGTCCGGCGATCCCTGAGCCGACGATCGCGACATCGACCTTCTTGTCCTCCGTTACCGGCTTCGCATCGGGGGCAACCTCCGCCGATTGGAAGGCGCAAGAGCATTTGCGGACGCGAGACGAGGCTCATGGTGGGCCCAGGCGCCAGCATCATCGAGCTGTTACGGAACGTCCCATGGCGAAGTCGGGGTCCTCCTCTCAGGTGGATTGTACGCTGGCGTACCAAGTCCTGACCTGAGAGGGGGAGGGGCCGCCCGTCTCGATCCTTGAACCGGCCCGGACACTTCGGCGTAGCAGGGGCGCAAGGGGCACGGACTCCAGCGCCAGTGCCTGAGCAGGGCTCTGCAAAAGATGCAGCAGCGCGACCGGCGTTTATCCTCCCGACCGACATCAGGGGCCGGCTTCGAGCTGGGCCCGTCGCGCCCGCCAGCTTGCCGGGGTCTGCGGCTTGATGAAGACCGAGGCGATATCACTGCGGTGCTGGCAGAGCTTCGCCTCGATCCGCGCGACGCAGGCCTCGATCTCCGCGGTAGAGCGGTCGTCCCTGAATTCGAGGCTCAGCGCCACCACGATCTGATCGGGCCCGATATGGATCGTCGTCAGGCCGTTGACGCGCTCGACATCGGGATCGCTGCGGACCGCTGCGAGGATTTCCTCCTGGACATGCGGCAGCGCCGCCTCGCCCAGCAGCAGCGCCTTGCTCTCACGGGCGAGGATGATCGCCGTCAGGGCCAGGATGGCGCCGATCAGCAGCGAGGCGATGCCGTCGAGCTCGGGGCGGCCAAAATGCGCTGCTGCGGTGATGCCGAGGAAGGCGATGAGCAGACCGAGCAGGGCGGCCGTATCCTCGAACAACACGGTGAAGACGCTGGGATCCTTGCTCTGCCTCACCGCTGCGAAATAGCCGAGCGAGCCCTTGGCCGCGCGGAACTCCTTCAGCGCGACCCGCCAAGTATAGCCTTCAAACAGAGCCGAGACGCCGAGGACGACATAGTTCGCGTTCAGATTGGTCGCGCGCCTCGGCTCGAGGATGTGCGACACGCCTTCGTAAAAGGAGACGCCGGCGCCAACGGCGAAGACCAGGAGCGCGACGATGAAGCTCCAGAAATAGAGCTCCCGACCATGGCCGAAGGGGTGCGTCAAATCGGGCGGCCGGGCTGCGCGCCGCAGCCCGTGGAGCAGGAGCAGGCCATTGCCGGTGTCGACGAGCGAGTGGACGCCCTCCGACAGCATTGCCGAGCTGCCGGTCCAGGACGCGGCGATGAACTTGGTCGCGGCGATCAGGAGATTGCCGGCGATCGCCGCGTAGATGACCGTCCTGGAACCAGAATGTGCCGCCATCTCGTTCCCCGCTCTCGCTGGCAACGAACTGGCGTGGTGGCGGTTCCGGACGCGGCCGCAGGAACATCCGCTTTCTTCTTCGCGCCGGCCCATCTCGGGCGGGGGGAACAAGCCCCCGGCGGAACGGTTCGTCTGGAAGTGCACCCAGCGAAGGAGCCACTTCATGGCACGCACCATCATTCGATCCTATGAGAACCATGATCGCGCGGCATCCGTCGTTCGTGAACTCGAGGCTGCCGGACTGCCGGCGAAGGATATCAGCCTCGTCACTCGGTCAATGGCTGCGATCGAGGAGGGAGCCCACGAAGGCGCGGAGGCCGGAACCGTCATCGGCAGCGGTGCGGGCCTGCTCGGCGCCTTGATGAGCCTGCCGCTCCCGGGCGTCGGGTCCGTGCTCGCGGCGGGCTGGCTGATCGGTGGAACCGCGGTCGGCGCCGTGGCCGGTGCCGCGGCCGGCAGCCTGATGGGAGCGCTGACCGGCGCCGGTGTCGACGAGCGCGACGCCCATGTCTTTGCCGAGACCATCAAGCGCGGCGGCGCGGTCGTGGCGGTCCGGGTCCCGGACCATCAGGTGGCGACAGCGCCCGCGATCATGGCAGGCGGCCAGCCGGTTGATCCCGCCGTCATGCGCTCGCGCTACGAGGCCGAGGGCTGGACGGGCTTCGATGAGAAGGCGGACGCCCGGCGCGACGATCTCTCCGGCGTCGTCTCCTGAGCCGGCCGCTTCTCTAGCTCAGTCGCGATGCAGCTTGCCCAGATTGCCGGGCAGGCCGGAGAAGGGCAGGTCGTCCTCGGTCATCAGCTCGCCACCGCGCTCCGGCTCATTCTCGTTCGAGGCGGGCTTGGCGGCCAGCATCGCGGCCGCCGCCTCGTCGATCTCCGCGGGAGGCGTCATCTCCTGCTGCAGATGCCATTCGACGCTGTCGCGGCTTCTGCCGGACCGCATCGCAAGCTCTGCGACCCAGTCCTGCCCCGGATAGTGCCTCGCCAGCCTGAGCGCCAGCTCCTGGCCGGTCGCGACGGGTTCGGTCTGTCTCGTTGTCATGGCTTTGCCTCCTGTCTTTAGGCCAACCCCTCCTGCCGGTGGGAGTTCCCACGGCAGGCGTGATCCTTTCGGCGGCTGGCGCGTTGCAGAACAAAGCAAGGGAGGAGGCCATGCCATCGAACGCCCGGATGGCCGACCCGATTTTACAGGACGTGCCGAGTCTTGCTGCCTTGAACGCCATCATCGCGGCCTCGGCCCCGCTCGTGCCCGGCGCTACTCGTGCCGTGCTCGGAGAGGGGCCCGAAGGCGCGGCGATCGCCTTCATCGGCGAGCAGCCGGGCGATCAGGAGGATCGGCAAGGCCATCCCTTCGTCGGACCGGCGGGCCGCCTGCTCGACCGAGCCCTGGGCGAGGCCGGCATAGACCGGTCCGAAAGCTATCTCACCAATGCCGTGAAGCATTTCAAATTCGTCGAGCGCGGCAAGCGGCGCATCCATCAGCGCCCCACGGCCGGCGAGGTCAGGCATTACCGCTGGTGGCTCGAGAGGGAGCTGGACTTCGTCGATCCACGCCTCACCGTCGCGCTCGGAGCGATCGCGGTGCTGGCACTGGCGGGCAAGGCCATGCCGATCTCGCGCCATCGCGGGGAAGCCCGTTTCCAGGGACGCCGCGGCTTCATCACCGTGCACCCGTCCTCGATCCTGCGTCAGCCCGACGACACGGCCCGCGCCGAGGCCTACGAGGCTTTCGTCGCGGACCTGCGCCAGATCAGGCGCCTGGTCCGGGACTGATGCGCGAGGCCAGTACGGGATCGATTGCAGCCAGAACGCGCGCCGTTCGCGCAGGGCCCGAGGTCGAGCTGGCTAATAGCCGCCGATGATCGGCAGAATCTCGCCGGTGATGTAGCTGGAGCATTGCGGCGAGGCCAGGAAGACATAGGCCGGTGCGATCTCCTCGGGCTGCGCCGGCCGCTTCATCGGTGTCTGAGCACCGAACGAAACAATGGCTTCCGCGGCTCTGTCTGAGGGGTTGAGCGGGGTCCAGACCGGGCCGGGCGCCACAGCGTTGACGCGGATGCCGCGCGCCACGAGATGGGTGGCGAGGGAGCGGGTGAAGGCGTGGATGCCGCCCTTGGTCGTCGCGTAGTCGATCAGCTCCTTGCTACCATCGAGACCGGTGACGGAACCCGTGTTCACGATCGCTCCGCCCGCCTTCATATGCTTCAGCGCGGCTTGGGCCATGTGGAAATAGCCATAGAGATTGGTCTTCAGCGTCGTGTCGAAATGCTCCTCGGTGAGGTCCTCGAAGCGCGGTGCATGCACCTGGAAGGCGGCGTTGTTGACGAGGATGTCGACCGCGCCGAATGCCTTCGCCACGCTGTCCACCGCCCGGCGGCAAAAGGCCGCCTCGCGCACGTCGCCTGCGATGGTCATGCAGCGCCGGCCCTCGGCCTCGACGGCCTTCTTCGTCTGCCGGGCATCCTCAGTTTCGGCGAGATGGAAGATCGCGACATCGGCGCCCTCCCGAGCGAACAGGACCGCGACGGCACGGCCGATGCCGGAATCGCCGCCGGTGATGATCGCGACCTTGCCCTCGAGCTTGCCTGAGCCCTTGTAGTAGGGCGCATCGTACAGGGGCGTGGGATCGAGAGCGGCCTCGCTGCCCGGTTTGGGCTGGTGCTGCTTCTGGAAGGGTGGGGCGGGATAGATCCGCGCCCCGGCCTGCATGGCGGCGGTTTTCGCCTTCGGCGCCCGCGCATCCGCCCGCGCCACCACAGCCTGGATGGCGCGCTGCTGCCTGGCTGCAGCCTTGGCCGCGCTCTTGGCGGCGTCCTTCCGCTTGTGGGAGAGCTTTGCCATTCCCGTCTCCTCTCAGCTTGCCGGCCCGTCGGACGGAAACAGAATGGCTTCGCGAGATCGCTCAGGCCGTTGCCGCATGGCTCGGCATCACCACCCCGGACAGCGCGATTCCGGCGATCTCCGGGCTGTCCTTCAGCGCGCTGTCGGCGAGCGAGATCACGCCCACCAGGCGCTTGTCGCGGTTGACCACCGGCAAGCGCCGGACCTGGATGTCGCCCATGTTCTGCACGACTTGGTCCATGTCCTCGTCCTCGAAGCAGTATTTGACTTGGCGCGTCATGATCTCGCTCACGGGAGTGTCATGGCTGCGCCCCAGCGCAACCGCCCGAATGGCGATGTCGCGATCGGTGATCGTGCCGACAAGTCGATCATCGTCGCCCACCGGCATGAAGCCGATATCCTCGCCCGCCATCCGGCGGGCGATCTGCTGGAGGGTTTCGTTCGGCCGGGCGATGCTGGCGCCACGGGTCATCGCATCGGAGACTTTCATTATCCGGTCCTCCTCTCTTCGGGAAAATCGCCAGCGGCTCGTGCGAGCCGGGCGGCGCTAGTCACTCCTCGGACCAACGCTGCTTGGCGTCATCCGCCGTGACGAGCAGCTTGACGGTGTCGTCTTCGATGTCGGCGATCAGGCCGATATCGAGGAAATGATGGGTTCCGCCGGAGGCCGGGTCGTTCTTGTTTAGCTTGAGGAGTTGGCCGACCAGAGCATCGACCCGGCCGACGTGGGCTCCGTCTGAACCAACGACCTCGAGACCTTCGCGGATGTCTTGCACATGCATCATGATCGCTCTCCGTCACTTGCCGGTTCTTGACGGGCAACCGAAGGCGCCGGGCGAGGTTCCACGGCAACTCCTCCGGCCGGGATCAGTACGGTGGCGTACGACCGACAGTAGCCGAGGCGAGAAAGGCCCCGCACTTCCTGGAAGCATCGGGTTCTAGCAAAGACTCTTGCACGAACCTGGGTTCAACCCACCAGCCGGTCGATGGTTTCGGTACGACACCGCACACTAGCCCAGGGCGAGCTCGCGCACGAAGCGTTGCCGCGACAGCGGGCTATCGCAATGCGCGTGCAGGCTGAGCCACGCCCGATATTCAGCTGGCCGGATGGTCACGATCTCGATCATTTTCCCCTGCCGCAGCAGTCTCTCGATCGCTTGGGTGGCCTGATCCCGCCAGCGGTCGTAGTCGCGTGCGACGCCGGGGCTAGGGCTTGCCGTGCAGATCTCGGCAAAGGCGGAGCGATCATACCAGGGCACGACCATCACATATCCACCGCGTTCAGGTTCCGACACGAGCTGCCTCCTTGCCGGTGGCATTCGTCGGGCGCCCGCGCGGGGCGGATTCGCCGCATCGGCCCGTCGCGAGAAGCCTGCTGCGATCGAGAATCTGCAGGCGCCCGCGCCGCGAGCGGATGATCCGTTCGCCTTCGAGCACATGCAGCGCCACGGTCACTCCGGCACGGCGCACGCCCAAAAGCTCGGCCAGCTCCCGATGGGTGATCGCAAGATCGTCGCGCTGCACCGCCTCGCAATAGAACGCGATCCAGCGGGCGACCTTCTGCTCGATCATCAGCGCCGCCTGCAGTGCAGCTTCTGCAAGGAAGCCGGCGGTCGAGCGGAAGGCATAGCCCAGCAGCCGCTCATGCAGCGATCGGTCCGCCTTGGCTGCGCGAAAGATCGCATCTCCCGGTACGCGGATCGCAGCTCCCCCGCTCAGGACGCGGGCGGTCACCGGTGGAAACCCCGGCAGCAGGAGCTGGTGGATTCCGACGATGTCGCCCTTGCCGGCGAGGCCGATCTGGAAGCTGGCCTGCTCAGGGGCCATGCTCAGGGCGACCACGGCATCAAGTGGGAAGAAGATGTCGCTGGCGTTCAGCGTCGCTCCGGACGCGAGATGTACGCGCATCCCGCCGGTCAAGAAATGCTCGTCCGTTGAATGGAAAGGCTCCGCCGATGAACGACGACGGGTTCTGGCTCCCCCCAACGTGACGGCGTCCATGGAGGGCCTCCAAGTTGGTACGCTAGCTGAGCGCACTACGGATGGCCCGGCACTAACCTAGGTTAGCGCCGGGCCGGTTTCCCAGGCTTCAAGCAGCAGGGGCGCGAGGCGATCCTGGCGAGACGCCCGTCACGGGACAGACTCTCACTCTTAGGGACGGCACGAGTCGACCGAACAATCATGGGGCCAGCCGCAGGGCGGAGTTTCCGGCGAGCTACTTTTGCAGAGCCCGCTCGAGAGCGCTCGCCCCTGCCGCGGAACACGCGATCTCGCAGCTCGTTCATCAAGCTTCGAACGAGGAGGAAGCCCCATGGACCATGCCAGCCATATCCGTCTTGCCGAGACCGAGCTGACGGCGGTCGCTCTGGACGGTGCCACCATCTATGGCCCCGGCGATGAGAAAATCGGTTCAGTCTCGCACGTGCACGGGAGCGGCCCAAGCGCTCAAGTCGTCATCGATGTGGGGGGCTTCCTGGGCATCGGCGCCAAGCCGGTAGCGGTGCCGTTGAGCGAACTCGATTTCATGCGTGACGAGGACGGCGACGTGCACGCAGTCACGACGTGGACGAAGGACCAACTGAAGGCGATGCCTGAGCACGTCGACCCTTAGTATTCAGGTCTGCCACGTTGCAGTCGGCCCGGTCTCGCCTCAGTGCGCGGCCGGGCCTTTACGTGTTGGGGTGGTAGAGAGGGAGCGTCATGGGTTGAATTGCTATCTCTGGTTGGCTTTCGAGTCCATATCGATCTCTTTGGTTGGTGGTTTACTTTTTAATTGGAAGAATTAGGAACTATGTCTCCTTGTCGAGGTTGGTTAGCATTGCGCCGAAACTGGCGCTCAACCCGAAGGAACTACCATGAACCGTTCGCTTCTCGGTATTGTCGCTGCGTCTGCTCTCGTCGCCAGCTCGGCCGTCTTCGCCCAGGTCAGCGCTCAGGTCACGATCGGACAGCCTGAGCAGACCCGTATCAAGGAATACGTGGTCAAGGAGAAGATGAAGCCCGTCATGCTCAAGGAGAAGGTCACGGTCGGTGCCACCCTTCCCGCCGACGTTGAGCTTCACACCGCGCCTGCCGACTGGGGCCCGGCCGTCACCAAGTACCGCTACGTATACACCGACAATCACGTCGTGTTGGTCGAGCCGTCGAACCGACGCATTGTCCAGATCATCGAGTGATGCAGCTCTGCCTCTAACGGCTTAGCGTATCAGTCATGCGACCCCGTCGGCATCCGCCGGCGGGGTTTGTTTGTGATCGGGGTGCGGATCGTCGGTCCCTTACCCGATCCCGGCTTCGCCTTGGTCGAGGATCAAGGCCGACAGCGTAAAGTTGTTTTTCCTGCTCCGGCTGGTTCCTCGCGCCAAGTCTCTGGCTGGCATAAGCAACCGCCCGGCTCCCGCTGGAGCGAAGCAGTCTTTCAGCTCGCGCCAGCGAGGCTTGGACATCCAGCCGATCTGCGCGTCGATGAGCGCGTTTGGTGATGGCGCCGTATGGTTGTGAACCGTCCGGCACGGACTCGCCACGCGCAACCGATGGAACCTGCGGGTGCTCTAGATGTTCTCCTGCCAGCCCGCCCAACGCGCCACTTGGAGAACAGCCATGGACGACATCATTTATCTGGTCGGCCTCGTGGTCGTGGTCATGGCAATCCTTTCCTTTTTTGGACTGCGATAGGAGCGTCCCATGGCAAACGAAACCACAGATGTCGTCGTCGTGGCTCCGACCCAAACCGCTCCGGCGCCCGGGTCCTATATCGAATGGAGTGCAATTTTCGGCGGTGCGGCGCTGTCCGCTGCCATTACCACGCTTCTGACCACCTTTGGCTCGGCGATAGGGCTTTCGCTGGTTTCGTTCGAACCATCACGATCCACCGGTCTTACCGCCCTCGCCATTGCCGGCGCCCTCTGGGCTCTATGGGTCGCTGTCACCGCCTCAGCGGCCGGGGGGTATCTCGCAGGCCGGATGCGACGCCCAGTCGCCGATGCCAGTCTGCACGAACGTCATGTGCGCGACGGCTCGCACGGCCTGGTCGTCTGGGCCGTGGGGGCGCTGATCGTCGCCGGTCTCGCGACATCGTCCGTCGCAGGTCTGGTTAAGACGGCAGCCTCCGGCGCTGCCGCGGCCACGACCGCCGCCGGGGCAGCTCTCAGCCAACAGCCCGATCCACTGGCGACTGCTGCAGACACCTTGACCCGCTCGACGGGCACCGAGCCGGTGTCGCAAGCCGAGCGCGACGAAGCCTCGCGCATCCTGGTGCGCAGTCTTGCCAGCGGCAAGCTCGATCAGGCCGATCGCTCCTACATTGCGGGCCGAATGGCGGCACGGATGAATATCGCCCAGCCCGAGGCTGAGAAGCGCATCGACGATGCCTACGCTCGTCTTAATCAGGCGAAGGAAGCCGCCAAGCAGGCCGCCGAACGCGCTCGCAAGGTTGGCGTCCTCTCTGCCTTTCTCACCGCCGCAGCGTTGTTGGTGGGCGCGGCAGCAGCTTGGATGGCGGCGCAGCTCGGCGGCAAGCACCGTGACGAAGAGCTCGATCTAACCGCTCTTTGGGGTCCGCGCTGAGCCGAGGCAGGCGAGGCGATCCGAGGCGGCGAGACTCAATACAGGTGACAATTTGCGATGACGATACTCGTTTTACCCTTCGATGAGCGCGGACCGATCCCGAACAATCCGCGCTTCCCAGCACTCGTTTACCAGCAGGCGTTTCAACCTGATCAGGACGATCTTGCGTCCGCCATGGAGCGGCGCTTCGACGAGAACGGCTGGCCGCCGGCTTGGCGAAACGGAATCTATGACTTCCATCATTACCACTCGAAGGGCCACGAAGTGCTCGGCATTGCAAATGGCACTGCCGAGCTCGTCCTGGGCGGAGATGGTGGCCGGGAGCTTGGCGTGCATGCCGGGGATGTTCTGCTCCTACCGGCCGGCACAGGTCATCGCCGGCTCAATGCCAGCAGCGACTTCCTCGTGGTGGGTGCGTATCCTCCAGGACAGAGCGGGGACATTCTCCGGGATGCTCCGAGTGCAGACATCCGGGCCGCCATCAGCGGGTTGAGCAGGCCAGCGACAGATCCCTTGTCAGGTCGCGAAGGGCCGATGCTCGAGCATTGGCGCGATGGGCTGTAGCGGAACGCCGAGCACGAAAGACATGATCAAGTCGATTCTTAACAGCGTCGCCAGCGCCTGGATTGCGCGGGAGGCCGAGCGCGGGGACATCCCGGAGGGAATGTCCATTCCATTGACGCTGCTCGCAGCCAGGCTCCCGGCGCCTGTGCTCGTGGTCGGAGCGATCGGATATGGAATCTATCAGCTGAGCCTAGAGTCGCGAGCGCGACGCGCCAAGGACATCACCCCGAAGCGCCGACGCGCATTGCAGCGGAAGACCTCTTCACGACCTGGACGGCGAGGCAGCGGCCGAAGCAAGGCGGCAGGCTGACCGTCAGGAGGCGTCTTTCTCGCGGGGGGACCGATCGTAGACAGTTCTTCGCCGTCCGTGTGCCATTGGGCAAAGCGTCGATGGCTTTCGTCGGTTTCCTGATCGGCATGAAGCATGCCCTCTTAGCAGAGGATTTCGCGGTGAAGATCGCTACCTTCAACGTCAACGGGGTCAATGGCCGGTTGCAGATTCTACTCCGTTGGCTGGCCGAAGCGGCGCCGGACATCGTCTGTCTGCAGGAGTTGAAAGCGCCGCAAGATAAATTCCCGAAAGCCGCAATTCGGGACGCTGGCTATGGTGCGATCTGGCTGGGGCAGCGGAGCTGGAACGGCGTTGCTATCCTGGCGCGCGATGTAGAGCCGATCGAGACGCGTCGTGGTCTTCCAGGCGACGACGAGGATGGGCAAAGCCGCTATCTGGAGGCGGCGGTGAGAGGCGTTCTGATCGGCTGCCTGTACCTGCCCAATGGCAACCCGGCGCCGGGGCCGAAGTTCGATTACAAGCTACGCTGGTTCGAGCGGCTGAAGGCACACGGAGCCGAGCTGCTGGCGCATAAGGTGCCGGTCGCGCTGGTTGGCGATTTCAACGTGATGCCGACCGAACTCGACGTCTACAAGCCGGAGCGCTGGCGCGACGATGCGCTGTTTCGGCCGGAAGTACGTACGGCGTTCCAGGAACTCACTGCGCAAGGCTGGACCGACGCCATACGAACCTTGCATCCGGACGAACGAATTTTCACCTTCTGGGACTATTTCCGGAATGCCTGGGGCCGGAATGCAGGGCTGCGGCTTGATCATCTGCTGCTGAATTCGGATCTGGCCGGTCGGCTTGTCGCGGCAGATGTCGACCGCCATGTGCGCGGCTGGAACAGGCCAAGCGACCATGCGCCGACCTGGGTTGTTCTGGACTGACAAGCGAAAGGCCGAGCAGCAGCGGGTTCCTAGCCGCAAGCCGTCGCGAAAGACAGGCTCGTCTCACCCGAAAGAGTGCCCGGTCGAAGCATAATCGCCACTAGTGACGAGGATTTAACTGGCTACGTTTGCAACAGGCTGTACGAGCCGGTTAGTCGCCCGTTTCGAGCTCGCCGCGGATGTACCGGCGGTTCGAGCGTCCTAACCGGGCATAGGGGAGCGGCCATAGGGGGCTGACCTTCGAAGGGAGGTCAGCCCTTTCCCGCTTCACCGTAGCGACTTGTCCGCCTGGAGGCTCTTCTTCAGGGCCTCGAACAGATTGACGACGTTGCCCGGCCTTCCCTTCTCTCCGCCTTCGGACTTACGAGCACCCTTGCGCTTCTTCGCTGCGATCAGCTTGAGCAGATGCTCTTGCACCGGGTCCTTCACCATGTCCGGCGACCATTCTTTGGTCTTAGCCTTGATGAATTTCTGCGCCAGGTCGAGTAGCTCGGGCGCCGGTTTCTCCTTATCGATCTCAGCGAAATAGGCCTTCTCGTCGCGGACTTCGTCGCCATAGCGCAAGGTCCAGAGCACGATGCCCTTGTCACGCGGCTCCAGCATCACGGCGCGCTCGCGTCGATAGAGCACGACGCGGGAGACGCCGATCATCTTCGTCGCCGCCATGGCGTCGCGGATGACCGAGAATGCTTCCTCGCCGACCTCGTCATCGGGCACGAGGTAGTGCGGGCTGTCGAGATAGATCCAGGGGATGGAATCGCGCGGCACGAAGGCGTCGATGTCGATCGTACGGACGGTGTCGAGTTTGACCGCCTCGAGCTCCTCGTCCTCGATCAGGACGAGCCGGCCGGCTTCGGCTTCGTAGCCCTTGGCCTGGTCGTCAGGATCGACTGGCTTGCCGCTCTCGGCATCGACATAGCGGGTGACGATGCGATTGCCGGTTTCCCGATTGAGTGTGTGAAAACGGACCTTCTCGCTCTCGGAGGTCGCCGGGCTCATGGCGACCGGACAGGTGACCAGCGAGAGCTTGAGATAGCCCTTCCAATAGGTGCGGGTGGGCATGACGACGCTACTCCGGAACGCAACTGCCGACTCAATGCGCCTTGTCGAATTCTGTTCCCGCCGATCGGAACCTGACGGCGGCCGCCGCATTGAATCGCTGGTGAGTTGCGTTGGGAGTTGGGTGCCATGGTCGCGGCACGGGCGAACTGGAAGGGCTATCTGAAGTTTGGCGAGATCAGTTGCCCGGTCGCGCTCTATACCGGCGCCAGCACCTCCGAGCGCATCTCCTTCCACACCATCAATCGCGACACCGGCCACCGCGTCAGGCGCGAATTCATCGACCCGGTGACTGAGGAGCCGGTCGACCGCGAGCACCAGATCAAGGGCTTCGAAATCGGCGAGAACCGCTATGTCGAGGTCGAGCCCGACGAAATCGCCAATGCGGTGCCGGAGAGCAAGAAGCTGCTGGCGGTCGCGGCTTTCGTTCCCTGCGCCGAGATCGACACGGCCTTCTTCGACAAGCCCTATTACCTCGCTCCCGCAGGCAAGATCGCCGACGAGGCCTTTGCGGTGATCCGCGAGGCCTTGCGCGCCAGCAAGGTCGGCGCTCTGGCGCATGCCGTGCTATTTCGCCGTTATCGCGCGCTGATGATCCGCGCTCATGGCCTCGGCCTCGTCGCTCACACACTCAACTTCGACTATGAGGTCCGCTCCGCTGCGGATGCTTTCGACGGCATCCCCAAGCTGAAGATCCAGAAGGAGATGCTCGAACTCGCCAAGCACATCATCGAGACGAAGAAGGGCGAGTTCGATCCGTCGAAGTTCGATGACCGCTACGAGGCCGCCGTCGCCGAGCTGGTGAAAGCCAAGCTCGCCGGCAAGCCGGTCAAGGTCGCGAAGAAGGACAAAGCACCGAAGGTCGTTGACTTGATGGAAGCATTGCGGGCGAGCGTCGGGCAGGATGCGCCGAAGACGGCAAAGCGCAAGCAGGCGAAGAGAGCGGCGTAGCGCAGCGCTGCAGCTACGCCACGCCTGTTACGAGGGGCTGCGCGACAAGGCGCACGAGGCTACGGTTATCGGCTGGCTGATGTCAGCTTCCGATCTCTGGCGGAGGCTTGGTGTCGCGCGCTTCAGCGCTGAGCTTCTGCGAAATCAGCCGTGATATCGCTTCCATGGCTTCTGGAGCTTCTTGGAGATGGCGCGACGCCATGTTTGTGCTGGCGCAACGTTCGTGCTCCCGCAACGCGGCTCGTAGTATATCTCGAAGCTGCCGCCTTTAGGCCATGAGGCTAGAGCGCTCCTGGCCGAGTTCGAGTATTCGCAAGCGTCTCATGAGTGCCACCTTGAGCAGATTCGCACAGGTCGCCGCAATGCCGCTGGCAATCTCCTTTCAGCGCTCGTGACCGGGGAGGGCGGGCTTTGCCGTGTTTTTAGGGGAATACAGAACCGTCCAGCGCTTTCCGATCCTGGTCGCAGGCTCGAGGAGGTAGAAACCTCGCGGCCAGCGAAGCGGGAGTAGGCGATGGGGTGATTGTCGAGGTTTCGGATCGTCATTGGTCACATCGGGAGAGCGTTCGCACAGTCGGCTCAATCTCGAACAGGCAGTCGTCTATGAAGCGCACCTGCGTGCCGTCTTCACGCTCGTAGTGCGCGGCGCTCATGCCATACGACGACGGTAGATCGGTTGCCGTCGACGTCCTGACAGGCCTCACGACGGAGTGCGCGCCGATGAGGAGGGCGCCGGCCGACTTTGTTGCTGGGACGAGACGCCTTGTTGGGAGCGCATCACAGCCTCCTACGCCACTGGTAGAAGTTCAACCGTCCGGTAACGCCGCCGTTCCTAGACTATTGTGTCGTGACCAAATTCGCCTGCTGCGCATCGGCTTCGATAAGCAAGGCCTGCAAACGCGCTATGGCCACGGCTGGCAGCTTGAGCTCAAGGTCGTTCAGCTCGCCGTCCAGGGTGAACCGCAGAAGGGCTCCCTCGGTCGGATCGTCGCTTACGGTGATGCTCTCGACATCGACGATCTTTAGTAGCAGCGCCGGTTTCCGTGTCATGGCCTCCTCCAATGGCCTGAATTGGACTGAAGAGTTGAACCCGGCCCGATCGGGGCCGGGCGGTGCTCATGCTCGCCTGTGCAGCCGCTCCCGGAGTGCCGCGGTGAAGGCCGCTGCATCAGGAGCCAGAATGCCGTACTTCTCCGCAAGCGAGGCAAAGATGCCTCGCACAGTCTCCGCCTCGACGTCACCGCGCAAGGCAGCCAGGCACGACTTGATTGCAAAGCCATGCGCTTGATCGCGCTTGCTTGGCGGCCAGTCCACCAGGAACATGTAGGCTTCCATGACGGTCGAGATGGCGGCCGGATGCCCTAGGCCCACCAGGATCACCACCGGGCGTTCGAACTGGTCTGGATTCATCGGTCGCGGCCCTCCGCTTTGCGGGCGACGATCGGTGTTACTGCCATAGCCATATCCTCCGAAAAGCAACATGGATCAGGATTTTCGCCCTCTCCCGTGAGGGCAAACGTTGATTTTGGTATCCATCCCCGCCACCGCAAGACCTCCCTGATAGGCGCTGAGCCGGTTCGTTTGCGTTCCAATGGAGGTGAATATGGCAAGCTCCAGAAGGCGGACGAGGCGAAGGTCTATAGCCTGTATCAAGGTCCGCTTTCGATCGGCGTCGTTGAAAAAAGTCGGCATTGCTGCGGATGTGAAGTCCTGATTCAGTCGTCCTGGGCGGAGGGCGGCGCGATGATGGGCGAGCAGGTGGTGGCGAGGAGGCGCTGTTCTACGAGTTCAGCCTGGAGCGTCACGTGCCGGCTGATCATTGGGTGCGCGCCATCGACCAATTCGTCGATCTCTCGGACATTCCTGTGCACACCCATTAGGCCCTGACGCGCCATCATCCGAAAAGCCCGAGTAAAAATGAGGCCGTTACAATCGCTACCGCGATCACTGAGAGGGATAGGATACAGCCGAAGCGATTCATGGGTCGTTGGCCCGTCGAACCAGTCTAGTTCAGTGCGCCGCCGGTATTTCCACCAGCCCGTAGAGCGCTTCCTCCCCCAACGCCAGAACGGTTCGCAAAGCCGCGTCGACCAGGACTGTTGGCGACGAATTCCCGAACTCACAATGGCAATCGACGCCGTGACCGCTGCGGGTTGCCGCGGCCAGATAGATCCGGCCCCTTGGATTTCCTCGCTCGTCGGGGACAGGGCCGGTTACGCCTGTGACGGCTAGGGCAAGGTCGGCAGCGGTGCGGTCCAGCACGCCCTCAGCAAGAGCCCGTGTTATGGGGCGTGAGACTGCTGAATGCGTTTCGATCAGAGCAGCAGGCACGCCGAGTAAATCGGTTTTGGCCGAGGCCATATAGGTTACAAACCCGCCGATGAGGACATCTCCGGCGCCGTCGCAGAGCGCCAGGCTGTTGGCGAGAGCTCCCGCGCTACAGGACTCCGCACACGCGACAGTCCGTTCGGTAGCGACGAGCGCTGAAATGAGCCGCTGTGCGAGATTCGCAAGCTGCGGCAAGGTGGAGCCAGGCAAGGCTTCGAGCGAGCGCATGCGCCAAGCGATCGAGAGCGTCATTGACCTGCCTCCTGGTTAGCTGCGCTTTGCGCCCGTTTGAGCTGTGCGCGCCTGCTGAATTTCGCCTGCAGGCGCTCCAACTCGTCTTCGTCGAGGTCTTCCAGGTCGAAGAGTTCATCGCGGGCGCCCTTGATCGAGCTGATCAGCTCGTCGAGCTTGATCTGGACAGCTGTCATCGCCCGGTTCTGGCTCGTCTGAACGATCAGGAAGGTGATGATCGTGAAGGCCGTGCTGGCCACCAGCTGCCAGGTCGAGCTGAACCCGAACCAGGGCCCGAGCAGCAGCCAGACGACCATCGCGCCCAATCCCGCGAACAAGACTGGTGAGCGGCTAGTCCAGCGAGCCGCAGCCTGAGAGAGTTTGGTGAAGCGCGAAGGTTCAGCTGCCCCTGAGGACAGCACGTCGTCACCAGGCTGATGGTTCCTGCTCACTTGATCCCCGGAACGCTGCAATTCGGCTTCTCGCGAGCCAATGCAGCGCGGTGCTCATAGTGATCGCGGATCTTTGTGAGCTGCTCTTCGTCGAGCTCCTCTAGATCCATCAGCTCCTCACGTGCGCCCTCGAGTTTGAAAAGCAGTTCGTCGAGTTTGATCTGCATGGCCGCCGTATCGCGGTTCTGGCTGTTCTGGATAATGAACACCATCAGGAAGGTGATGATGGTCGTCGAGGTGTTGATCACCAGCTGCCAGGTGTCGTTGAAGCCGAAGAATGGGCCGGACGCCGCCCAGATCAGGATGACTGTGAGCGCAAGAAACGTCGTTGCCGGCTTGCCGGCGTAACGCGCGACCGCTT
>Ga0209025_1001672_pt1 | contig 27182 bp, 23 predicted proteins | sample AraplaMF_Col_mLB_FD_184256 | JGI IMG/M metagenome (GOLD analysis project Ga0209025, IMG submission 184256) | Arabidopsis root microbial communities from the University of North Carolina, USA - plate scrape MF_Col_mLB (SPAdes) (version 2) | ecosystem: Host-associated > Plants > Roots > Endosphere... | reverse complement strand
CCTTCAGCAATAGTACCACCAGCTAAACGGTGAAGTTCAGTGATGATTTGGTGTGTTGGGAATTGGTTTACTACAGTAATTTTAGCTTCATCAGCTGATAGATACTTGCGCGCTGTTAATGCAGTTAAAACGCCAGCGTAACCAGCACCTAAGATGACGATTTCTTTTGTCATGATTAATTAATCCTCCGTCCATACGAATTGAATGTATCTCGAGTCGAGTCTTATTTAGCTTTACGTTCAGCGCTTACTTGTAAGAAAGCATTAACAAAACGGAAAACACCTTGAACTTGTGGGTCTTTTAACATTTTCATAAGACCGAATAATCCGATTACTTCTTGGCTTTCAGAAGCACGGTCTTTCGCTTCGATTGCAGTAGCTGCAAGGTTTTTAGCTGAGCCTACTACCGGGCCTGCCATTTCTGTTACTGCACCAACAGTATCATTTTTAAGTACTTCGTCAGTTGCAACAGCTTGAGCAAACTCATATGATTTTGTTAATAGCGTCATCATTTCAGTTAACTTAGGTAATTGTTCAACTAATGTTGTAAGTGATTCCTGAACCTCAGGCTTTAATAATTGATCTAGCACATCCAGTTGTTCTTGACTCACAGTTAGTTGTTCAGACTGTGTTTGGTTTTTCGTTTCTGACATTTTGAACTCTCCTTTGCCATCACTATTACTATTTTAATTTTATTGCTTCCATGTAAAAAAGACCATTAAGGCACTTCTTAACAGTCGTTACAGAGCGTATATCTTACAAATCACCAGTCTCAAGAGCTGGATAGTAATTCGTATAACTTGTTATTACAATGTTAACTTTATTTTGCAAAAAGTGCATCATAATTCCATCCTTATCTTGTCTTGGTGACATTATAAACTCCATTATAAGACTGTTTGCACATTATTTCAATGAGCTAAATCACAATTTCGACAATCTTTTCAAAATTCATTGATTTTGTCAACTATACATCGTATTTAAGTTGGCATTTTGTCCCTACTGTTAAAAAATACAATATTTTCAACCTCAAATTTTTAAAATGTCACTGTAAAACATTTGATTTTCAATAGTATTTAGTCTACTTAAGCTTCCCCTAAATCGATCTCGTAATACTTATTTTATCTTCAGCATTGTATGTTACATGTATAAAGAAATTATTTTTCAACAGATTGCCAGAAAAAGTCTACAATTTCTTTCGCGGCCATAGCTTCTGATTGAAATAACCTTTCCCCTTCTCCATCTTTAAAGTAACCTACTGACATTAATGCCATAAACGCATGTGCAAAAAAAGTAGCATTTCCCTTCCGAATTGTGCCTTGCTCCATCTCTCGTTGCATCGCCTGCTCTATCGTTTTATACATATTATTTTCTGATGCCTGCACTTCTTTTAATTGAGATGTCGATAAATTAATTGTCGCCTCTCTCATAAAATTTTTCATATCAATATCTACAGTGGCTGATAAATGAATTTCAATAAGCTGCTCTAACCGTTCTTTAAATACTATTGGCTGCTCTAAAATCTGCAAAATGGATAGTCTGATTCGATCCATCATTGCCAACAACGCTGATGTATATAAATCCCCTTTAGTCGGGTAATAGTAATAGATAGTAGCCTTTGTAACGTTACAAGCTTTTGCTACATCATCCATCGAAATATTTTTATAGCCTTCTTTTATAAAAAGCCTTGTTGCCGTTTCAAGGACAATATCTTTTTTTGGCTTCGCATTTTCATCATGGCGAGGTCTCCCTAGAACACGCGGTGACTGCTTCAACAAGTTCGCCCCCTTATAAAGGATTCTTTTTAGACATAGTATAGCATATAATTTTTTTACATTTGATTAATTAACCTTCCGGTATATATAATTAAAATTACAAACATGAAATGGAGGTCCTATCATGAAAAAACACCCACTTGAACAATGGGGCTCGATGGTAGCAAGTAAAAAGGGTCGCCTATTAGCCCTTGTATTTTGGGTTTTACTTGTGGTTGTATTGTCTTTTGCTTGGCCACAGATTAATAGTATCAAGAGTGGATCTGGTAAAAATTTACCCGAGAATGAAATGTCTCAGCAAGCAGCGACTATTATTGCGGAACAATTTCCGAATGAAGCAGGTACACCATTATTACTAGTCTGGTATCGAGAAAGTGGGCTAACTACCGACGATTTCGTAGCCATCCAAAAGGTTTACGGAGAACTTCAAGCTAAGCCTTTAGAAAACCAAACTCTTATTCCACCATATGATAAAATGCCACCTCAAGCCTTTTTAGCGTCTGCATCTGACAATGGCACAACAATTGTAACTCCTATTTTCTTTGAAAAAGGCGTGGCTACTGATTCGTTAAGAGAGAGTTTAAAGGCATTAACAAAAACAATGGATAAGTACAAAATCCAACTAGATAAAGACTTAGTTAGTGACAATCTTCATGTGCGTTATTCCGGACCAGTTGGTATTGCTACGGATGCTGTCAGTTTATTCTCTCAGGCAGATGTGAAGTTATTAATTGCAACAGTGCTCCTTGTTTTAGTATTACTAATTATTATTTATCGTTCACCATTATTAGCTATTATTCCATTAATAGTTGTTGTTCTTGCCTATGGTGTCATAAGCCCTACGCTCGGTTTCTTAGCTGATACCGGATTGATAGATAAGGATTCGCAGGCCGTCTCTATTATGACTGTATTACTCTTTGGTGCAGGTACAGATTATTGTTTATTTTTAATATCAAAGTACCGAGAGATATTATTTACAATTGAAGATAAGACTACTGCCATGAAGCTTGCTATAAAGGAATCTGGCGGTGCAATTTTGATGAGTGCCTTAACGGTTGTCATTGGTCTAGCTACTCTTAGTCTGGCCCATTATGGTGCATTCCAACGCTTTGCAGTTCCTTTTAGCTTTGGCGTACTCGTGATGGGAATTGCAGCACTTGTTGTTCTTCCAGCAATTCTTGTCATGATAGGTCGCGTCGCCTTCTTCCCATTCATACCTCGAACAGAGGAAATGGCTCATAAGAAGGATAAAAAACAGCACAAACCAACACATAAAATAAGCCATAAAATCGGGCGCTTTGTGACGCATAGACCATGGATTGTCATTGTTGTCACTTTACTGTTACTCGGTGGATTAGCAGCATTCGTACCACGTATTCAGTATACTTTTGACTTATTATCGTCATTCCCTGAGGATATGCCATCGCGTGAAGGCTTTACTTTAATAGAAGAAAATTTTTCACCTGGCGAATTAGCTCCAGTTCAGCTCATCATTGATACAGAAGGTATGGATATTAACCTGCAGCAGCAATTAACTGATATCTCTTATATTGATAGTGTTGCAGATAGTCAAATTGGAAAGAAGAATAATACCATCCAATTGTACGAGGTTTCTTTGAATGCGAATCCTTATGCTAAGGAATCGTTAGCTCATATTCCAGAGCTTAGAGCAGAGGTTATAAAAATGCTTGAGGCTGAAGATATAAAAGATGCAGATAAACATATTTGGATTGGCGGAGAAACAGCTAGTCAATATGATACACAGCAATTAACTGTACGCGACGAAACTGTTATTATGCCAACTATGATTGCTTTAATTGCTTTATTATTATTTATTTATCTACGTTCAATAACAGCAACTGTTTACTTATTAGCGACAGTTATTATTTCTTATTTCGGTGCACTTGGTGCAGGTTGGCTAATTTTACACCATATAATGGGGGCAGATGCTATTTCAGGAGCGATTCCACTCTATGCATTTGTATTTTTAGTGGCACTCGGAGAAGATTATAATATCTTTATGATTTCGGAAATTTGGAAAAAGCGTAGGACCGTAGATCATTTAACAGCTATTGAGGAAGGTGTTGTACGAACAGGAAGTGTTATTACATCTGCTGGTTTAATTTTAGCAGGAACTTTTGCTGTCCTTGCTACCTTACCTATACAAGTACTTGTTCAGTTCGGTGTCGTTACGGCAATTGGGGTGTTGCTTGATACATTCATTGTGCGTCCATTGCTCGTACCTGCCATCACGACAGTTCTCGGTAAATATGCGTTTTGGCCAGGAGCATTATATAAAAAGGATACTTAAAATTATTGCACGGACATTAGCGCAAAAGGTTTGGATGATATTAAAATTTATCCACCCTTTTGCTTTTGCTAATGTCCGTGTTTTTTTGAGTGCCAAAAGAATATTGCATCTACGTATTGCTTCGTTCAAAAAAACTCCCCTTCGATAAACAGAATTATATTTTTTCATCCGTCTACCTATAGGGGAGCTATCAGTCATCATTATTTAGTTGTTTTTTTCAAATCCATTGAAGCCGCTGAGCTTTCAATTTTTACACGTTTTAGGAAGAATGCAAGCACTAGCGCAAGGACTGTAACACCAGCTGCTATTAAGAATGAGTGTGTAATACCTTCTAATAAAGCATTTTGCGTAATCTGATCCTGCATTTGTTGCATTTGTTCAGGCGTTGGTGCAACACCTGATTGCGCTGCATTGGCTTTTGCTTCTGCAATTAATTCTTCCGCCTTTGCTTTTGTACGGTTATTCATGATAGTTACCATCACAGCACTACCAATCGCCCCTGCCACTTGCTGTAAAGTATTATTAATGGCAGTACCATGTGGGTTCATCATTTGTGGTAATTGGTTTAAACCGTTTGTCATAATTGGCATCATAACCATTGACATACCGAACATACGAATTGTGTACATGGATACGATAAATGTATAGCTTGAATCTAACTCTAACTTTGCTAAACCGAATGTTGCAATTGTTGTAATTGTTAAACCGATAATCGCTAATATACGCGGTCCAAATTTATCAAAAAGTTTCCCTGTAATCGGCGACATAATCCCCATTGCAAGTGCCCCAGGAAGCATCATTAAGCCCGCTTTAAATGGATCAATTCCACGAATAGATTGTACATAAGCAGGTGTTAAAATCATCCCAGAGAACATAGCCATTGACACGATAACCGAGATAGCAGATCCAAGTGCAAACATTGGATATTTATAAATACGTAATTCCAGTAAAGGCTGATCCATACGTAGTTGTTTAAATATGAAGATGATTAAAGCAAGAAAACCAACTGAAATTGTGCCATATACCCAAGGACTTGACCAGCCCTTATCTCCGGCAGTACTGAAACCATATAGAATACCACCGAACGCTATTGTTGATAATAGTACTGATGGGAAATCTAAATGAACTTCACGTGTTTCCATAACGTTTTCTAATTTCCAAATACCAAATAATAAACTAATTACAGCAAATGGAATAATCATTTGGAATAGCATACGCCAATCATGGTGCTCAACAATATACCCAGATAATGTAGGACCTATCGCTGGCGCAGAAATCATAACTAAACCGAAAATACCCATTGCTGCACCACGTTTTTCTTTTGGAAAACTGATCAGCATTACATTCATTAAAAGTGGTGACATACTTGCAGCACCTGCTGCTTGCACCATACGACCTGCTAAAAGTGTACCGAAGTTAGGTGCAAAACCGGCCATAACCGTACCGATTGTAAAGACTGACATTGCTGCAATAAATAAATGTCTATTTTTAAAGCGTGTTACGAAGAATGCTGAAGCAGGTACTAAAATACCACTTACAAGCATATAACCTGTTGCTAGCCATTGTACCTTTGAATACGTTATATCAAAATCTTTCATAATTGTTGGTAACGCAACATTCAACAATGTGTTGTTTAAAAAAGCAACAAAAGCACCCACAAATAAAATTGAAATCATTCCATAGGGGGGCTTTTTCAATGTTTGCTCACTATTCATTTATATCCCTCAATTCTTTCTTGTTTTTTTCGATAAAACCTATTTTATACTCGCAGTCTACTTTTTTCAACAGTTAAGACTATAAATTTTAAAAAACATTGATATATAGGCGTTTTCAATATAGAATAAGAGTATAATATTTTAAAAAAGGTGAGGTTATGAACAAAAGAAAAAGACAAATCATTACTGCTGCCCGTGCTCTTTTTATTGAAAAAGGATTCGTGGATACATCGATGAACGACATCATTAGTTCCGCTAAAATTTCAAAAGGTACATTTTATAATCATTTTTCTTCTAAAAATGAATGCTTAATCGCCATACTAGATGAAGGGCGTGAGGAGGCAAGTAATCGCCGCCACGAACTTCTTTACGGCAAAGATCCTACTGATTTGGAAGTATTAACACAGCAAGTTGCGGTACTCATGTATGTCAATCGAGAACGTAATTTAATTCAAATTTTTGAATCGGTTTTCCATTCTCGAGATATTGAATTAAAAAAAATAATTTTAAATTATTATTTACAAGAACTGGAGTGGCTAGCCAACCGACTTGTACAAGTTTTCGGAGAAGAAATTAGTCCAATCAGCTACGAATGTGCTGTGCAGACACTTGGTATGATTAACCTTTCAATACGCGCTGTCTTAATTGCTGATTATAAATATATAAATCGCGAAGCCATTGTACGTGTAGCATTACGCAATATTAGCGTAATTATACCCGTTATGCTTGAATCAAAAGAAATCCTCATTAGTACGGAAATGATCAACACGATACAAAACGTCGCAAACTATAAAACTGTAGATAAGGAAACGGTCATCGAGCAATTAACAGGCTTTAAAAAAGGATTGTCTAAAAATGAAACAGCGGAAGGCTTAGAGTATGTGGAATTCTTATTAGAGGAACTACAGCGCGAAAAACCAAAGCTCTTTATCATCGAATCTCTTCTTACACCTTTCCGTAAAGCATTCGTTGGGACCGAACATGCAGAAGAGGCACGTGACATCGCTAATAGCTTATGGCGCTATGTAAAAATCGAACGACCATCAGAACGCTGCGGAAATTAATACAACATGGAGTTATATAGAAAGCCAGACACTCACGTCTTTCCGTATAGCTCCTTGTGCAAAACCTTAAAAAGCGCGAGAAATCAATTTTAGAAACATTGATTTCTCACGCTTTTTGATGTGATTTTTTTCGCTGACTTAGGACGTCCTTTGAACCGCTTCGTTTGGGCTCTAAGTTTACCTCTAGCCTGTAAATAATATCAAAAACTACTATTTACATTTAAACTTCATTACAAAGACTGTACCTTCAGCTCCTGATTGGACACTAATGGTACCATTGTGTAAATCAATTAACTGCTTAGTAATAGCCAATCCTAGACCTGTACCTGCCGTTTCATCCGTAGTATTAGTACCACGATAATATCGCTCAAACAAGTTATCGAGCTCCTCTTGAGGAATTCCTGGACCTTGGTCGGCGATTGTCAGCATAATCTCTTGGCCTATATTTTGCGCTTCTACGCTCACCTTTGTACCTTCAGGAGTATACTTTTTAGCATTGGTTATAAGGTTATCTAAAATACGCTTTAATAAAAGCTCGTCCGCTTCAAGCACGACATCCCCATAAACCTTTACAGACACTTGCTCATCTGCAAATTGAGGTAACCATACATTGAGTGGTAATAGCACTTTTTCAAGCTGAATCGCTTTATTTTTTAATTGGTACGTATATGTTAAGTCTCGTATTAGAGCATCCATATACGTCGCCTTCTCCTGCATCGTAGTTGCGAAGACGCGCATTTCTTCCTTTGTCCACTCATAGTCCTCAGAAGCAAGCATTGTTGAATAACCATAAATAGAGCTTAACGGTGTCTTTAAATCATGGGATAAGCCTGTTATCCATTCTTCACGTAATTGCTCTGCATGCTTAATTTGCCTTTCATTGGAGGAAAGGCGTTTTGATAAATTATTAATCGATTCATCAACTGGCTGGAATAATTTAAATTTCTTCTTTAACTTCCCTGTCTCCCGATGATGGATACTTTTATCTCTTACTTTACTGTAGTCAAACTGCGTTAGCCGTTCGATACGAGATATTACATAAACAAGCGGACGAACAAATTGACGGGAAATGCTAATCGATAAAAAGACGATCCCTAATAACAATATAATATGACCACCAAAGAAGATGGAAACAAATAAAACCATCGCTTTATTAAAAGGTTCGTCAAATGGCTTATATGATGGGTTGGGCATACGCACAACTAGTGTCGAGCCATCCTCTAAAGCAACATTTCGCGAAAGCTCTTTATACTCAAAAATATCGTAGTTCTCTTCCAGTAATTGGGGTTTATGGAGTTTTTTATAGCGCTCACCAATGATTTCTACCCGATCCCACTGCTTATTATAGATTTCAACTGAGGCCTTCTTATCCTGTAAACGCTGGAGCAGTTCTGAAGAAACCTCTCCTTTTTCCTTCCAATCCCGAACTACTTCCTCAAAAAGCGGTTGAACAGGTAAGGCCGGGAGGAATAACAAATGGTATTTAGGAATCTCCCACGTGTGCATCCCCGGCCTTTTAAGAGTCATTATTTCGTTATCTGTCATACTACATAGTTCACATGTATCTCCCGTGTAATCAACAATGTTCATCGAATTATCGAACAAATATAATTCCCCTAAGTTCTCCTTAGCTCGCTTCACTAAATAATCAGCAATCTTTATAGATTCTCCTTCTTCTACGACAGCATCATCTTTAATTTCAGAGGAACTCATTATATGAATATCGTCACCGACATGACGATTGATAAAGATTGCAAACAACACCAAGCTTATAATAAAGCCTGCAATGATTAGTAAATAAAAAATGATGAAATAAGATACAAAACGAAGTGTTAATCTTCTAGCTGGCTTCATGAATGAACATCTCCAACAAGTTTATACCCAATACCTCTTACAGTAATAATGCAGGTTGGTTTACCTGGATTCTTTTCTATTTTTTCTCGCAGTTTTCGAATATGAACCATTACAGTATTATCATCGAACAAACAGTCACCCCATACGCGCTCGTAAATTTGCTCCTTCGATAATACTTGCCCTGCGTTTTCACATAAATATTTCAATAAATAAAATAACCTACCGCTAATAATTTCCTTTGTACCATTTACAGTCACCTCTGCTGCATCGATATCGAATGTAAATCGACTGCATGAAAATAAATGACTTCCAGGAACATCTTTTTTCTTGATATATCTCGAAAGTTGAACCTTCACCCTCGCGACAAGCTCAAGTGGATTAAATGGCTTCGTAATATAATCGTCTGCCCCGTTCATAAAACCACGCAGTTTATCTGCATCACTACCTTTTGCCGTTAAAAAGAATATAGGCGCTTCACTTTGCTCTCGAATCATATTCGCCATATCAAGTCCGCTACCATCCGGGAGCATAATATCTAATAGATAAAAATCAAAAACCTTCGTTTCAATTTTCCTTTTTGCTTCTTGAACAGTGTCGCAGAGTGTAATGTTTAAAAACCCTTCTTTTCTTAAGATAATTTCAATCATTTCTGCAATTGCTCGTTCGTCTTCTAATACTAATATTGACGCGTCTTGCATGCTATCACCTTCTTTTAAGATTACTTTAAGGTAGCCATCATTTCACCATAAGCTTTCTCAACTACACTATGTATAAGATAACCAATTAAGGAGATAAAACGCAATGACAACTAACCGTGTTACCTTCATAGATACAATGCGTGGGTTTAGCTTATTCGGCATCTTAATGGCAAATTTGTTGATTTTCCAGTTTGGCATGTATGGCAAAGATGAATTAAAAGATCTATCCACCCTCGATAATGGAGCCTGGTATTTTGTAAAAATCTTCATAGAAGGGTCATTTATGCCGATCTTCACCATTTTATTTGGCTTCTCTCTTATTAAACTTATAGAATCTATTCGCAGAAAAAAAGATAAGAGTCGATGGTCCATTTTACGCCGTGCAACTGGGCTTATTGCTTTAGGTTTACTGCATTCAATGTTTTTATGGGAAGGCGACATTCTATTTTCCTACGGCTTTATGATTTTATTTTTAATCCCATTTATTAATCGTAAACCGAAAACTTTATTTATTTGGGCTGGTATCTTCTTATTACTTATTACTAGCTTATCATTTGGTTCCACTGAAGAAACTAAAAAAGAACAGAAAGAAATTGCCTCTTATATAGAGAAAGCCGACAATATATACGCTAACGGAAGCTACTTAGACATTTATGATTTCCGTGCAAACGATTTACCTCCAGGCATGGACGATGCAGGATTAGTCTTTTTCTTATTAGTGTTCCTTGCACCAATGTATACTACTGCATTAACCCTTTTTGGAATGGGGCTCGCTAAAAAGAAGGCTTTTGTGAATATGGAGGACGAAAAGAAATGGTATAAGCTTGGCGCTCTGCTTGTTCCAATAGGGCTAGCTTGTAAAAGTCTGAGTTTTATAGAAAGCAATTTTTCTGGCATGTTGTTAACAGGAGGCTCTGAGTTATTAGCAGTTGGCTATGTCTGCCTTGCAGCTTTAATATACAAAACCCGCCCTGTACAACGTCTCGCTCCTGCCTTTGAGAGTGTCGGTAAACTATCATTAACTAATTATCTAATGCAAACCATTATTTGTACAACAGTATTTTACGGATATGGTCTAGGCTTATACGGCAAGCTCGGTGTATTTGGCGGTATTTTATTCGGAATCGGCTTGTATAGCTTGCAATGTGTTTTCAGCCTTGCCTATTTCAAGAAATTTAAACGCGGACCATTCGAAACTATACTGCGTATTTGGACGAATTGGTCTTGGAACGGACAAATTAAAATAAAGCAGAAAGGAAGTACTTTACATGAATAGTGACTCCAAAGAGGATTTTACAGATACATGGTGGTTCTTAGGAATCTGTACTGCCGTAGCTGTAGTTTTAACACTATTTGCTTTTTAATATATCCAACAACTATACAACAACATCTTGGAATTCGTTTTCCCTTGCCCCCTACTGTATACTATGACTACACATACTATACAGCTTAGGGGGCGTTTTTTTGCTACAGCGAATTATTATTACTGGCTATAGACCACATGAATTGGGCATTTTTAATGACAAGCACCCTGGCATTGCTATCATAAAAAAAACACTCGAAAACCGTCTGCGTATATTAATCGACGAAGGTTTAGAATGGGTGATTATTAGTGGTCAGCAAGGTGTAGAAACATGGGGTATTGAGGTTATTCTTACGTTAAGAAAGGAATTTCCTCATTTAAAATATGCTGTTATCACACCTTTTTTAGAGCAGGAGAAAAATTGGCAGGAACAAAAAAAAGAAAAATATCAGACATTAGTAGCTCAAGCAGACTTTGTAACGAGTGTAACGAAAAAGCCATACGAGGCTCCGTGGCAATTTATCGAAAAAGACAAGTTCATTATACAAAATACAGATGGTCTGCTGCTAATTTATGATGAAGAAAATGAAGGCTCCCCGAAATATATGAAACGTCTAGCAGAAAAATATATGGAAACACACGAATATACCCTTTTAATGATTACCGCTTATGATTTACAAGTAGTGGCAGAAGAAATGCAGCAACAAGATTGGTAGGGAAAATATTGATATAATTTTCTGATAATTATATACTGGAACTATATTAGTCATAGCCTTATGGATCATCACAATTGCGTATGGTTGATCTCCGTTCCGACTGGGCGCTTTTATCGCTGCCACTTCGCTTTCGCACAGAGCAAAGCTTCCCGGGGGCGTCCGATGAGCCGCATATCCCCAAGGAGTCGCCCAGTCTCCACTCCAATCAACTTATATAAAAATGGTATTTCTTTTTCACATCTACTTTTCTACCCTTTAGTGCTAATTTCTAAAAAGGAGCTGCTAACATTTGAGTAAAAAAATCGAAATGGTTCTTGAGTCGTCGCCGGTGAATGTTTCTCATGATACGTACCGCAGAGAGTGCAGATATACACGAGGGATTCATATTGAAGAACAAGAGTTTAAAGCAATTTTGGATGCAATGTGCCACGATTCTCGCCTGTATTTTGATTTCCATAATCCTCGTAAGGAGATTAAAAAAGGAACATATTTAAATGGACACTCTGGATTAGCGCGCAATATTTTTAATTACTATAAAATAAATCATGGTATTGAACTGACCGAGCTTATTAATGGTAAAGATTTTTATGTAAAAATAATATAAAGGGATGAATTGGTTTCATATCAATCATGTGGGTTGTTTCTTACATAACAACCCTCTTTTTATTTTCGATAAAAAAGAGCTACCCTCAACGAGGATAGCTCCTTATTTTCATTCATTAGATGTTTTGTAGCAAAAGTGAAACGATAGTTACAGAAGACTTCCACCTCTGAAGGTGGTCATAATAACCGGATACCTACTGAATGAAGATAAGGCCTCCGGCGGATGTCAGGGATTTTGAAAGGAATAAATTGTGCAAGCACAATTCAAAATCCCGACGCAATTACGCCAAGGCGAAATTGATTATATTTATAGATCTGATACTTGAGCACCTAATTCTTTATTATTGTACATTTCAGTGTCCAATTCTTTTGTAATACGTGCTGTTGTCACACCTGCAGTCATTGAACCACTTACATTAAGTGCAGTACGGCCCATGTCAATTAACGGCTCAACAGAGATTAATATACCCGCAAGTGCAATCGGTAAGTCAAGTGCTGATAATACAAGAATTGCTGCGAATGTCGCACCACCACCAACACCAGCTACACCAAATGAGCTAACAGCTACAACTGCAATAACAGTAATGATAAACACTGGATCAAGTGGATTAATCCCAACTGTCGGTGCAATCATAATCGCTAGCATTGCAGGATAAACACCAGCACAACCATTTTGACCAATAGATAGACCAAATGAGCCCGAGAAGTTTGCAATACCCTCAGGTACGCCAAGACGACCTGTTTGTGTTTTAATGTTCATTGGTAAAGCACCTGCACTTGAACGTGAAGTGAAGGCAAACAATAATGTTTCCGCAGTTTTCTTTAAGTACGTAAATGGATTTAAACCGCTTAAAGTAAGAATTAGTAAGTGTACTATAAACACGATAATTAACGCTACATAAGATGCTACAACAAACTTACCTAGGTTATAGATTGCCCCGAAGTCAGATGTCGCAACTGTACGTGCCATAATTGCTAAAATACCATATGGTGTTAAACGTAAAACAATTGTTACAACGCCCATTACTAATGCATAGATGGCATCCAAGCCCTTTTTAATAGTGGCTGCAGTATCTCCATCCTTACGTGCTACACGTAAGTAAGCAAAACCTAAGAACGCTGAAAAAATTACAACGGCAATTGTTGATGTAGAACGAGCACCTGTTAAATCTAAGAATGGGTTTGCTGGGAATAACTCAATAATTTGAGTTGGTAAATCCGGCGCAGTTAATCCAGAAGTTTTTTCCTCTAAATACGCTCCACGCTCTGTCTCTGCAGCACCTTGCATAATATGTGAAGCATCTAAATTAAACACGGTTGCTGAAAAAATACCAACAGCAGCTGAAACAGCAGTTGTACCGATTAAAATGGCTAAAATAAGAGCTGCCATTCTTCCGAAGTTTTTACCAACCTTCATTTTCGTAAAGGCTATTAAGATGGAAATAAAAATTAATGGCATCGCAACCATTTGTAGTAATTTAACATAACCAGTACCAATAATATTGTACCAACTTGTTGTTTTTGCTAATACATCAGAATCAATACCATAAATTAAATGCAGTCCAAGACCAAGTACAATACCAAAGCCTAGAGCAGTAAAAACACGATTTGAAAACTTAACGTGCTTTTTATTCATAAAATATAAAATTCCAACGAATACCAGCAAAACAGCAACGTTAAGAATAATTTGTAATGTAGACAATTGAAAGCCTCCTAAGAAGTTAAATTAATGTAATCGAATTATATACCTATAATCCCTATAATTCAAGTATGTTTTATTTAGATTAATAATTTTCTAAAGTGAAAGCAGTTTATTTCTTTAGATTATGCCCTAAAAACCGCATTAAATGCTGTTATTGAATATTCAACGACAGCAAATATGTCTATCTTTTCCGAGGGAAGCCAAAAAGACTGTGGGCAAGCTCAATTTATTGCGAGCTTGCCCACAGTCTAATCTACTTAATTTAATGAACGAGATAGCTTTCTTTTTCATTGTCATTAATGAGGTAACAGCTTCCCGAAATTTTTTTACATTGTTTTTTCACACGTGTCACCGCATCTGACAATTGGTCAACAGATTCAAATTGCTGATATTGATTAGTAATAACCGCAATGGATAACGTAGTACAAAATAAAGGCTCTAATTTACCAGCTCTATTTTGTACTTGTAAGTATGTTAAATCCTCTAAATCATAAAAGCTTAAAATAAACGTATCAAAGTCATCGATAATTCTTTGACAGATCTCGGCGGCCTCATAATGGGGGAGAATCGCAACGAAATCGTCTCCCCCAATATGACCTAAAAAATCTTCTGTACCGCCTATGTTTCTTTTCAAAATATCTGTTAAATACAGTAAAATCTTATCCCCTTTATTAAAACCGTACGTGTCATTGTAGGATTTAAAATGATCTAAATCAAAATAAATTAAACTATATTGTGATAGTTGTAGTGTCTCTTCTAGTTTTTCATCTATTAATTTATTGCCAGGAAGACTACTTAATGGATTTAAAAAGCTAGCAATAGCTACTTGTGTGTCTACGAGCTTCAACAGTAGCTCCCGAATACTCACTACACCGTAATATAAGTCATCCCTTATTACAATCACATCATCATATAAGTCCTCTGAAGGCCTAGACATCGCTAACGTACTGACCTCTGTTATAGGTATATTGCGATCTACAATTAAAGGATTTTCTTTAATAATCAGCTGATTATGCCGACCCATAAATAAATTATAGCCATAGCGTGTACCAATTTTTTGATAGAAATGTGTACGTGTAATATGCCCAATTGGTTTGTCATCTCGAACGACGACAACACTACGTAATGACGGATTACTTGTAAAAAGCAAATCCACCTCTTGATTTTTCACAAATTCATCAATACAAGGAACATTTTCTATGACTTCCCCTATCTTCATGGTCACCCATCCTTATTTTCCCCAAATGTATTTCCTTTGCGGGTTTCCCTATCGCATAACCTTGTGCGTAGTGAATTCCAATATTACGTAAATAATGAAGCTCTTCCTGGCGTTCAATACCCTCTGCAATAATTTTCGTCTCTGCTTGCTCTGCGTAACTCATCAGTAATGTAACAAGCTGTTGCTGCTCGCTGTTTTTATCAATAAATTGTATTAAAGAACGGTCTAGCTTAATAAACTCTGGCTTTAAGTAAACAAGAGTTTTCAAGCTATTGTAGCCTGATCCTACATCATCCACTGCAATGCGATAGCCCTGTGATCGATAATTTGATAATACACGCTCAAACTCTTCAAAATCTACTACTGCACTACGTTCAGTGAGCTCAAACACTACCTGCTGAGGTTTTATCCCAAGCTCCTTTAATAACTGCAAGGTTTCACCGCAATGGTAGCTCTTATCTAGTAAAACATTAGGATGTATATTGACGAATACTAGAAAATCTCGGTTAACCCATTCTCCGTGCAGTCGTTCTTTGAAACGCTGCAATGAAAGATTACGACAAAAGCATTCAAATAAAAATACGCAGTCCGTTTGCCCAACAAATTCATAAAACTGATCGACACTATGAAACAATTCTGAGGGCTCTGGACGATTCAATGCCTCAAAACCAATTGTTTGCCCCGTCTGTAAATCGACGATAGGCTGAAAATAAGTATGTAAATTCTTGTCCTGAATAATTTGCTTCAATGCTTTTAAGCGTTTTATATAGAGAGTATTGTTTTGATGCTGCCCGTATAAATACTTTAAATATGAAAATAAATTATTTGTTTTTATGCTTTGTCTCACAACAGACTCCATGCTCGCACCTCTTAAATCGGTTATTAGCGTCTATTGTACGCTTTCATTGTAAAAACACTGTGAATTTTATGTAAAAACAAGTGTCTCTAGAACTAGATTCCCTTGTGAAAATAATCTTTTTTGTTTATTTGATGAGCGGTATAAATTCAGAATGTGGAGAAGGCAGTTCGAGAGGCAAAGGTTTGGGGATCTGACGATTTGTCGTGTTTTATCAGCGATGTCGACCAATTTATCAGTGACTCCGCATTGCCTTATTAACGATACTAATAGTATTTTACTGACAAGTACTTTTATAATAAGTAATAGAAGCTCAATCTCAAGAAAGGTTGTTTGATATCCTAATGAACGTAGAGAACTTTTTACAACTGCCTATTACAAAAGATTTTACAGTCGTTGCTGGTCGCAATGGTTTACATAAACCCGTTCAAAATGTAGAAATTTTAGACTTTGAATTTTCACCTGATATTCAAACTGTGAGAGAAACGATATTCACACCGAATAGCGTTGTTTTAAGCAGTTTATTATTCGCAAAGCAAAAGCCCGAATATTTATGGAATGCCGTAAAAAATCTTATTGAATTAGGGGCAAGTGCCCTAGCCTATAAACCTGTCATCTATGAGCATTTACCAGTGGAATTGCTAGCCTATGCAGATGAACAAAATTTCCCGATATTGCGATTTGGGGGAGATGAATTTTTCGAAAAGATTATTTTAGAAACGATGGCCTATGCAAAAACACAAGATTATTCATTCTTTTTAGATACGATCATGCGACGTCTCATGGAGGAAGAAGTAACTCATGAACAAATAAAGTCTATTTTACAGCAAATCAATAAGCCCTTTGAAAAATATGTATATGTTGCTAATATTCAAACGCAAGATCATGCAAACAGCCAATGGATGCAATCGCTTTTTCAATTAGAGCCTCTATTGAAATCAGGTGTGATTTGTACCTATAAAAAGAGTCTCTTTATAATATTGACCCATTCATCACAACAACTTCAATTTGAAAAGCTTCTTAATGAATGGTTAACGTTGTATGCAATTCCGACGGATTCAATGACCTTTGGCTATAGTCGTTGTCACGTTACACAAACAGAATTCCCTTTTGCTGTTCGCGAAGCTTTTTATGCACGCATCATGGCTGAAATTAAAACGGATCCTACATGCCATTATGAGAACCTTGCTTCCGATTCGTTATTAATTGAATTGCACCGTAAGGACGCTAAATTTGCTATGGACTATGTAAATAGCTATCTTGGTCCCCTATTTGAGGAAAAGGTTGATCCTGATTTAATAAAAACAGCAATCACCTATGTCATAAAACAAGGAAATATTAAAGAAGTAGCCGTTGCTCATTTCTGCCACCCAAACACAATCCGTTATCGTATGTCAAAAATTCGTCAGCTAGTAGCACCTTTAGAAAATGATTATGTTTTTTATGAGCGTATAGCTGCAGCCGTTAAATTGTACTTATTACATAGCAAAACGAATGTTTGAATGACAGCTTTGGAATAAGTACAAAAAAACGCCTGAATTTTTAGAATTAAAATCAAACTTTTCTCTTCCATCTCATGCTATTCTATTGAAGTTAGGAGGAAGAATGATGAAAAAGTACATAGCTGATGGTATGCTATTAGTCACTGCAATCGTTTGGGGTAGCGGTTTTGTTATAACGGCTATTGCATTAGAATATTTAACAGCCTATCAAGTAATGTCAGGTAGATTCTTATTAGCTTCGATTATACTGACAGTCTTATTTGGATATAAATTAAAAAAAGCTACAAAATCAGTTATTTGGAAAGGTATTTTGTTAGGAAGCATCTTGTATATTGCCTTTGCCCTTCAGACAGTAGGGTTACAATATACAACACCATCTAAAAATGCATTTTTAACCGCTGTCAATGTCATTATTGTGCCGTTAATCGCGTTTGCGGTTTACAAGCGTCGTATAGATGGCTATGAAATTATCGGTTCGATTATAGCTATTGTTGGTATTGGTTTTTTATCTTTGCAGGGCTCTCTAACAATGAATATCGGAGATGCGCTTTCCTTAGCATGTGCTGTCGCCTTCGCTTTCGATATTTTTTGTACGAACCTTTTTGTTCAAAAGGAAGATGCTATTGCCCTGACGATTATTCAATTTATCACAGCATCTTTTATAGGTGTCTTGGTCGTAGTCGGTCAAGGCGATATCCCGACCACCTTTGAAAAAGAAGCAATTTATTCAATCATTTATTTAGCCATTTTTTCAACTACCCTTGCTTATCTTTTTCAAAATATTGCAAATCAATATACATCCGCTACAAAAGCAGCTATTATCCTGTCTACAGAATCCTTCTTCGGCATGGTATTATCCGTTATATTCTTACATGAGGTATTAACAAGTCGTATGGTCGTAGGGGCAATACTGATTTTACTCGCTATATTAATTGCAGAAGTAAAGCCTGCACATCCTAAAAAACGAATGATGAAGAGCTCTCAATAACAATTTTCGAAATAGTTTCAGTCCTACTGAAGCTATTTTTTTATTAAACACGGCTGGTCATGATACTTGTAGTAATCCCTGCAACCAAAATTGTAATAATAGAAAGCAATAATGTATTAGAAGATAAAAGCAGTCCCCCTATAACGATGACGATTGAATCTATCATAAAAATAAGTATCCCGACATTAATTCCAGTTTTATCACTTAAAAATTGTGCAATCAAATCTGTACCACCAGTGCTTGTCTGAAATCTAAGCATCAAACCAACACCAAAACCCATAAGTACCCCTCCAAATATGGCGCTATAGAGGGCATCTACATGAATAAGATTGCGGACGGACTTGAGTAAATCAATACTAAGTGAATATGCGAATAATCCATGAATACTATTGTAAAAATACGCTCTGTATTTATACCAAGAAATAACGAAAATCGGAATACTAATAATGATGATCATTAAACCTATTTTAAGCTTATATATATAATGTAAAATAAGCGCTATTCCTACAACGCCCCCATCTAAAATTTGATAGGGCGTTAAGAATAAATTAATTCCTAATGCTACCGCGGTACTTCCTATAAGAATGACCAAGCCTTTCGTAACAAAATACATAAAACCCCCCTCCGGGACTTAGCATGTTTTTATAGTATGAAAAAATCTATTTGAACATGTTATCGTTCACGTCTGTCGGTGTAATAGTAGTGTTATTTTTTATCGAGCTTGGTCGCTAAATTTCTCTATAAATTTTGTGAATATAAAAAATGGATCATTACCAAAACGTGTGGCGATGATCCAAAAAATGCCCTTCTGCATATAAATGGAAGGGTGTTATTAGGAAAATACTATTTGTGTTTTACCTTCATTCGATCCAGTAAGAACCCACCTTTAAATGATTTGGGCTCGTACGAAATAATAAAAGCATTCGGTTCATAATGCTCAACGATTTGGAACAATTCCGTCTCCCGATTTCTCTTTGTTAATATTTCATATTTATAGCGATTACTATCTCTTCCCTCACCAATGTAAATCGTGACGGCAAATCCTTCATTCCGAAGAAATTTCACAAGTTCCTCATTCTTATTTTGCGTATTAATGGTCGTATAAACATAGCCAATCGCTAGTTTACGTTCAATTTTGGATCCTAAAAATATACCTAACCCAAAGCCGATTGCATAAAAGACCATAGCTAACATACTTTGCTTCCCACTAAAAACGAGTGAAAGGCCAAATACATACACTAACATTTCCAGCATACCGAATATGGCGGCAAGGAAAGTAACATTCTTTACTAAAAGTATTGTACGTAACGTTAAAAAAGGCACATAAATTAATTGAAGTATTAATATCAGAAATATACTTTGCATTTGTAAGAAACCTTTCAAAAAGTAGTTTTATATTCTATAAATATATGTTGAGAAATCCACTTGCATTCTATTAAGATGTATCTATTTTCTAGATTCCCTAACAATAAAAATTTAAACATCTACTTTTTATAAACAAAATGCCATCTACTATAGAAGTAGATGGCATTTTGTTTATTATAGAAATCCTTTAAGCTTCCCCATGCATCGGGTCTACCTTATGCTTAGGCCCAATCATGTTGAATAAAATATTAAGGATAATCGCTGTAACCGAACCACAGACGATACCGTTAGATGTTAGAAGAGATACACTCTCTGGTAGTGCATCGAAAATTCCAGGAACAACCGATACGCCTACACCAAGACTAACTGCGATTGCAGCAATCATGGCGTTTTCCGCTGACTCATTCATAACAGGTACTAGCATTCCCATACCTTGAGTTATTACCATACCGAACATCGCAAGCATTGCCGCACCAAGTACTGGTGTTGGAATAATCGTTGTTAACGCTGCGATTTTTGGTAGGAAACCAAGTGCTACTAGTAATCCACCTGTGATGTAAATAACTTTACGATTCTTTACACCTGACATACGAGTAAGTCCCACGTTTTGTGAGAATGTTGTATATGGGAAAGCGTTGAAAATACCACCGATAACAGATGCAAGACCTTCTGAACGGTACCCACGTGATAAATCTTTTGAATCTAGTTTTTTCTTACAAATATCACTTAGTGCAAAATAAACTCCTGTTGATTCTACTAAAGAAACCATTCCTACAAGCGTCATTGTAATAATCGCAGATGCATTAAATGTTGGCATCCCGAAGTAAAATGGCTGAACCATGTGCAAGACGTCAGCATCTGACACTGGGCTAAAATCAACCTTACCCATAAATACTCCTAGGATTGTCCCCGCAACTAAACCGATTAAAATTGATATTGCACGAATAAAGCCTGTAGAAAATCGATAAACAACTAAAATAATGACCAATGTAATAAACGCTAAAGCTACATTCGAACTGGATGCAAAGTCTTCTGCACCTTGTCCACCTGCCATATTGTTTAAAGCTACTGGTAGTAAAGAAATACCGATAATCGACACGACCGAGCCTGTAACAACTGGCGGGAAGAATTTTACTAACTTACCGAAAAAGCCTGCAATAATCATAATGATTATACCTGATGCAATAATAGATCCATAAATATCAGTAATACCTTGTTCAGGATTTGTACCGATTGCAATAATTGGACTAACTGCTGTAAATGTACAGCCTAGTACTACTGGCAAACCAATACCGATCATTTTACCTGAATACACTTGTAAAAGCGTTGCGATCCCACACATCATAATGTCAATCGCTACTAAATACGTCATTTGTGCTGAATCAAAGCCAATTGCCCCACCGATAATCAGTGGCACTAAAATGGCTCCTGCATACATCGCAAGTAAATGTTGAATAGCTAGCGTCGTCGACTTAACGGTATTCATTACGCATTAGCCTCCGTAGTAAAAGTTACTTTGCCATCTTCAAGAGAGTCTACAATTGCTAATGATTCCACGCGAACCCCTTGCTGGCGTAATAATTTCCCACCGTCTTGGAAGCCTTTTTCAATAACAATGCCTACACCAACAACATTTGCACCAGCTTGTGCTGCGATATCAAGCAAACCTTTGACAGCTTCCCCATTAGCTAAGAAATCGTCAACAATTAGAATGTTATCATCTTCATTTAAGAAATTACGTGATACTGAAATATCATTTGTCTCATTTTTTGTGAAAGAATGTACTTTTGAAGAAAACAGATTATCTGATAGTGTTAATGATTTACGTTTACGTGCAAACACTACAGGAGCACCTATTTCAAGTCCTAGCATTACAGATGGTGCGATACCTGAAGATTCGATTGTTAATATCTTTGTAATGACTTGATCAGAGAATCGATTTGCAAACTCATGACCAATTTCCTTCATAAGCATTGGGTCAATTTGGTGATTTAAAAATGAATCTACTTTTAATACAGATGAAGATAAAACTTTACCCTCTTGTGTAATTTTGTCGTGTAATAACTTCATTTCCTTGATAGCCTTCTTTCTTATAGTAATTACTTTTTATGAGCAACTTTCATTCCGTTACAGGCATGTGCCAGAAGCAATGTAAGTAATAAAAAACGCTGAATACTTTGATTCCAATCATCTACGAGTGGAGCAAAGCATTCAGCGTAAAAACGTCGAAACGAATAGAAAACATCTCATATGAAGTCTTCTAAAGCATTGCTACCCATAGTCGATTCATTTACGGTAAATCGGTAGAAACTTGCGAGCCATATTCTCGCTATTATATGAGTGAAATAGTATAAAGCTGTAAGAAATTCCTAATATTTATCACGCCTTGGCGTCATTTCCAAAAATGGCACTTTATTCGGTACGTGCTAATATCTCACACTAAACAAAGTCTGTATTTTCGGAATTTACTCTCATTTTAGTAACTTTCGATTGTAAACGTTCGTGTTTTCAATCAATGTAATGATTATATCAGACTATTTTCGAGCTTGCTAGTCATTATTTTAATAAATGGAATGGCACTGTCATAATGACGATATTTTTGTGAAATAACAGCGAAGCACGAATTAATAGACTCGATTGATTGTGTAACATATGATGCCATCCTTTTTTCGGTAAAAATTGTGGGATGATAACTGTTAATTGATAGCCAGATTTCGTACATTGATGTTCAACCTTATCAATAAACTTCATCAGCGGCTGTGTAATACTTCGATATGGAGAATAGTATGTTACAAGCCGTATATCTGGCTGCCAAGCTTTCCATTTCTCCTCAAATGCTTTTGCTTCTGCTTGATCGAAGGCTACATAAAAGGCAATAATTTTATCAACGTTTAATGTCTGCGCGTAATGCAATGTATTTTCGACTACTTTCGTAATACCTGCAACAGGGACAACGAAAATATTACCCTCAACATTCGGTAATTCCACATTATCTAATCTTAGCTGTTCACCAACTGTTTTGTAATGCTGTTTAATACGGTGGAAAATCCAAATAATAATTGGTAAAAAGATAAACACTGGCCATACTTGAGGCAATTTTGTCACAAAAAACATCATAGCTACAATAAAGGAAATGATCGCTCCAACCGTATTGATCATAAATTTAGCAAGCCAACCTTTTGGTTTTTCACGCCACCATTTTCGCATCATTCCAGCCTGCGCTAAAGTAAATGGAATAAACACACCTACTGCATAAAGTGGAATCAAATGCTCTGTTGTTCCACCAAATAAAAAGATTAAAACAATGGCACCTAACCCAAGCATCATAATGCCATTTGAATAACCAAGTCGATCCCCACGAATTTGGAATATTCTTGGGATAAAACCGTCCTTCGATAAATTAACAGCCAGTAAAGGAAAGGCCGAATAACCTGTATTCGCAGCAAGTACTAATATCATCGCTGTTGTTCCTTGTACTATATAATAAAAAATATTACGACCTACACTTGCCTCCGCAATTTGTGAGACAACCGTTTCTTTCGCATTTGGAGCAACTCCATAAAAATATGCTAGACTCACAATACCGATAAATAACACTGCTAAAATACCGCCCATAGCTAGTAATGTTTTAGACGCATTTTTCGGCGCTGGATCTCTAAAATTAGGAATAGCATTTGAAATTGCTTCGACACCAGTCAAAGCTGAGCTTCCCGACGCAAAAGCTTTTAATAATATAAATAAACTAATTCCTGCGACTGGTGTACCGACCTTTGGATGTAACTCTGCAGGAACTTGCCCTGTTACTACGTTATAAATCCCTACCCCGATTAACATCAGCATTACGATCACAAACAAATAAACTGGATACGCTAAAATAGATGCTGATTCTGTAACACCACGTAGGTTTAAAATCGTTAAACATATAACAAAAAACACAGCGATTACAACGTTATATGGATGTAGACTTGGAAATGCCGAAGTAATGGCATCTGTTCCAGCCGATACACTTACCGCGACTGTTAAAATATAATCGACAAGCAATGATCCCCCGGCGACCAGGCCAGCATTGACGCCTAAATTTTCCCGTGAAACTACATATGCTCCACCACCATGTGGATACGCATAAATAACCTGACGATACGAGAAAATAAGTGCTGTCAGTAACACAACTACCCCAGCAGCAATCGGTAAAGAATACCAAAATGCAACCGTACTTACTGTCATGAGTACAATTAATATTTGCTCAGGCCCATACGCTACTGATGACAAAGCGTCAGAAGATAGTATGGCAAGTGCTTTTGTTTTACTAAGCTTTTGTTCCCCCAACGCATCAGATCTCAATGGTTTACCGATAATATAACGTTTTAATGAGGATTTCATATTCGACACCTTCTAGTTTCATAGAATGTGTTTCGCATTTCTAAATCGATTACACTTTAGCATAATCGGTTTTGTTCCATTCACCGGGGCCTTGTTTCATTAAATGAAGATAAAAAAATCTACAAGCCATCACTAAATAAGACTTGTAGACGCTCATTCGTCTGCCAAGCTCCACTTTTCTGCTCTTAACGCTTACGAGGTTAGCTGTCGGATTCGGGCCTGAGTAGCCCTACCCCTCAATAAATGAAGAGATTCACCCCAAGGATTACCTATGTAATCCGTAAAAATTGGTTCCCCCGCGTCTAATTGCTTCAGCGATTTAGAAATTTGAAACTTTTATAATGATGTCATATTACGCCTGTATTAAGAAAAAGTAAAGACGAAGAAAACGGTTACAAAAAATTTATTTTACTTGATATTTTTGTACGTTGGCCCTCTACCATAACGTGTGGTTGATTTCCGTTCCGACTGGTTGCTTTCCTAGGAAGCCGCTTCGCTTGTATTTCAGAGTCTCGTGTGTGAAGCGGAGTCGCCAAATATCACCTTAATCATTCCTCAATTTGGAGACGATTCTTTACTATTTGAAGAATAACGTTTTAATATTGGTAGAAAATATGTGAAAACCCAAATCGGAAATCGATTAAATCACTTATGCCTTGGCATAGGTACGTCTGGAATCGGCTTTGTGCTTAGGCCTGCAGATGTTTTTACGAAAGCGCAGCGGCAGCGGCATGATGTTTTTTGCGCGAAAGCGCAGCGGCAGCGGCATGATGTTGGTCACTCAGTCATCGCGACAGGTACAGACATTTGGACACCCGATGAAAAGTTACCTAAACCGCATTCATCTCACCACCTATAGAGGATGGAGACATTTGTAACTACCATTTCACTTTCGTTACAAAAACAATTGATGTAAGAAGTTAAAAAACACCTTATAAGTATATTCCCTCTTTTAAAATGGCTAAGTACATTAATCCTTGATCATTTTCAAATGAATCGAATATTTTGCTATTATGCTTCAATACATTATGTTACACAAACAAAAATCAAAGATCTTCAACGACAATTGGTTTACTATATCAAAAAAATTTTGAATTAAGTAAAAAATTAAGCAAACTCCTTCACATTTTCTTCTTCTAGCTATAAAATAAGAATATACAATTTTCCTATAGGAAACTTTATTTCGCTTGTGATACTCTTTGAAATGAGGGAACAACATGGTTTATAAACGAATGACGAAATCGTCTGCAGAGGCGGTGTTAGATGGAGATATAAAAGGTTGGCGACGAATCTTACCGTTTCTTGGTCCAGCCTTCATCGCATCAGTTGCCTATATTGATCCAGGCAACTTCGCAACAAATATTACAGCAGGTTCACAATATGGATATTTACTGCTGTGGGTAATCGCCTTTTCCAATTTAATGGCGGTGTTAATTCAATCCTTGTCAGCAAAGCTTGGCATTGCGACAGGTAAAAATTTACCCGAAGTAGCACGTGAACATTTTTCTAAAAAAACTTCTATATTTTTATGGATACAGGCTGAATTGGTCATTATTGCAACAGACCTAGCAGAATTTATTGGTGCGGCACTAGGGCTGTACTTGTTATTCAACATTCCAATGTTGCCTGCAGCGCTTATTACAGCGGTCGGCTCATTTGCTATTTTAGAATTACAACGCAGAGGCTTTAGAGCGTTTGAGGCAGGTATTTCTGGTATGGTGCTTATTGTCGTTTTAGCATTTGCATTCCAGACATTTTTAGCACAACCAAGTTGGGGCGAAGTAACAATAGGCATGTTCACACCGCGCTTTAATGGAGTAGATTCGATTTTACTTGCAACAGGTATTTTAGGTGCAACGGTCATGCCACACGCTATTTACTTGCATTCTTCCTTAACCCAAAATCGTATCGTCGGCCGAAATGATGCTGAAAAAAGACGTATATTCCGTTTTGAGTTTATTGATATAATCATCGCGATGGTTATTGCCGGTGCCATCAATATGAGTATGCTTATTATTGCCGCAGCCGTATTCCATACACAAGGTGTTGTAGTGGAAGATTTAGATATCGCTTATAACGGATTAAAAGAGGCGCTTGGTCCAATGGCGGCAGTGTCCTTTGGTCTTGGACTTCTCATTGCAGGTCTTGCTAGTTCTTCAGTTGGTACACTAGCAGGTGACGTTGTGATGCAGGGCTTTATTAGAAAGAAAATTCCGCTCTATTTACGCCGTGCTGTTACAATGCTGCCTCCTTTGGTCATCATTGCATCCGGCGTTAATGCGACTTACGCGCTTGTCCTAAGCCAGGTTATTTTATCCTTTGGTATTGCATTTGCTCTTGTACCGCTTGTTATGTTTACAAGTAAGCGTGATATTATGGGAAGCCTAGTCAATCATCGTATTACAACAATATTAGGATGGATTGTCGTAGCGATTGTAGTTACTTTAAATATTTATTTATTATGGCAAACAGTATTTGGTTGAAACAATGCCAGCCACAAAACCTCAAATTTGGTTTTGTGGCTGGCATTTCTGCATGTAAGGGACTTACTCCATAACGTGTGGTTGATTTCCGTTCCGACTGGGTACTTTGCTTTCGCATAGAGCAAAGCTTGCCGGGGGCATCCGATGAGCCGCTTGGGGCAACAGGTGTTTTTTGCGCGATGCAAAAGCAAAGTGCTAACGTAGCGGCAGCAACAGGGGTTTATTCTGTGCGAAAGCGTAGTGCAACGAAGCGACAGCGACAGCAGGATGTTGATCACGAAGCATTATCACAGGATGTGATGCTCTTAGCCTTCGTTCCCCTATCGTTTTAACAATTGTCGCCCCTACTACAATGCGCTATTTTTTACCTTTAAATATCTACCTTCTCAATGTTCCGAAATGATAAGTAGGCCACGCTTATACCGATTATAGCTAAAGTGATTGGTATAAAAATAATATCATACAAGGTGAAGTTACCCGAATTTGATGATACGACCATTGCGATTAATATAGAAGATACAATCGTTGCCGGAATGGAGTATTTTCTCATACCGAAATACAATGGTATTAATGCGATGCATGATGCTGAAACTGCATTCATAACCACAGCGGGAATTCGTTGTATTACGGAAGAGAGCGTTACCACATCTGG
>Ga0209025_1001670_pt1 | contig 27196 bp, 30 predicted proteins | sample AraplaMF_Col_mLB_FD_184256 | JGI IMG/M metagenome (GOLD analysis project Ga0209025, IMG submission 184256) | Arabidopsis root microbial communities from the University of North Carolina, USA - plate scrape MF_Col_mLB (SPAdes) (version 2) | ecosystem: Host-associated > Plants > Roots > Endosphere... | reverse complement strand
CGCGGCCTCTACCTTTGAGAGTAGATGAGGTAAGTCTATTTAATTTTCAAACATCTAATTGTTGCTATTAACAATACCAAAGGACCATTTTATTTGTCAAACAATTTTTTATATTGTTTTTTTACACTTTAATTTCGTATCATTTGGTAATCGCTTTACTAAAACCTTTGTTACTTCCCATTCGCCCTCTTCGTTATTAAATGTAATCGTTACCTTCTCAAATGGTGGAACAATTTTCCCACCAACCTGTTCATACTTCGTCACTTCAATACTCGCTTGAAATAAATATGTACCGCTATACACTTTTTTTAAACTGATGATTTTCGGACATTGATAAGGTTTTAAGCTCCCATATTGTTTTTCAATTGCTTTATTTATTTTCGGAAATAAAACAGAATAAAGGGCATCTTCCATAAGAGGTGCATCATATTGGGCTACCGACACACTCGGTGAAGCAAAAAGTATAACACTACTGCATACTATAAAATATAATAATTTTCGCATTATAACCTCCGTATTGTTACACGATTCTTTCTGCGCACGATAATAATCATACATAGAAACTCCGTTATATTGTCTCCTTCTGCCCTTTTTCTACTCAATTATTATAAAAAAGTCCACAACTCTCTTTTATTTTCGTATAATGATACTCATAGTATAATAAACATAATAATAAAGGACTGTTCGTATATATAAAATGAGGCGCTAATCAAACCGGCTCACAAGAACAGTCATGCTTTTTAGGAGAGGAGTATATTATGCTACAACGTCTGTTTCCAAAACTGCGATTTGCACTCGTTGCAGTCGTTTTATTATGGATAAAAACATATATTGTGTACAAGCTAGCATTTGATATTAAAATTGATAATTTCTTTGAAGAATTTATGCTTTTTATTAATCCAATAGCTGCGCTACTTTTATTTTTCGGTTTTGCTTTATTGGCATCTAAACACCGAAACCGAATTATAGTTGGAATTAGTTTTGTACTATCATTCATTTTATTTGGAAATGCAATGTTTTATGGGTTTTATAACGATTTCGTTACGTTCCCAGTATTATTTCAAACAAATAATATGGCTGATTTAGGGACAAGTATAAAAGAACTCTTTACGTATAAAACATTACTGTTATTTGCAGATGCGATTATTTTAATGTTTCTTTCGCGTAAATTCCCGGCATTTTGTGACAAAACGCCGCTTTCTCGCTCTGAGAAGCGAACTTTCTTTAGTGGTGTAACAGCTCTACTAGCATTACAAATTGTTGTTTCAGTTATTTATAAACCACAAATGTTCTCACGCTCATTTGACCGTCAAACTGTCGTGAAAAATTTAGGTTTATACACATATCATCTATTTGATATTACACTTCAATCTAAATCTTCAGCTGAACGTGTATTTGCAAGTGGTGACGGGTTCTCTGAAATTAAAAACTATACAGACTCAAAAGATAAGCAAGTTGATAAAAACTTATTTGGAGCTGCAAAAGGTAAAAATGTCATTTTGATTTCAATGGAATCGACACAAAGTTTTGTTATTAATAAAAAAATAAATGGAAAAGAAATCACTCCATTTTTAAACGAATTTATTAAAGATAGTTTTTATTTCGATAACTTCTATCATCAAACAGGACAAGGCAAAACATCTGATGCAGAATTTATCGTTGAAAATTCACTTTATCCGTTAGACCGCGGTTCTGTATTCTTTACTCACGCAACAAATGAATACACAGCTACACCAGAACAGTTAAAGAAATACGGATATACTTCTGCTGTCTTCCATTCAAACGATAAAGCGTTTTGGAATCGTGATGTAATGTATCCTGCACTTGGATATGATCGTTACTTTAATTTAAATGATTACGTAGGCACAGAACAAATGTCCGTCGGTTGGGGATTAAAAGATAAAGAGTTCTTTGAACAATCTATTCCAAAGCTAAAATCTTTACCACAACCGTTCTATACAAAATTCATTACTTTAACAAACCATTTTCCGTTTCTTCTAAATCCAGAAGACCAATATGTCGATGAGTTCAATTCAGAAAGTGGTGTTGTAAACCGTTACTTCCCAACTGTTCGTTACACGGATGAAGCTCTTAAACGATTTATTAAACAATTAAAAGAAGAAGGGCTATATGATAATTCCGTTATTATCATTTACGGAGACCATTACGGTATTTCTGAAAACCATAACGCTGCTATGGCTCAGTTCCTTGGGAAAGACGCTATTACACCGTTTGATTCTATGCAATTACAACGCGTCCCTCTCATTATTCATGTGCCTGGTCAAGAAGGAAAAGTCATTTCTAAAGTATCTGGTCAAATTGATATTAAACCAACTCTACTTCATTTACTTGGTATTAAAACAAATCAATCGATTGAATTTGGAACTGACTTATTTATTAAAGAAGAAGACCCACTTATGGTAATGCGTGATGGTAGCTTCGTTTCGGAAGATTATGTGTATACAAAAAACATGTGTTATAAACGAAATACGGGTGAAGAAGCGGACATTACATTATGTCAACCGAATATTGAAAAAGCAAAAAATGAATTAAAACTCTCGGATAAACTCATTTATGGAGATTTATTACGTTTCGATCCTAACAATCGGTATAAAACTGGAACAATGACAACGAAATTTGAATAATACACGAAGCAACTTTATAAAAGTTGCTTCTTTTTTTACTTATTTTTCAAATCATTCTTCTATTAAATCTTTCACAAATTGGGAATTTTTTTCGTATGAGGAAGAAATTTATGGTATGATAAAATAAGTAAACTTTCATACACTAATTAAGAATTTATTACAGAAAGCAAGGGATCAGATTTTGTATAGAGCAGCTATTCCAAACTTATTTACGCTCGGAAATTTATATAGTGGATTCTTGTCAATCGGCTATGCATCTTTAGGATATTATAAATCAGCTGCTATTTTAGTACTTATCGGGATGATGTTAGATAGTCTTGATGGGCGTGTTGCTCGTTTATTACGTGTTGATTCACAAATGGGAAAAGAACTTGACTCACTTGCAGATGTCGTAACATTTGGTGCCGCACCTGCTGTTCTTATGTATTACACATCTTTCTCCAATTATGGAATCATCGGACTATACATAGCGGGACTATTCCCTCTTTTCGGAGCATATCGTTTAGCACGATTTAATGTAACACCATCTTCTACTTCAATGAAATATTTCACTGGGGTACCGATTACAGCAGCGGGAGGGCTTGTTGCTTTCCTAACATTATTTTCACATACCATTCCAAAAATCGTTCTTATTACAGTATTTGTAACGTTCGCATTTTTAATGGTGAGCCGCATTCGTATCCCAAGTTTAAAAGATGTACCAATTCCACGATATAGCATCATCATTACACTATTTTTAGTTGGAATCATTATCACAATGTACCAAACAGGGTTCGGTAATTTTTCTGTTTTCTTATTCATTGCTATTCCACTATATATTTTGTATATGCTATCTCAATTTCTTAGACAAAGACCATCTAAAAGAGCAAATAAAGACAAATAAAAAACCTTCCGATTCTGGAAGGTTTCTTTTTATTTTGTAACGAATACTTTTTGATTTACAGGTGTTACAGGCTCTTCACCGTTTAATACGGATAAAATATTTCTTACTGCCATTTCAGCCATCGCATCACGCGTTTCGAATGTTGCATTTCCTACATGAGGAGCGAGTACTACATTCTTTAAACCTTTTAGCTCTTCCGTAATTTTCGGTTCAAATTCAAACACGTCAAGAGCTGCCCCTTCAATTTCATTCGTTTTTAATGCATGAGCAAGTGCCGCTTCATGCATAATTGGTCCACGTGAAGCATTTATAATATACGCTGTTTTCTTCATCATTTTGAACTGTTCTTCATCAATCATATGATGTAATTTCGGATTATACGCACAGTTAATTGTAATAAAGTCTGCCGTTTGTAATAATTCTTCCAAGGTTACATATGTTGCTTCCAATTCACTTTCAGCTTCAGGCTTTCGATTTGGTCCCGTATATAAAACATTCATCCCAAACGCTTTCGCACGCTTTGCAACTGCCTTACCGATTTCTCCAAGGCCAATAATTCCAATTGTTTTACCATGTACTTCGCGGCCTAAGAAAAATAACGGTGCCCATCCATTAAATCCAGTTGTACGACATAACGTATCACCCTCAGGAATTCTACGTGCAGCTGCTAAAAGAAGTGCAAATGTTAATTCAGCTGTCGCTTCCGTTGATACTTTCGGTGTATTCGTTACCGAAATCCCTTTTTCTCCAGCATACGTGTAATCAATATTATCGTAACCAGCACCATAGTTTGCAACAATCTTTAAATTAGGTGCCGCATCAATCACTTCTTTTGTCACCTTTGTAGAAAGTAGGCTTAACAATGCATCTTTGTCTTTCACACGCTCTGTTAATTCATCTAAAGAAATTAACGCCTCTTTATCGTACATTTCTACATCATGATCCTTTAATAGTTCTAATCCGATTGCTGGAATTTTTCCTGCTACTAATATTTTTGCCACTACTAACACCTCTTCTATAGAAAATAAGATAGCTCTTATCTTTCATTGTAAGAAATCCACATATAAAAACCAAGGAATTTGATTATAGTTTTGAAAATCGACACTTTTCCATGAAAAAAGAGGAGATGCAAGTCTCCCCTCTTCTTATGCTTTCTCTTGCGATTCTTTTCCAAGCTTCACATCGATCGTTCCTTCTGCAACTGTATCACTAATTTGTTCCTCAATAACGGATTGAGATGTAGCATTCGTTTCAGAAGTATGCGCTTGTTGCTGTGCACCTTGTACATTTTGTTTATTTTGTTGTTTCGCCATTTCTTTACCCTCCTTTTTATTCTTTCTTATTTTGAACAAAAAGATGGGTTTTCATCAAAAAATCATGATCATTTTAAAATTGTAACTTCTTCTTCAAACAATCTCATCGTTCTTACTCGCTTCGTAAATGTAGCTACATGCGAAATACCATGATTGCGTAACGTCTTTATATTCTCTTCCAGATATTTTCCTAAATGATTCGGATAATGAGCATCTGAAGAGAGTGTAATCGGGACCCCGTGCTTAGCTAATACTTGTAAATATAGTGGACTCGGGCACATCTCGCGCACAGGATAGCGATAGTACAATCCCGCATTTATTTCCGTTGCTGTATTTGTTTCTACTAACGCACGTGCAATTCCCTTATAATAAGAAAGTTGTTCATTCTCATCTAGCCGGTAATTAAATACTTTTATGTTATCAAGATGAGCTATTATATCAAATAACTCAGAACGAACTGCACACTCCACTGTTTTGAAAAACGTATCATATAAAGCATATAAGTCATGTTCCTTAAAATATTCTTTCGTATCTGGATTATCAAATCCCCATCCATTTAAAAAATGAACAGAACCAATTACATAATCAAAATCTCCTAATGCGAGTAAAGATTGTAATTTTCGTTCACCACCAATAAAATAATCCGCTTCAATTCCAAGTTTAAGCGTAACACCTCTTTTACTCCAACGTTCTTTTGCCTCTTCAATTGCCTTTATAAAATCATGTAGTGACGCTACCCTTACTTGGTCTAACCATTCCTTCTGTAAACGACCAAGCCTCGAATCACTAATATCGACATATCTTTCATAGTATTCTTTCGCTTCATAAAAACGGTATAAATGATCGACAATCCCAACTTCTTTTATCCCTTTTCGCAAAGCTTCTTCTAAATATAAATCAATCCATTTCGTTGTAAATGGCCCTTCTTTCACACGTCTTTGCAGGCGTTCTTGTGTTTTCACAAGCCATTCCATAGAATGTTTTTCTTCTTTAAGCGGTTCATAATGTTGCAGTGCTTCATTTATTTTAGCTAGCCATCCTATTGAATACGGCCCTTCTTCTAAATGAATGTGATAATCCACTTTCATACATATTCCCCCTTATAATGTATCTATTTCTCTTCTGCCCCCTATTCTCGAAAGCTTCCCATTTCTTTCTCTTACTTCCTCCACAATATCTTCTAATGATATATTTTTTTCGGCTAATAAAACGAAGCAGTGATACAGTACATCAACCATTTCTTTCACTAACTCTTCTTTATCATTATTTTTAGATGCGATAATTACTTCCGTACATTCCTCACCAATTTTCTTTAAAATTTTATCTTCTCCTTTTGAAAATAAGTAATTTGTATATGATTCAGGAAGTGGATTTCTCTTTCGTTCTTCAATTGTTTCAAATAGTAATGTAAAGGCGTTTTCCATATGTATCCCCCTATATAATTTTGTAGTGAAAACATGTCTTCTCTCCCGTATGACAAGCAGGTCCCACTTGCTTTACGACGACAACAATTGAATCTTGATCACAATCTAAATAAAGAGATTGCACAGATTGGATATGTCCTGATGTTTCTCCTTTATTCCATAACGACCTTCTTGAACGAGAATAAAACCATGTTCTTTTCGTCTCTAGCGTTTTTTCATATGCTTCTTCATTCATATAAGCTAACATTAAAACTTCTTTTGTACCTTCTTCAATTACGACTGCTGGTAGTAGTCCTTTTGAAAAGTTAGGTTTCATAACCGCACCTCAACATTTGCATTTCTTAATTTTCTCTTTACGTCCTGCACTGTCGCCTCACCATAATGAAAGATGGATGCCGCTAAAGCTGCATCAACTGTTGTCTTTTGAAAAACTTCTATAATGTGATCAGCATGACCACATCCGCCTGACGCAATGACTGGTACGGAAACACTTCTTGAAATTTCTTCTGTTAAGCGGAGGTCATATCCGTTTTTCGTTCCATCTGCATCCATACTCGTTAATAAAATTTCGCCTGCTCCTAGCTCGGTAACACGCTTTGCCCAACAGATTGCATCCATTCCCGTATCAACTCTTCCGCCGTTCACATATACATTCCACTTACCTTCGGCTACTTTTCTAGCATCAATTGCGACGACGATACATTGTGAGCCAAAGTGTTCTGCCCCTTCTTTGATTAGCTTCGGATTTCTCACTGCCGCTGAGTTAATTGAAACTTTATCTGCTCCAGCTCTTAGTAAATTGTACATATCTTTAACACTTGAAATCCCCCCGCCAACTGTAAGGGGAATAAATACTTTTGAAGCTGTTTTTTCTACAACATCTATAATCGTTTTTCGTCCTTCATACGTTGCCGTAATATCTAAAAATACTATTTCATCTGCTCCCGCCTCGTTATATAAAGCGGCTATTTCAACAGGATCACCGACGTCTTGTAACCCTATAAAATTTACACCTTTTACGACTCGCCCTTCTTTCACATCTAGACAAGGAATAATTCGTTTCGCTAACATAACTTTGTTACCTCTAGTACTTCTTCTAAATCAATCGTTTTCTCGTAAAGAGCCTTACCAATTATGACACCGTATATATTCATATCATTTAACTTTTTCACATCTTGCATAGTTGCCACTCCTCCAGAAGCAATAAGACGAATAGAAACGCTTTTTTGTAGTAACTCCAATTGCTCTATATTCGGCCCTGCAAGCGTCCCGTCTTTCGAAATGTCTGTAAATACAATCGTTTGAACCCCTACATTCTCCATTTGCTTCGCTAAATCAATGTAAGAAATTTCAGACACATCAAGCCAACCTCTCGTTGCTACGAAACCATTTTTCGCATCAATGCCTACAATGATTTTTTCTTTATATAGAAGAACTGCTTCTTCTAAAAATGCCTTATCATAAAGAGCGGCTGTTCCTAAAATCACTTTGTCTACCCCTGCTGACAATAGCTTCTCTACCGCTATAAGTGATCGAATTCCTCCTCCAACTTGTACTGGAATTCGTACCGCCTTACAAATTCTTTCAATGATGGACAAGTTTAACGACTCACCAGCAACTGCACCATCTAAATCAACAATGTGCAACCTTTTTGCTCCAAACTTTTCAAATATAATCGCTTGCGCAACCGGGTCTTCATTCATTACTGTTTCTTTACTAAACTCTCCTTGATACAGTCTAACGCAGCGGCCCTCTTTTAAATCGATAGCTGGGAAGATTTCCATGCTTCTACCACTCCTTTGAAATTTTTCAACATTTGCATTCCTATATCACCACTTTTTTCAGGATGAAACTGTGCGCCATATATACTTCCTTTTGCTACAAAACCAGGTACGTTCACTCCATATTCACTTATTCCATACACAATTTCATTTGGACAATCTGCGTAATAAGAGTGGACATAATATACGAAAGAACCATCCTCCACTCTATTCCAAAGTGCCATTTCTCCCTCTTTCTTTAACTCATTCCATCCCATATGTGGAATCTTATAAGGAACCTTTAGCTGTCGAATAACACCTGGCAATAAACTTAATCCGTTACAGTCTTGTAGTTCCTCACTTTTTTCAAATAAAAGCTGCATTCCTAAGCAAATGCCTAGAAGTGGTTTTCCTGAACGGCCGACTTCTTGTAACACACGCACTAAATCTTTTTCTTCCAATTCATCCATTGCTTTTGGAAATGCACCTACTCCTGGTAAAATCACTCCATCACTTCTAAAAATCTCTTCCTTCTCACTCGTTACGATGTAATCTGCTCCAACATACTTTAAGGCTTGTTCTACACTACGAATATTTCCCATTCCATAATCTATAATGGCAATCAATTACAACATCCCTTTCGTTGAATTTACACCAGTAATGTTGGCATTTCTTTCGATTGCTTCTCTAAGCGCTCTACCAAACGCTTTAAATAATGCTTCAATTTTGTGATGTGTATTGCTTCCGTATAAGATACGAGCATGTAATGTAATATTGGCAGCATGAGCAACTGCTCTAAAAAACTCTTCCGTTAATTCGGTATCAAAATCCCCAAGCTTCGGATTCGTTAATTCTCCTTGAAATACAATATACGAGCGTCCGCTTATATCAATTGCAACAAAACCTAAAGACTCATCCATCGGTACATATGCGGAGCCGTATCTATTAATCCCCTCTTTATTTTGCAATGCTTCTTTCAAACAATTTCCGAGTACAATTCCAACATCTTCAACTGTATGATGCGCATCAACGAAAACATCGCCTTCTGCCTCCACTTGCAAACCGAATCTTCCATGCCTTGCAAATAAAGTTAGCATATGATCAAAAAATCCAACTCCCGTTTGTATAGAAACATCCTTTCCTTCATCAAGCTGTAAACTTAATTTTATTTTTGTTTCTGTCGTCTCACGTATTTGACTAGCCTCTCGCATCATTCTTCCTCCTCAAATCTTATTTGAATTGCTCTCGCATGCGCATGTAACCCTTCTTTATTGGCAAGTTCTACAATATGATGTTGTACATCTCTTAACGCCTCCTCTGTATAAGACAAGAAGCTTGATTTTTTCACGAAATCATCGACTGATAACGGTGAGAAAAATCTTGCTGTTCCACTTGTCGGTAACACATGATTCGGCCCTGCTAAATAATCACCGAGCGGTTCTGGTGCATATGGCCCAAGAAAGATTGATCCTGCATGTTTCACATAAGCTAGTGCATTCATCGGTTCTTTTATATGTAACTCTAAATGTTCCGGGGCGATTTCATTCGATAATTGCAGTGCCTCATCTAAAGAAGGAACGATAAAAACAGCTCCATTTCTATTTATTGATTCACGTGCAATTTCGCTTCTTGGTAATGTTTCTAACTGTCTTTCTATCTCTTTTTCTACCTCTTTTGCTAACTCTATATTCGTTGTAATACAAATTGCTGTTGCTCTCTCGTCATGTTCTGCTTGTGATAATAAATCAGCAGCAATATATTTTGCATTTCCTGTTTCATCAGCGATAACTACAATTTCTGACGGTCCGGCAATCATATCAATATTCACTACTCCGTATACTTCTCGTTTCGCCAGAGCAACGTACAAATTTCCCGGTCCAACTATTTTATCCACTTTCGGAATCGATTCCGTCCCGTATGCTAATGCAGCAATTGCCTGCGCGCCACCTATCGTATAAATTTCATCTATTCCTGCAAGGCTTGCAGCAACTAAAATATGCGGATCAATTCCTCCTTCTCTCGGCGGTGTTACCATTACAATCTTTTTCACACCAGCGAGTTTTGCTGGCAATACATTCATTAATACTGACGAAGGATATGAAGCAGTTCCGCCTGGCACGTATACTCCTACATTCTCTAACGGCCGAATGATTTGTCCTCTAATGATGCCTTCACTCTCGCAATCGAATATAGATTGCCTTTTTTGCTTTTCATGATACGAAATAATATTTTTTTTCGCCTCTTGTAACGCTTCTAAAAATGAATTTTCGACAAACATACTGGCTTGTTTTATTTCTTCTTCACTTACGCGAAATTCTTTAACCTTTACACCATCAAACTTTTTTGTATAAAAAGATAGGGCCTCATCCTTACTCTCCCTTACATTTTGAACGATTTCACTTACACTTCTTTGAACAGTTTCTTCTATTATATTAGCGTTTTCTCTTAGCAATTTTATTTTTGATAACGCCTCTTTGAAATCTTCATAAACGATTTCCATGTTAATCCCCCTATTTTCCTGATAAAATTTCTTGTTCCATCATATTTATAATACTGAATATTTCGTCTTTTTTAGTTTTTAATGCAGCCTTGTTTACAATCATTCGAGCGGATATAGAATACATTTCTTCAAATACAATGAGCCCGTTTTCTTGTAATGTTTTTCCTGTTTCAACAATATCAACAATCGCATCTGCCAATCCAAGAATAGGCGCAATTTCTACGGAACCTTCTATTTTTATAATTTCTACATCTTCTCCTTTATCATGAAAATAGTTAGAAGTAATATGTGGATATTTCGTCGCAATACGTTTCTTCCGGTAGCTCTTCGCATTATAAGTAGGAATAGAAGCAACACAAAACTTACACACACCTACTCCTAAATCTAACATTTCATAAATATCTTTCTCGTTTTCCATTAAAACATCTTTTCCAACAACTCCAATATCAGCTACTCCATGTTCCACATAAGTAGCAACATCTACTGCTTTCACTAAAATAAATGAGATATCTGTATTTTTACTTTGAAAGACAAGCTTTCGTCCTTTATTTTTGAGTTCTGAACAATCAATTCCAATTTGCTCAAAGAGCGGAATCACATGTTTTTCTAATCTTCCTTTCGTTAACGCAATTTGAATGTTACGCATGAGGTTTCTCCTTCTTTCTGGACTACCCATTTTTCTTTCCACACATATTCTACTAATGATTCGTTCTTTGCCTCAATGACCGTTCCGATTTGATTTTTTCTTGCAAATTGAAAGGTGTCATTTACATTAGAGAATAAAGATAGCTCTACTTTTTTTCCGTCCTTTTGAAGTAAACTACGTAATCGTTCCGCTTCTGCTAATCTATTTAACTCATAATGGATTATCATATCTATTCTTTTCCGTTCATATGGCTCTTGTTGCTCTTGTAGCGCCTTCACAATTTGATTGACTTGCACCGCGAGTCCGACAGCCGGCCGCATTTCTCCAAAATTTCCAATTAACTCATCATATCTTCCGCCACTAACGATTTCTTCTCCAATTTCATATATATACCCTTTGAAAATAACACCTGTATAATAATCCAAATGTTGAATCATCCCTAAATCAATTGATATGTAAGATCCATAGCCTAGTTTTTCAATCGCTTCATATATTTCTTTCACTCTTGCAATAGCCATTTTCATTTCATTACTTGATGCGAGTTTTTCTGCTTCCTCAATTACTTCTAAATTCCCAAAAAGCCTTGGTAATTTCTCCAGCAATCTGACTGTTTCATCACATCGATCTAATTTCTTTTCTCTCATAAAATTTGATAGAGCAGCATAATTTTTACTTTCAATATACGTTCTAAGTACTCTCTCTTCTTCCTCATGAATAGAGAGCTTTTTTACAATACATTTATATAACTGCACTTGCCCAATCTCTATTGTAAAAGATTGTACTTTCAACTTTTGAAGTGATTGAATGACGCTTATGACACATTCAATTTCTGCTCTTACATTATCAATCCCAATAATTTCAATACCACTTTGTACAATCTCATTATATTTTCCAGCAAGAGACTCATTTGCTCGAAATACATTCCCGCTATACGTTACTTTAAGTGACGTATCACATCTCTGCGTTCCAATCACTCTCGCTAAAGGAATTGTCATATCTGGACGCAAGACGATAATCCGTCCCTTTTCATCAAAAAATTTATACATCTTTTCTTCATCTATCGGTCTATTTTGAAAGGCAAACACATCATAAAATTCTATTGTTGGTGTCCTTATTTCTTCATAACCCCTCTCTAAAAAAGTACGCCTTAATTTTTGTTCCACTTCTTCAATTAACGTACATTCTTCGAATAAATAATCTCTCGTTCCATTTGGGTTTGCACGTTTCCATTTTGTCATCTAAATTCTCACACCTTTCTTTTTCTAATGTATGCCTATTTCGTGCTCCTAAACCGAAAATAAAAAGAGCCTTGTAGGTAAAATATACCTACAAGGCTCTTTATTAGAGTGTAGGTACAACGGGAATAACCCTTGCACCTACACGTTTTCACGCTAGGTTCAAGGGCTTTATGTATGATGATGTAGTTGTGTAAGCATTTTAATAGATTGCATTGTTTTCATAATACTTACTCCCTTTCTCCTCTAATTTTTACATAGTATATAATACTTAATTCTGAATGTAAATACATTTTAAATATTCCGTTATCTCTTAATATACTGCTACCCTTCTTTCATACTCTTTTATTTCTTGTTCATACTGCATTGTAATACTAATTTCATCTAAACCATTTAATAATTTTTCTTTCCACATTTTTTCGATTGTAAAATGAAACCTGTGCGTACTCGTTGTAATGACTTCATTCTCTAAATCTACTTCTATTTCTTCTTTTGCATCCGTTTTCGCAAGTTTCTCTCGCATTTCTTTATCCATTACAATTGGTAACATACCATTCTTCATACAATTCATATAAAAAATATCTGCAAACCCTCCGGCAATAATTACGCGGAAACCATAATCAGCAAGTGCCCAAGGTGCATGTTCTCTTGAAGAACCGCAACCAAAATTATCACCTGTAATTAATATACTTGCCCCTTTTCTTTCGTGTGCATTAAGCGGGAAATTAGGGTTTTCTTGTCGTTCATTATCATATCGCCACTCATCAAATAAATATTTTCCAAATCCCGTCCTTTCAATTCTCTTTAAATATTGCTTCGGAATAATTTGATCTGTATCAATGTTATCATTCATAAGTACTGCGGCAGTACCTTTATGAATACGAAATGGCTCCATCATAACTCTCCTTTCTAGTATCAACAAAATGCCCATATAACGCAGCTGCTGCCGCCATTGCTGGGCTAACTAAATGTGTTCGTGCCCCTTTTCCTTGTCTTCCTTCAAAATTTCGATTTGAAGTGGAAGCACAATGTTCTCCTTCAGGTACTTGATCTGGATTCATTCCAAGACACATGGAACATCCAGGTTCTCTCCATTCAAATCCTGCTTCTTCAAATATGCGGTGCAGTCCTTTTTGCATCGCTGCTTCCCTTACTCTTTTCGATCCAGGCACAACAAGGGCTCGCACACCTTCTTTTACCTTTTTCCCTTTCACAACAGATGCAGCAATTTCTAAATCAGAGAGCCTGGAATTTGTACAAGATCCAATAAAAACATGCTGAACTGGAATGTCATACGTGCTTTGTCCAGGACTTAATCCCATATAAGAAAATGCTCTTTCGTCATTTACATCATGCTTTTCTGGCAATTTTTCATCAATACGAACACCCATACTCGGATTTGTTCCCCACGTAACGTACGGTGCTAAATTCGTAACGTCAATTGAAATATGTAAATCATACATTGCATCTGCATCTGTATAAAGTTCAGACCATTTTTTCTCGAAAGTTTCATAGTCTTTCGGTGCATATTTACGCCTTTTTACGTAAGCAAATGTTTTTTCATCTGGCGCGATAATACCTGCTTTTGCTCCTCCTTCAATTGCCATATTACAAAGCGTCATTCTCTCTTCCATCTCCATAGCTTGAATCGTCTCTCCGTAAAATTCCATTACGTATCCAGTTCCAACTGCTACACCATACTTTGAAAGGAGATGCAAAATAATATCTTTTGCGTAAACACCTTTCTGTAATTTCCCTTTTAACTCAATGCCCATCGCTTTCGGTTTTCTTTGCCACAGCGTTTGCGTTGCCAATACATGTTCCACTTCACTCGTACCAATGCCGAATGCTAGCGCACCAAACGCACCGTGCGTTGCCGTATGACTATCACCACAAACAATTGTTTTGCCTGGCTGCGTAAGCCCAAGTTCTGGTCCGATAACATGAACGATCCCTTGCTCTTCATCTCCGATATCCGCTAATGGCACCTGAAATTGTTTACAATTTTCCCGAAGTGTATCTAGTTGCTGCTTCGCAATGCGATCGGTAATATTCCAAACATCTTTCGTTGGGATATTATGATCCATCGTTGCGAATGTTAAATCTGGTCTACGGACTGTGCGATTTGTAAGCCGCAAGCCTTCAAAGGCTTGCGGTGACGTTACTTCGTGAACAAGGTGCAGATCGATATATAATAAATCCAATCCATTTTCGTTTGTCGTAACTACGTGTCTTTCCCAAAGTTTATCTAGCAACCTTTTCCCCATTATCTCCCTCTCCCTACTAACGCTTGCTCTTCCATTTCTTGCATAACTGCCTTCGTAAATGAAGTTGTCGTTTCAGTCCCCCCGATATCGGCTGTACATTTTCCAGATTTAAGGACCGCTGAAATGGCTTCTTCAATTGCACACCCTTCTCTCGTTAATCCGAACGATTGCCCAAGCATCATCGCAACAGAGCGCATCATGGCAATTGGATTCGCCTTATTTTTTCCGGCAATATCTGGCGCTGACCCGTGAATAGGCTCGTATAATGAAGGTCCCTTTTCCGCGTGACTTGCTGATGGAAGCATTCCTAATGATCCAGCTAATACTGAGGCTTCGTCGCTCAAAATATCTCCAAATAAATTTTCCGTTACAATTACATCAAACCGTCCTGGATTCCGAATTAACTCCATCGCAGCGGCATCTACTAAAATATGTTCTAGTTCAACGTCTGGATAACGAAGTGCTACTTCTTCTGTCACATTTCTCCATAATTTACTAGACTCTAAAACATTCGCCTTATCAATCGATGTTACTTTGTTCTTCCGCTTACTTGCTAGTTGAAAAGCATACGAAACGATACGTTCAATTTCATGGCGATGATACGTAAGTGTATCTGTTGCTACTTCGTCCGTTCGTTCTTTCGGATAAGAAAAATAAATCCCACCTGTTAACTCACGAACGACAACGAAATCAATGTCATCAGCCTTCTTTAATGGCGATAAATGCGCCGTTGTGCTTTCTACTGTTACAGGGCGAACGTTCGCAAATACACCAAGCCCTTTTCTTAAAGCTAATAATCCTTTCTCTGGTCTTTCTTTCGCACCATCCCACCTTGGTCCACCAACTGCTCCTAGTAATACCGCATCACTTGCTAAACAGGCGGCAAGCGTCCGTTGTGGTAATGGTTGCCCATTTAAATCGATAGCACTCCCGCCAAAGTACTCATCTTGCAAATGAAAATGATGCCCATATAGCCTCTCTACCATATGCAATACTTCCTTCGCACTTTCCATAACTTCCGGGCCAACACCATCACCAGCTAAACACACGATACGTTTTTCCAATTTCAACACTCCTTTTAACTGAATTTTCAGATCTTTAATTAGATAGATGAGAAATGCTTCTCTCACCTATCTAAAACTTATTTCACAAGCTGGATAAAAGATTTCAATTTCCCCGCTGCATGGACATATGCTCTCGCCGACGCTTCCAACACGTCTTGCGCAACACCAAAACCTGATACTTGATGTGTCCCTTCTTTTAATTCAACATGTACATGAGCCAGTGCATCTTGACCTTGTGTAATAGATTGTATGCGATAGTCTGCCAATTCACATTCTAATCCTAAAATTCTTTGGATTGCATTGTAAATCGCTTCAATGCTACCAGAACCAGTAGCTGCATCTTCGTATACATTTCCTTCCTCATCTTTTAGTACAACTGTCGCGCATTGTGTACTATTTGATACGAAATGTACTTGCAGTTGCGTAATGTTATATTGCTGAGCCGCAAATGCTGCTTCCCCAAGCATAAGCGCACGTAAATCTTCCTCCGTAATTTCCTTCTTACGATCAGCTAATTTTTTAAACGCTTCAAACACCGCATCTCGTTCTTCCGCTGTAAATTCATAGCCAAGCTCTTTCATTTTTTCTGTAAACGCGTGACGGCCAGAATGTTTCCCAAGTACAAATAAGTTTTGAGATTCGCCTACTAGCTCCGGTTCAATAATTTCATACGTTGTCACTTCCTTTAGAACACCGTCTTGATGAATTCCTGACTCATGAGCGAACGCATTTGCTCCAACGATCGCTTTATTTTTCGGTACAACCATACCTGTTAATCTACTTACTAATGTACTCGTCGCTTTAATTTCTTTTAGCGTCATAGAAGACTCTGCTTTATAGACATCTTTTCTAATATGAAGAGCAACTGCTACTTCTTCTAGCGCTGCATTCCCTGCTCTTTCTCCAATTCCATTAATTGTTCCTTCTACTTGCAACGCTCCCCCTTCAACCGCAGCTAATGAATTGGCTACAGCCATCCCAAGATCATCGTGACAATGACAAGAGAAAATGGCTTTTTCATATGAAGGAACGGATTCTTGTAAGTATTTAAAAAGAGAATAATATTCTTCTGGATTCGTATATCCAACTGTATCTGGAATATTAATTACATTCGCTCCTGCACGAATCGCAACTTCTACTGCTTCAGCTAAAAAATCTCTTGTTGTTCTTGTCGCATCTTCTGCAGAAAATTGTACTGTCGGAAATAATGATTTCCCGAGTGTAACCGAGCGGTGAATACTATCTAATACATCTTCTTTAGACATACAAAGTTTATATTTCATATGAATATCACTCGTAGCTAAAAATACGTGTAGACGGGGAGATACAGCTCCTTTCACCGCTTCATATGCTCTTCGAATATCACTTTCTTTCGCTCTAGCTAAACTCATAACTGTAGCATTTTGAATCGTATTTGCGATGCGTTTTACCGATTGAAAATCACCTTCGGAAGCTGCTGCAAAGCCAGCTTCCATGACATTAATCCCTAGTCTCTCTAATTGCCTTGCGATTTGCAATTTCTCTTGTTCATTTAAATTCACTCCTGGTGATTGTTCGCCATCACGTAGCGTCGTATCCATGAACAAAATCTGCTTCATATTATTTGACCCCTGCCTTTACTCGTGGCTGTACGAAAGGCATCATTTCACGTAATTTACGCCCTACTACTTCGATTTCATGCTCATTTTCTTTCTCATTTGTCGCATGGAAATTTGGTTTTCCTGCCTTATGCTCTGCAATCCAGCCTCTTGCAAATGTACCATCTTGAATTTCTGCTAGCACTGCCCCCATCGCTTTCTTCGTATCTTCCGTTACAACTCGTGGTCCTGATACGAAGTCACCCCACTGCGCTGTATCTGAAACTGAGTATCTCATATTTTCAAGTCCACCTTCATACATAAGGTCAACGATTAGTTTTAGTTCATGTAAACATTCAAAATATGCAAGTTCCGGCTGATATCCGGCATCAACTAACGTTTCAAATCCAGCTTTTACTAGCGCAGTTACTCCTCCGCAAAGTACAGCTTGCTCTCCAAATAAATCTGTTTCCGTTTCTTCTTTAAATGTCGTTTCTAGTACACCAGCTCTCGTCGCTCCAATTCCATCAGCATAAGAAAGTGCCTTCTCAGTCGCAACTCCTGTTGCATCTTGATATACTGCAAATAATGCAGGAACAGCTCCGCCTTCCGCAAATGTACGGCGCACAAGATGACCTGGACCTTTTGGTGCTACTAGAAATACATCTACATTCGCTGGCGGTTTCACTTGATCAAAGTGAACGTTAAATCCGTGTGCAAAAACGAGAGAATTTCCGGCCTTTAAATTTGGCTCAATTTCCGCTTCATATACTTCTGGCTGCAGTTCATCCGGTAGTAAAATCATTACTACATCAGCCTGCTTTGCTGCTTCTGCTACTGTATATACAGAAAATCCATCTTCTTTCGCTTTATCCCAAGACTTCCCTTTTCTTAAACCTACTACTACATCAAATCCGTTATCACGCAAATTTTGCGCATGCGCATGACCTTGTGAGCCGTATCCGATGATTGCTACTTTCTTTTCTTTTAATACATTTACCGTTACATCTTTCTCATAATAAACCTTTGCCATTTTCATTTCCCCCTATATTTAAATGATTATTGAATTAACATCACTTGCTTATCTTGCTTCTTCATACTGCGTGTAAATGCTGTTACACCTGTTCTAGCGATTTCTTTCAAACCGTATGGACGAAGTAATTCAATTAATGCCTCTACTTTCTCCTGCGTACCTGTTACTTGCACAACTATGGAATCCTTTCCAACATCTATTACAGTGGCTCGAAACGGCTCAATTAAACTATATAATTCTGCTCTTGCTACTGATGTTGCTACTTTAATAAGTGCGAGTTCTCTTGCAATCATCGCTTCTTCTGTAATATCTGATACTTTCAGAACATCAATTTGCTTATGAAGTTGTTTAATTAACTGCTCCACTTGCTGTTCATTTTCAACGTGTACAACAATCGTCATCCGCGATATGTCCGATGATTCCGTATGGCCTACTGAAATGCTTTCAATATTAAAATGTCTTCGCGTCATAACACCTGTAATTCGGTTTAACACACCGCTTTGATTTCGAACTGTCGCTGTAACAATTCTCTTCACCTTTTTTCCACTCCCTCCATTTGGTGAACACCTTTCCCTGGCGCAACCATCGGCATTACCTTTTCTGATTGAAGGACACGACAATCAATTACGACCGGCTCTTGTAATTCAATCGCCTGCTGTATTTGCTTCTTTGCAAGAAGTGGATCATCTATACGAACTCCTTTTATGCCATATGCATTCGCAAGAGCAACGAAATCTGGTTGACACGATAGTAAAGAGTGCGAATATCTTTTGTTATAAAATTCATCTTGCCATTGTCTTACCATTCCTAAAGCTTCATTATTTAAAATGAATACTTTAACAGGTAAAGAGTGTTCTTTTAATACACTTAATTCTTGCAGCGTCATTTGAAATCCAGCGTCACCGACAATTGCAATAACTAGTTCTTCAGGCTTTGCAATTTGCGCACCAATTGCTGCTGGAAATCCAAATCCCATCGTCCCTAATCCTCCTGAAGTTACCCATTTGTCTGGGTTTTTCAGCGGATAATATTGTGCTGCCCACATTTGATGTTGCCCAACATCTGTTGTTACAATCGCTTTTCCTTTCGTAATTTCATATAACATATCAATTGCGTATTGAGGCTTAATACTTTCAGCGTTTCGTTTATACGAGAATGGATATTGTTCTTTTCTACTCTTTAATAAAGAGATCCATTCATCATGATTTTCTTTCCTTCCTTCTGGTTGAAGTAATACTTCCAATGCCCGTTTAGCACTTGCCACAATAGGAATTTCAGTCGGGACATTTTTTCCGATTTCTGCTGGGTCGATATCGATATGTGCGACAGTCGCTCCTTTAGCAAAATAAGCTAAATTTCCAGTAAGCCGATCATCAAATCTCGCGCCTACATTAATGAGTAAGTCGCATTCATATAACGCCATATTGGCTGTATAAGAACCGTGCATTCCTCCCATCCCTAGAAAAAGTTCATCATCTGGCGGAAAGCCACCAAGACCAAGTAATGTATGCACAACAGGAATTTCATATTTACGCGCAAAACTTGTTAATTCTTTTGATGCTTTCGCATGCAATACACCTGCTCCAGCTAAAATTAACGGCTTATTTGCAGCACGAATTGCTTGTAATAATTTGTTTATTTGGAGTAAATTCGGTTCATAATTTGGGTTGTATCCTGGTAAATCCATTTGTACATCATTACATCGTTCTCCTTTCTCTACTACCATATCTTTCGGAAGATCGATCACGACTGGGCCTGGTCTTCCTGTTCTAGCAATATGAAATGCTTCTTTAATAATTCGAGGTAAATCTGAAGCCTTTCGCACTTGATAGTTATGTTTTGTCACTGGCATCGTAAGCCCCATAATATCAGCTTCTTGGAAAGCATCACTTCCAATTAACGTTGTTGCTACTTGCCCTGTAAATACAACAAGCGGTAACGAATCAATCATGGCATCTGCAAGACCCGTAATTACATTTGTAGCACCTGGTCCACTCGTTGCAATGACAACCCCTGGATTTCCAGTAATTCTGGCATATCCTTCAGCAGCGTGAATCGCTCCTTGCTCATGCCTTGTTAAAATATGCGGAATTTCACAGTCATAGAGTGCGTCATAAAGAGGTAAAACAGCACCACCAGGATAACCGAAAATTACTTCTACTCGTTCCTTTTCTAGCGCTTCTAACAATAGCTGTGCACCAGTTTCCAGTTTCTCTTCCGTTTTTGAAGACATTGTTCTTATAAGCCCCCTTTTTGAAAACATTTATCAATAAAAAAAATCCTACGTCCACACTCCAGCTATGTGCTGAAGGGACGAAAGATTTCGCGGTACCACCCTTCTTTGCAAGAATACTCTTGCCTCAGTGACCCATAAATGAGTCTAGCTAATAACGGAGCTACCGTCTAAGCCTAGACAAATGCTTCAGCTTAGCACTCAAGGGCGATGTTCGTCGACGTGAACCATCGGTTTTCAGCAACCACCGACTCTCTGTGAGGCTTCACAATCAACTACTCCTCCCTCTCAACGCTTTCTTATGTTATAAAAAGTTGTTATCCAACTTTATTTTCTTCGTAAATCTTCTCTCCATCAGTTATAACTAACTTTCGGAATTCTTCTAATAAACGATTCGTATGTGGACCCGTTTGCCCTAAACCAATCGTTCTACCATCTACTGTTGTAACAGCAATTACTTCAGCTGCTGTTCCTGTTAAAAATACTTCATCAGCTACATATACATCATGTCTTGTAAATAACTCTTCTCTAACGTCATATCCAAGTTTTTCACCAATTTCTAAAATAGCGTTTCGTGTAATACCTTCTAATGCTCCAGCAGAACTTGGTGGTGTAATTAATTTATTTCCTTTTACAATAAATACGTTATCCCCTGAGCCTTCAGCTACATATCCTTGATCATTTAACATAAGCGCTTCTTGTACTCCAGCCAATTTCGCTTCGATGCGAACTAAAATATTGTTTAAGTAATTTAAAGATTTTACTTGAGGCGACAATACATCTGGACGGTTTCGGCGCGTTGCAACTGTTACAACTGGAATCCCTTTTTCATAATATTCTTGCGGGAATAAAGATAGTTGCTCTGCAATTACTACTACATTCGGTTTCTTACAAGAATCAGGATCTAATCCAAGATTTCCTGCTCCTCTCGATACAACTAGGCGAATGTATCCATTAGATAATTTATTTTGTCGAATCGTCTCAACAACAATATTCGTTACTTCATCTAAAGAATATGGAATTTCTAACATGATGGATTTTGCTGATTCATATAACCGGACAAGATGCTCTCTCAAACGGAAAACATTACCGCTATAAACTCGAATCCCTTCAAATACTCCATCTCCATATAAATAACCATGATCATATACTGAAACTTTTGCCTCGTCTTTTGGAACAAATTCTCCATTTAAGAAAATCCATTGCTCGTTCACTGGAAAGCGCCTCCTATGTTCTATGAATTTTTTATTGTTTCCTAGTTTACTCTCCTTTCTAAATAAATCAAGTTAATTTTTAGAAAATTTATAATTTTTAATCGTACGTACATCTTTGATTATATTGATTTAATAACGTTGTTAACGTTTACAACAAGTCAAAAATTTTTTTTCGCCAATTTTCACTAAAAAAATATTTGTTTAAAAGAAGGATTTTCATCAATTGATACGAATCTATTGTATTCAATAAACGGACGTCCGTTTTTATAAATTCGGGAATATACAACGACTTTTGCTGAAAAAGGGGGAAAATAATAAAAATAACGCTGTCTAAAAATAACATTCATATTTTTCATTTCGGAATCATAATCCTATTTTTAAAAAACAATTTGTCAAAATGAAGGAGGAAATCAATATGGCGTGTGTACAAATTAAAGGAACGAGACAAGAGGTAGTAGAAATGCTTCAACTATTTGATCTAATGGATACGAAAGGTTTTTGTAAATTCGATAACTATGTAGAGGTAGAACCAAATATTAAAGAACATAATAACTTTATTGCTTCAATCGATATCCATTCAAATACTTCTTCTACTCAAGATACTTTAAACGATCAATTCGTAAGTCAAATGCTTACTGGTGTATATAACGACTAAATAAAGTGATACTTTATAATCAAACTATCTGTAAATAACAGACAAATATATGTTTCCTACTATCTTTGCATAAATATATGCGATGTACTTGAGCATACTAGCAACTAGATGGTAGGAGGTGAGAATTATGGCTAGAATTGGCGTTGAAAACTCATTAACAGATGTTCAGCAAGCCCTTCAGCAACAAGGACATGAAGTTGTTACCCTTCACTCCGAACAAGATGCACAAGGATGCGATTGTTGTGTTGTAACTGGGCAAGATTCCAATATGATGGGGATTGCAGATGCATCAATTAAAGGATCGGTAATTACAGCTCATGGTTTAACAACAGATGAAATTTGTCAGCAAGTTGAAAGTCGCACTTAAATTTCATATATAAAAAGAAAGAGGACTCCTTTTGAAAAGGAGTCCTCTTTTTTATATTCACCTAACGGGAAAGTAACATATATACTGGATGAAAGCCCTACCTCTCTCTCATCATTACGGTTCCACTGACCGCTCCTTGATTCACTAGTATACATATAAAGCTTACAAGCACAATTTATAGGGTTTGTTCACAAAAGTTGTTGGTAAAATTACCCGATCTTTCGCAAACTTTTCGTATTGTATTCATAAGAGTTATCTACTTTACACTAGCTGTAACCGAGACACGAATTAAAATTTTAACACCAATACAATAACTTGTCAACATTTTTTACAAATTAAAAACAGACAGTAACGGTTTGTCTGTTTTAGAATGGAGCCTTTTCTTTTATTACATATACAACAAAGCCGCTTACTAACATACATAAGCCAACTACTAAGTTTTTGATATTAATCATAAATTCCTCTCCCTTATTCCACACATCATATATATTTAAAGTTCAATTATTCCGATCATCCTAAAGCGCACTTTTTCTAATATATCATAATCCCTAAAAAATGCAAGTTCACTTTTGACGATTATTTACAAATTTATCTACAGTGCTTGGTACAGTATTTAAAGCCTTCTCAATTAAATGCGTGCTACTATTGAGGTGCAGTACTTGCACTCCGTTAGAACCAACTACTAAAAAAGCAACTGGGCTAATCGAAACCCCAGCCCCGCTCCCACCTCCAAATGGATGACTTTGCTTGTGCTCTTTATGCTGCCCTTGTCCATTATTATGTTTTTCAGAAATAAAATCACCTTTAAAGTCACTTCCGCCAGCTCCAAAACCGAAAGCCACTTGTGATACTGTTAATACTACATTTCCGTCAGCTGTTGAAACTGGGCTGCCCACAATTGTATTTACATCTACCATCTCTTTTAAATTTGTCATTGCTGTTTTCATTAAATTTTCAATTGGATGTTCCATTATGTATTGCACCCTTTCCTCATTATTCTTTTTTATACTTTCCAAAATAGAGGAAGTCATACTAACTTTTCCTATTTCAAAAAAACAATTTCCACCTTTTAAATGGATATTACTCCCTGTACATACTCGGATAAAAAGGAAAAAGAGATACATACTACTATTGAACCTTGTTATGAAAGGAGTCATGACTTTGACTGAGAAATTTGATGAGTACAAAAAAAGAGATAGAATAGATAGTGATTATAGTGACTATAAAGAAGAATATGCAGCTGAGGTTGCACCACAGCGCATTGATTATGATTACGACAAGGAAGATCATAAAGATGATGTAAGATCGTCCGCCGCTGGATCAACTGCTGGTTTTATCGCTCTTGCCTTATCTATCTTATCGCTCTTTACCTTCCCAACATTATTTGGTCTTGTTTCTGTATTACTAGGTATTTACGCTTATAATCGCGGAGCTACTGTAACTGGTGGTATCGCTGCGATTGTTGGCGGAATTGCAGCACTCATTGCAATTTTATTCCGAGTAGCGCTTATCGGATTATTGTTCTCCCTTTTTTAAAAAGAAAAAGGTATCTCGCTTATGCGGGATACCTTATCCTGTAAATACATCTTCCGATGGATATTTAATTTTTTGCTTTGCTGGTCGCGCTAAAGAAAAGACAAGTGTTAACGGACCAATTAATCCGCAAAACATAACAAACATAATAATACATTTTCCAAACGCTGATAACTTTGCAGTAATCCCCATCGTTAATCCTACTGTACCAAATGCTGAAATTGTTTCAAATAATAACTGAATAAAACTAAAGTCTTCTGTAAGCATTAATACAAATACCGCTGCAAAAATGAGTATTTGACTGGCAACAGCAATCGCTAACGCCCTCGTTACTGTCGACATTTTTATTGTGCGCTGAAATAATACGATTTCCTCTTTCTTTCTAAAGAAAGAAAGGACAGATGTAACTAAAATAACAAACGTTGTTAATTTAATCCCTCCACCTGTTGATACACTTCCTGCACCAATAAACATTAAAACCATTGTAAATAATATAGATGATTCTTCCATTCCCCCATAGTCAATTGTATTAAATCCAGCAGTACGAGGAGTAATACCTTGGAAGAAAGAAGCCCATAACTTTTCATTTAAAGGTAAATTCCCTAACGTCTTCACATTATTATATTCCAATACAAAAATCACGATCATCGCTATCACATTTAGCGCTACTGTTCCAACAATCATGATTTTGGAATGAAGTGATAATTTTCGAAAACTACGGCTATACCATATATCAATTAATACAGTAAAACCGAGACCACCTATTACAATTAAAGAACAAATCCCAATGTTAATAATAGGATCTCCTACATACCTTGTTAAATTATCTGGCCATAGAGCAAATCCAGCATTATTATAAGATGCAATAACGTGAAAAACACTATAGTATACACCTTTTCCAAAGCCAAACTCTGGAATAAAGCGAAACGATAAAAAGATGACCCCAATAAGCTCAATACAAATTGAAAATATAAAGACACGTTTTACTAATTTTACGAGACCACCTATATTTGTCTGATTAAATGCCTCTCCAATTAATAAGCGATGGCGTAATCCGATTTTTTTACCTAATACCCAAACAATTAAAATGGCAATTGTCATAAGACCTAGACCGCCTGTTTGAATTAAAAACATAATTACGATTTCGCCAAACATCGTAAACGTACTCGCAGTATCTACTACTCCCAATCCCGTTACAGTTGCTGCTGACGTTGCCGTAAAGAAAGCATCTACCCAACTAATATGTACTTTCGTTGCAAATGGTAACTTTAATAACAAACCGCCAACCACAATTAAGCAGAAAAAACCTAATGCTAATATTTGTGGTGGATTTAATCGTATAAAACGATTATACAGACCTTGTCTTTTTGTTACTTCCATTTTCACTAACTCCCTTTTCCCCTTATAAATAAAAGCTTATAAGAAACCTTAAACAGCGGGATAAACCTTATATTCTTATAATATAGTTGAGCATAATCCTTTTTTTCCTAGTTTTCAACTTTTATTTATACTCGAACTTCATTTCATTTATGACAAGGCACTTTCTATTACACTTCTTCTTACTCTACAACTCTTGTAATAGTCATTTTATATGTATCATTTCTCAAATTCTCATATCTTTCACTCTATGTTCACATGAGGGTCACATCCACCTTTTATAGTATATGTATCGGAGCTGTTCCTCCCTAATTTATAAGACATTCCCCAGTGTCTTTGAATAGCTTCCATCCCTAATTAAATTGACATAAATTGTCCCCTTCCTTAGGCCATCATTTGCGATGGTCTTATTTTTTTGTTTACTCTACCATTCATTTAAAACTTCCTCTCTCTTTCACTCTATGTTCACATAGGGGTCACATCTATCTTTTATAGTATATGTATCGAAGTTGTTCCTCCCTAATTTATAAGACATTCCCCAGTGTCTTGAACAGCTTCCATCCCTAATTAAATTGACATAAATTGTCCCCTTCCTTAGGCCATCATTTGCGATGGTCTTATTTTTTTGTTTACTCTACCATTCATTTAAAACTCCCTCTCTCTTTCACTCTATGTTCACATAAGGGTCACATCCACCTTTTATAGTATATATATCGAAGCTGTTCCTCCCTAATTTATAAGACATTCCCCAGTGTCTTGAATAGCTTCCATCCCTAATTAAATTGACATAAATTGTCCCCTTCCCTAGACCATCCTATGCGATGGTCTATTTTGTTTTCTAAATAGATTATTTAACTTTTTCTGCTTACTTTAGCAAAGGCAATCTATATTTAAATAGATATCTTTATGCTAAATATTCAGAAAATACTGTCAAAAAAGGTAGTTTTTCGGTACAATTAATTTAGAAAGTAATTTCATAAAAATAAGGAGGGGGTTTTATTGAAACAAACGAAAGCAATCTTAATTGCATTATTTCTCGGTTTAGTTGTCGGACTGACTTTAAATTTGGCTGCACCATCCATTTTTGAACCATTAAATCAATATGTGTTCAATCCACTTGGTCAATTGTTTATACGCCTCATTAAAATGCTAGTTGTTCCTGTTGTATTCATTTCTATCGTACTTGGAGCTGCTGGGCTTGGGGACCCGAAGCAACTTGGAAGAATTGGCTTAAAATCAATTTCATTCTTTCTTGTAACTACAGCCGTTGCCATCTCTATTGCAGTTACATTTGCACTTATTATACAACCAGGATCTGGTGGTAATTTTAAAACCGAAGGGCTTAAATATGAAGGTGCAAAAACCGAAACATCTTTCGTTGATACATTGCTAAATATCGTACCAGATAACCCAGCAAAAGCGATGGCTGATGGAAACATGTTACAAATTATTGCCTTTGCCGTATTAATT
>Ga0209025_1001667_pt1 | contig 27240 bp, 29 predicted proteins | sample AraplaMF_Col_mLB_FD_184256 | JGI IMG/M metagenome (GOLD analysis project Ga0209025, IMG submission 184256) | Arabidopsis root microbial communities from the University of North Carolina, USA - plate scrape MF_Col_mLB (SPAdes) (version 2) | ecosystem: Host-associated > Plants > Roots > Endosphere... | reverse complement strand
ACGATATTGTTGGAATTATTGGAATTCAACTTTTACCAGATAAAGTTCTTATGATTAAACATCTAAGTGTAAACCCTTCATTCCGAAATCAAGGTATTGCAACCTCTTTATATGATGCGATCCGAAATCAGTATGTGGATTATACGATTATTACGACTGAAGAGATAGCTTCATTTATTGATCATTGTAAAATTAGTTTGAAAGTTTTATAGAAAAAAGTGTTCGACTTCGTTGTCGAACACTTTTTTGTTATTGATTTTTTCTTATTTCAAGTTGCTTCTTTCGCTCAGAGATGACATCTGACCTGTCCCTTGTACTATGTTTATGGATCAAATCTTCAGTGAATGTTGAATAGTTATTTTTTTGTTTTATGAATTGTTGATATAATTTTTGATCCTTAATTGGTAGATGAAAGTGTTTGTATTGTTTATGGTCGTTTATGTTAGCTTGTAAATTATTTACAATTTCTTTAAACACTTCATGATCTAGTCCAGCCATTTTAGTAAGTGCAGGGTCATTTGCATATTCATGAACATGTCGCATTAATTTTTTTGCACCGGCATAATTTCCCCGACGATAATGGTAAAGCACAACTGCTAGTCGGATGAGACCGAGCCAAACTTTTTTATATTCATTATTAAGCTCTAGTTTCCATTGTTCTTCAAGTATTTCATGGCACTCAAAGAAATCATGGTCATAGTGGAAATGACACAAATATTTTATGTAGCGTTCGTTTTGATTGTAATGTACCAAAATCTTCACCTCTTTGATAATAAATGTAACAGAAAGCCAAGTAATAAAAAAGAAGAAAGCCTAGAACAATGTCTAGGCTTTCACATTTTGTTTATTCACAAGTTAAACTAACAGATAAAAGCACATCCAACGATGATTAATAAGATAAATAAAACTACGATTAATGCAAAGCTATTGTTACGATGACCGAATTCTGGAGATATATTGCCACCTCTACTCATGATTAACCCTCCTTACTGCAAATAATTCTTCTTGCATTCATATATTATGAATTTATATAAAAATGGTATAGGCGGATAACTAAAGATTTCTTAAACAAAGTTATTTCAAATCCAAAAAATCCTTTTCACTATACAGTTTTGTTCAATTATCCTTTATACTGATAAAAGATATAATTTTATCATTAGGCTTTGTTACTGTTTATGATTCAAAAGTAAATGAATTGAAAATAAATAAACGATAAAATAAGAAGTTGATTGATACGAAAGGTGCAAGTCCAATGTTTGAGAACTATACAGAATCAGTTGTATCGGCGAAAAAGACGAAGAGGCTTACCGAAACACAAAGAACATCAGGCTCACTTAAGAGGAAATCAACAATCATGTTTAACGGAGCAATCATATTAGTAAGTTGGTGAAAAGTTTGTGAAGCAATATGAAGTTAAAATTGATGCATTTGAAGGACCGTTGGATTTATTACTTCATTTAATTCAACGATTTGAAATCGATATATACGATATACCTGTATCTGAAATTACCGATCAATACGTTTTATATATTCATACAATGAAAGAATTAGAGTTAGATATTGCTAGTGAATATTTAGTAATGGCAGCTGAATTGTTAGCAATGAAGAGTAAAAGCATCCTACCGAATCATGAAGAACAAGCTGATTGGGATGCTGTTTTTGAAGAAGATCCTAGAGAAGAATTAATGAATCGATTGTTAGTTTATAAACAATTTAAGGAAGCGGCAAATGTATTTCAGGAAAAAGAATCCGAGCGGGCAATGATTTTTACCCGTAATCCTACAGACTTATCTGAGTATGGGCCAGGTCCTGAGGATATCACAATGCCAACCGATGTAACGATTTATGATATGTTAGGCGCATTACAAAAACTGTTTAAACGAAAAAAGCTTCAAGAACCATTGCAAACAAAAATAGTCCGAGAAGAAATTTCTATTGAAAAAAGAATGGGTGAAATTGTTGACTATTTAAAACAACTTAAAAAACGGACTAATTTTATTAGTTTATTCCCATATAATGACAAGGAAAGTATCGTTGTTACATTTTTAGCAATTTTAGAGTTAATGAAAACAAAAGAAATTATTGTAGAGCAAGAACAAAATTTTTCGGAAATTTTTCTAACTTCACGAGAAATATTCGAAAAAAAGCAAGATGAGGTGTACTCGTAATGGAAAATGAACAAAAATTAATAGGTGTTCTTGAGGGCCTATTATTTGTTGCTGGAGATGAAGGGATTTCAATTCTGGAATTATCAGATACGTTAGAATGTAATCAAACTGAAGTGTTAGATTTAATCGAGAGTTTAAAAAAAGAATATGAAAAAACATCTAGAGGATTACAAGTCAGAATTTTAGCGAATCGATATAAATTAACATCAAAAAGAGAACATGGAGAATTCTTTAAGAAGCTAATTGAAAGTCCATCAAATTCATCTTTATCTCAAGCAGCACTTGAAACATTAGCAATCGTTGCGTATCAACAGCCAATAACTCGTACAGAAATTGAAGATATACGTGGCGTGAAAACAGAAAAACCAATTCAAACGCTTGTCTCGAAATATTTGATTAAAGAAGTAGGCCGTGCTGAAGGTACTGGACGAGCAATTTTATATGGAACAACTTCTGAGTTCTTAGACTATTTTGGTTTGAAAAATATTAAAGAACTACCACCACTTCCAGAGGATTTAAAAATGGAGGAAATTGAAGAAGAGGCTGATTTATTTTTTAGTAAGTTTGAAAAAGAAGATTAGTTAAAAAATTCTGCAATTATCTGACCATACTATGTTACACTAATACTATGGAAATCTTTGGAGGGTGAAAGAATTGTATATTTATAATTGTCATGGATATGAACTAGTAAAAGCTCAGTCAAACACTTCAGAAGACTTTTTTAATCGTTCAGAAGTTGAATATGAATATAATGGTCAAAAACTTGTAACTTCAGTATTATATGTAAGATTTTTTGAAGAACAGCTTCCAGAATTGAGTGAAGTGAAAACAACTGTACTGTATGATAACGGAGAAGAGTCAATTTATTTCCGCGATTTAGTCGCTCTTGCTTTTATTATTAATAATCCAGCTTATCGTGGTCGTAAACGAATTTATATAAATGAAATTAATGAGTTCGTTAACGAGCTAAAAGGTGTGGATTTTGATCAATTAGTTGGATATGCAAGGGGAATTAAACAAAGTACAAGTAAAAGAGTTGAAGTAACGATCTAATTTATGGAGGGAATACAATGTCGAATAAGATGGTAGAGCATCAATTAAAAATAGTTGGTCATCAATTAGGTATTGTGGGATTAGAGTGTAATATGTTTTTAAATAAACATTCTTTACCGTCATTTCAACAGGAAAGTTCAACAATAAATCAATCGTATATGGAAAGTATTCTTACTTCTTTGCGTAGAATTTCGGTTTATAGTGAGGATGCAAGAGAAGTTTGTGAGAAGATTTTAAGTGGAGGGTTTCATAAGGCAACTGCAGAAGAAACATTACATAAAATTTATCACAGATGCATTGCTGAGTTTTTCACTCCAAAAAATGATGCATGGTATGAAAATAGTCGTGCTGCATACACTGGAAATCAGGCGATTACTTTTTATAAAGAAGTACCTCATTCAATACAGGCATTGTTTACAAAATTAGAAAAGGTTTTTCAACAAATGAGAGAAGAACTTGAGTATTATGAAACTGATTATTCGACTAAGAAGATGCAACAATATAAACAGTAATGATTTAGTAATAAGTTGTAAAATATAGATAAAGGATAAGACTAGAAAATACTTCTAGTCTTTTCCTTTGCAGAAAAGTATAAAAACCAAGAGATTCAGACTGATTGAAAACGCTTGTCTTTCGAGGCGTGAAGCCTGGTGAGGAGCGGAGTTACCTTAGACGGTAATGAGCACCACAGAAAGGCGAAACAACGAAGAAAGCGAGCGATTGGCAACAGTCTGAAAGACTAGAAAATACTTCTAGTCTTTTCCTTTGCAAAAAAAGTATAAAAACCAAGAGATTCAGACTGATTGAAAACGCTTGTCTTTCGAGGCGTGAAGCCTGGTGAGGAGCAGAGTTACCTTAGACGGTAATGAGCACCGCAGAAAGGCGAAACAACGAAGAAAGCGAGCGATTGGCAACAGTCTGAAAGACTAGAAAATATTTTTCTAGTCTTTTCCTTATCAGTTACGTTACAATACTTTAGAAATTGTTTTGAATGAGAAGAGGAAGAAAAATGAAATCTATGTTTTCAATAGGACAAAGAACGATCAAAACCGCAATTGGAAGCGGAATTTCACTAATCATCGCAGAAGCATTGCATTTGCAAAATTATAGTACAGCGGCAGTGGTTACTTTATTAAGTATCCAAAATACAAAGCGAAAATCATTTTTTGTTGCAATCCAAAGATTTATAGCTTCAGTTATTGCCATGTTTTTTGGTTGGATGTTGTTTGAATACTTAAGCTACCACCCTCTAACAGTTGTTATTTATTTCTTATTAACGATCCCTTTACTAGTAGCGTTGAAGCTACAGGAAGGAATCATTCCGAGTTCGGTGATTGTACTGCAAATTTATGTTAGTACCGATAAGTCTATTGGCTTTTTATATAATCAAGTATTGATCCTTGCAATTGGAATCGGGATCGCGTTGATTATGAATACATATATGCCAAGTATAGAAAAGAAAATGGTCGAGACACAAAAGAAAATCGAACAAAATTTTAAAATGCTCCTGTTAGGGATTTCATTAAAAATGAAAGGTAAAGATGAGGATTTAGAAGAATACATAAATGAAACAAATATTCTATTACAAAATGCGAAATCATTAGCATTTAGACAAGTCGAAAATAGTTTTATTAAAACAAATGTTTACTACCTAACTTATTTTGAAATGCGAGAAAGACAATTTGAAATCATCACAAATCACATCATTCCAATCTTAAAACAAATTGATATTAATTTTGAGCATGCTAAGATCATTGCAGAATTTTTTGAGGATACTGGTGTTTATTTGAAGGAAAAATCTACAGGGATTGAATTGTTAGGTGAATTTAGCCATATGATGCAAGAATTCAAAAGAATGCCATTACCGAAAACTAGAGATGAGTTTGAAACGCGAGCGAATTTAATGAAGGTTGTTTATGAACTTGAAAAAGTCATTACTTTAAAACTTGAGTTTTATGCAGAACATCGTACGGTACTTGAGACAGAATAAAATAGTCATTCTAATATTAGTCCATATTTCTTACCGGTAATACCGTTATCATAACCATCATACAATTGAAAGTAGAAGAGAATGCATTTTCTCTGTGGAGGTGGAATATGGTAAATCAATCTGAACTTATTACTTACTTTCAAGAAGTTGAGGATTGGTGTGGAAACGTCTTGCAATTACTTGCAGAAAGATTTGATCAACTACAGGAAAAGGAACTATTAGAATATAAAGTAAAATTATTACTAAACAGAATGGGTACAACGAGTTATTATGTGGATCAAAATTCATTTTTAGATGAAATTTCAATGGATGTAGACGATATCCAAGAAAGATTAATATCTTTATTAAATGAAGAGGAATATGATGATAGTTATGCATATCGAGTCATGGAAGTGGAAGAAAAAATTGAAATAGGTAAACACGAATTACCTCCACTACCTTATCCATATAATGCATTAGAACCATATATTTCCAAAGAGATTATGATTCTTCATCATGATAAACACCATAAAAGCTACGTAGATGGTTTAAACAAGGCAGAAATTGAACTTGAAAAAGCGAGAAAGAATAATCAATACGATTTATTAAAGCATTGGGAGCGGGAATTAGCTTTTCATGGTTCGGGCCATTATTTACACACTATTTTTTGGAACAATTTAAGTAAGGCAGGTGGAGGGAAACCTCAAGCTGAACTGTTGAAACAAATCGAAGATGATTTTGGAAGCTATGAGGAATTTAAGGAACACTTTACACATGCAGCCAAAAAAGTTGAAGGTGTAGGTTGGGCTATTTTGGTATGGGTACCAAGAGCGAATCGACTCGAAATATTGCAAACTGAAAAACACCAATTCTTTACACAATGGGATACGATTCCACTACTTGTTTTAGACGTTTGGGAACACGCATATTATCTACAATATAAGTTTGACAAAGATTCATATGTTGATAATTTTTGGAACATTGTTAACTGGGATGATGTGAATTATCGATATGAATATGCAAGCCAATTAAAATGGAAGCCATTTTATTAATAAAAGAGTTACTTGAAAAGAGCAGTGTGTGGAATTGCACTCCATGATGCGCGCTTTCCATGGGGCTGGCGCTGTTTTAAATATCAACAATAAATATGATGACCATCCCATTAAAAGAAAGATGTCGGATACATTTCCCTTACTAGGAAAAGTATTCGGCATTTTTTCTTTAAAAAAAAGTCATTTTTTTATCTTTCAATTCGTAAACTTGTACTAATTAGGACTAACTGTGGAGTGATGCGAAAATGAAAAAATGGCTAATAGTAGGAATCATTAGCTTATTTCTGATTGGAATTATAATTCCAACGAATAATGTAAAAGCATTTGGAGGAGTTAGTGCTAGAAATGCGGTGCTAATGGATCAAAAAACAGGAAGAATTTTATATGGAAAAGCAATGCATGACCCGGAACGAATTGCGAGTATTACAAAAATTATGACGGCGATCTTAGCTGTAGAGTCGGGAAAACTTCAAAATACAGTTACCATTAGTTCGAGAGCAGTTCAAACTGAAGGTTCTTCTATTTATTTAAAACCAGGTCAAAAGATTAAGATGGAAGATTTAGTGTATGGTTTAATGCTTAGATCAGGTAATGATGCTGCTAATGCTATTGCTGAAACAGTAGGTGGCAGTATTGAAGGGTTTGTTTATATGATGAACGAAAAAGCAAAAGAAATTGGGATGAGCAATACTTTTTTTAGTAACCCATCCGGTTTAGATGAAAATGGGAAGGAACATTATTCTTCAGCTTATGATATGGCTCTTCTTACAAAATACGCTATGGAAAATCCAATGTATGCAAAAATAGCGGGAACAAAACTACATAGAGCAAAAAATACAGCAGAGTCTTGGGATTATGTTTGGAAAAATAAAAATAAATTACTGACTTTTATGTACAAGTATAGTACTGGTGGAAAAACAGGTTTCACTAAAAAAGCAAGAAGAACACTCGTATCGACTGCATCGAAAAACGGAATGGATTTAATTGTTGTCACTTTAAATGATGGTCAAGATTGGCAAGACCATATGGCACTATTTGAATATGGATTTGATCATTACCCATTAACAAAAGTAATGAGTAAGGGTGGAATTAGAGAAGTTAAGGACAAGATTTATAAAGGTCATGTTTATTTAAAAAATGATTTCTTTTATCCACTAGATGAAAAAGAGAAAGAACAGGTTACTGTGACGATTGAATTGGAAAAACCTACTGATAAACGATTTGACAATGAAGAAATTGTCGGTAAAGCAATCATTGAATTAGAAGGTGAACAATTAGGTACTAGGAATATTTTTTATAGTAAGAGTAAAGTTAAAGTTTTTACAAAAGAGGTTTTTGAGCAAAGTAAACAAATGTTATTAAACTTAATGGGAGAGCACTCAAATGGTTAATATCATTTGGGTTGCTCTTACGATTATTGGTTTTGTATTTGCGATGATAAATGGGACAATTGAGGAAGTTAATAAAGCGGTATTTGATGGAGGAAAACAAGCAATCACCATTTGTATTGGTTTAGTTAGTGTGCTTGTATTTTGGTTAGGATTAATGAGAATCGCGGAAGAATCAGGATTATTAAAAATATTATCAAAGCTATTTCAGCCATTTCTTACGTTCTTGTTTCCGAGAATTCCAAAAGACCACCCTGCGCTTGGTTATATTATGTCAAATATGGTTGCCAATTTATTTGGTCTAGGTAACGCTGCTACCCCACTAGGTATTAAAGCAATGGAGCAGTTAAAGGTCTTAAATAAAAATAGCCAAGAAGTAAGTGATGATATGATCACGTTTCTTACGCTGAATACTTGTGCTATTACGCTAATACCAACTACTGTTATCGGAATTAGAATGTCTTATCATTCAGCTAATCCGACTGAAATTGTTGGTGTTACGATTCTGGCCCAAGTCGTTTCGTTTATTGGTGGGTTATTAATTAATAGCTTTTTTGCAAAAAGACGTAATCGAAAGGGGAGAAGATAAATGGGGGTTATGAATACTATCTCACTATATATCATTCCCTTTATCATTGCAGCGATCTTAATTCATGGAACATGGAAAAAGGTTCCTACATATGAATCATTTGTAGAAGGTGGAAAAGAAGGTGTTACAATTGCAGTTCAATTAATTCCGTTTTTAGTTGGAATGTTAGTTTCAATATCAATATTTAGAGCTTCTGGTGCCTTAGAATTTTGTGTTGAACTTCTCCGTCCTTTACTATCCTCTCTTGGTATACCAGCAGAAGTATTTCCTCTGGCGATTATTCGCCCAATATCGGGCTCGGCAGGTTTAAGTATTACAGCTGATCTAATTAAAACGTATGGACCAGATTCTTTTATCGGACGACTTGCGTCAACTATGCAAGGTAGTACCGATACAACTTTATATGTATTAACGGTTTATTTTGGTGCTGTAGGGATTCGGAAAATGGGAGATGCTTTAAAGGTTGGTTTACTTGCAGATGCACTAAGCATTATCTTTTCTATTGTATTTGTAACGATATTCTTTGCTTAATGTAAAAGTACTTTTATTCCTAATTGAAGGTATAAAAGTACTTTTTTATTGCGTGATAAAAATAAATATCTTATAATACCAATAAGAATAGTTGGTATTAAGACAACGTTCAATTTTACCCATGTTGCATATAATGGATTGGAAGAAACTAACCTTTTTTTGTGGCATAAAGGAGCTTGAAATTATGAAAGTTGTAAAGTCAGTACACGAACTGATTGGATCAACACCATTACTTGAAATTACATCTTTTCCTTTACCGAAAGGCACTAGATTATTTGCAAAACTAGAATATTGTAATCCTGGTGGAAGTGTTAAAGACAGACTGGGGATGGAATTACTAGAAAGTGCATTTAAAGAGGGAAAGCTAAAAAAAGAAGGAACAGTTATTGAACCAACAGCAGGTAATACTGGAATTGGTTTAGCACTAGCAGCGCTAAAATATGAAGTGAATGCTATTTTCGTTGTACCAGAGAAGTTTAGCTTAGAAAAACAAACTTTAATGAGAGCGCTTGGTGCAAAAATTGTAAACACTCCTACGTCAGAAGGTATGACTGGTGCAATTAAAAAAGCAAATGAGTTATCAAAAGAAATACCAAATTCATTTGTTCCTTCTCAATTTAGTAACGAAGCAAATCCTAGAACTTATTATAAAACGTTAGCGCCTGAACTTGTTGAACAATTGGATGGCAAAATAGATGTATTCGTCGCTGGAGCTGGTAGTGGTGGAACATTTACTGGAACAGCCCAGTACTTAAAAGAAAATTGTAAGAATGTAAAAACAGTAATCGTTGAGCCAGAAGGTTCTATATTAAATGGAGGCGAGCCCGGTTCACACGACACAGAAGGTATTGGAATGGAATTCATTCCAGGTTTTGTAGATACGGATTTATTTGATGAAATCTATACAGTACTAGATAAAGATGCGTTTCAATTAGTAAAAGAAATTGCAAGAAAAGAAGGTTTACTAGTAGGAAGCTCTTCTGGGGCAGCACTTTATGCAAGTTTAAAAGAAGCTCAAAAAGCTGAACCAGGAAGTACGATTGTAACAATTTTTCCAGATAGTAGTGAAAGATACCTTAGTAAAAACATATATAGCGGAGGATATTAATATGAAGAAAAAGACAGCGTTAATTCATGGAGGAATAAGCAGAGATGAAGCTACGGGTGCAGTTAGTGTTCCAATTTATCAAACGAGTACGTATAAGCAAGATGCTGTTGGTAAGCATAGAGGCTTTGAATATTCCAGAACAGGCAATCCAACACGTCATGCGCTTGAAGAATTAATGAAAGATATTGAGCATGGTGTAGCTGGTTTTGCATTTGCTTCAGGTATGGCGGCAATTCATACGGTATTTAGTTTGTTTAAAACGGGAGATCATATTGTCGTTGGTGATGATGTATATGGTGGTACGTATCGCTTATTAACAAAAGTACTATCAAATTTAGGCATTACAGCAACATTTGTGGATACAAGTAACTTAGCACTAGTTGAAGAAGTTATTTCTCCAAACACAAAAGCAATCTTTATTGAATCACCAAGTAATCCATTGTTAAAAATTACAGATATCAAAGGTGTATCAAAAATTGCAAAAGAATACAATGTATTAACGATCGTAGATAACACATTTGCAACACCTTACTGGCAACAGCCTTTAACGCTTGGAGCTGATATTGTTGTTCATAGTGGAACGAAATATTTAGGTGGCCATAGTGATGTTGTAGCAGGTATTGTTGTGACAAATAACGTAGATCTTGCTGAAGAAATTGGATTTTATCAAAATTCTATCGGCGGTGTGCTTGGTCCAAATGACAGCTGGTTATTACAACGTGGAATTAAAACATTAGGAATCAGAATGGAAGAACATGAAAGAAACACTCATGAAATTGTAAAATTATTAAATGCACATCCAAATGTAAATAAAGTATTTTATCCAGGTTTAGATACGCATCCAAATCATGAGTTAGCGAAACAACAAAGTAGTGGTTTTGGTGGGATGCTATCATTTGAACTACAAGAAGGTTTAGACCCTGAAGTATTTGTAGGGAAATTAAAATGGTTTACACTAGCTGAAAGCTTAGGGGCAGTTGAAAGTCTTGTAGGGATTCCTTCAAAAATGACTCACGCTTCTATTCCGAGAGAAAAACGATTAGTATCAGGAATCTCAGATGAATTAATTCGTTTATCAATTGGACTTGAAGATTTAGAGGATTTAAAAGAAGACTTAGAACAGGCGTTAATATTCGAAACATCAAGGGTGAGATAAATGGGTAGAGAATTTTTAGATGTATTCACAGGTTGGGCTGAAAGTTATGATTCATTTGTTCAAGGTCAGGATGCAGAGTATAAAGAAGTATTCAGACGTTATGATGAAATTTTAGATGAAATTGTAAAACGAAGTGGGGAAAAGGTACTTGAATTTGGAATTGGTACTGGTAATTTAACAAAGCTTTTAATCGATTCAAACAAACAAGTATTTCCGATTGAACCATCACCAGAAATGAGACTAATCGCTTCTAAAAAATTAGGTGAAAATGTTGTCATTCATGATGGAGATTTAATTGATTTTCCAAAACCAACTCAACAAATTGATACAATAGTAAGTTCTTATGTATTTCATCATTTAACTGATGATGAAAAATATGAAGCTATTAAACTATATCATTCATTGTTACCAGTAAACGGAAAAATTATTTTTGCAGATACGATGTTCCAAACAGAGGAAACTTTTCAAAATGAAATTACAAAGGCAGATCAGGCCAATTTCATCGATTTAAGAGATGACTTGAAAAGAGAATATTATCCATTAATACCTGTTATTCGTTCTCATTTTGAAAAAAATGGATTTTCAGTCAGTTTCCAACAATTTAATGATTTTGTTTGGATTGTAGAAGCAACAAAACGATAGAGAGATTTTTTAGGAGGAAATAAATATGCCATCAGTAGAAAGTTTTGATTTAGATCATACAAAAGTAGTCGCACCGTATATTAGACATTGTGGAACACACCAAGTTGGTACAGATGGAGTTGTAACGAAATATGATATCCGTTTTTGCCAACCTAACAAACAAGCGCTACAACCTGCAACAATTCATACATTAGAGCATTTATTAGCTTTAAATGTTAGAGAAGCAGTACCAGCAGGTGAACCATTCAAAATCATTGATTTATCACCAATGGGTTGCCAAACGGGCTTCTATTTAATTATTGCTGGAGAACCATCAATTTCAGACGTAATCGCCTTATTACGTAAAACAGCTGAATTAGGAATTCAAGTTGAAGAAGTACCTGCTGCAAATGAACTTCAATGTGGTCAAGCGAAACTTCACGATCTTGAAGGTGCTAAAAAGTGGTTGAAATATTGGAGCGAACAAACAGACGAAAAATTAGCAAGCGTCTTCGCTTAATGTAAATATGTAAATAAAACAAAAATAAAACGTCATCAATAATTGACCTCCCTTTCTAATTGAGAGGTCATAGATGACGTTTTTTTATGTAAGAAAAACTTCTTAATTAATGACAAGCAGTAATTTTTCTTTAGGTACTGTAAACTTTATTTCACCAATATTTTCTTCAATATCTTCAATCGTAGGTATTTCATCAAAACTCTGGATCGAAATTGCATCATCTAAACATAATAGGATATAAGGATAATTTGTTTCTGTAGAATCATAGATTAGCTTGTATGCTTTCGAAGGTTTATGAGAAGTAAAAAATACATCGCCTAATTTAAACGACCCAACTGAATTATATTTTATTGATGGATTAAAAGAATAATTCATATTGTTTTCTCCTTTTTAAGTTAATAGATATAGTATTGACACCTTATTATTTGAATAAACTTTTGATTAATAATTTGCTTGAATTGTAATGGAGAGTTTATTTTTTTGTGTAACCATCGTAATTTCGCCAATCCAATCTTCTATATCACCTAAGGTAGGCATAATATCGTAATTTTGAACTAATCTAGCATCTGATAATGAAACAAGTACATAAGGATATTCCTCTTCATTCTCCTCATATACAAGCATATAAACCGTTTCATGCTTCTTTGTAATCAGAACACTTCCAGGAGAAATGACCTTCGTACGATCAAATGCTGAAGGATGTTTTAATGTTACATTCATTTTGAATACCTCATTTCTGCAAATCTAGTAAATTATATGTGACCTTTCCTAAAATATTCGTAATGTGATAGAGTTGAAAAATGACATTTGAATTCAATTGTGAAATAAGACATTTTGGTTGGTCGAAACAATCCAAAGTTTGATGGGCTAAAACGATAAATTGTTGATCTATAAAATCTCTATTTAATGTTAATTTGGCGGGTATTGTACTTTATTTAGAGTTGATCAGTATATCGCTTTAGAGATGGGACAAGCTTTTTCACTTTTCAACTTGTATTCAGTCGTATAAATCTGTATGATGGTTGAAGAGGTGAATTGAGCGAATGGAAAGATTGCAAAAGGTTATTGCTAGAGCCGGGATTGCTTCTCGACGTAAAGCAGAAGAATTAATTAAAGAAGGAAAAGTTAAAGTAAATGGTCAAATTGTTACTGAACTTGGTGTAAAGGTTACTAGTAACGATAAAGTTGAAGTGGATGAAGTTCCAATCGATAAAGAAGAACCAGTATACTTTATTTTATATAAACCATCTGGTGTCATTTCTAGTGTGTCTGATGATAAAGGTAGAAAAGTTGTAACGGATTTCTTTCCAATGATTCCGCAACGTATTTTTCCGATAGGCAGATTAGATTACGATACATCAGGAATCATTCTTTTAACGAATGATGGTGAATTCTCGAATTTACTACAGCATCCTAAGTATGAAATTGATAAAGAATATATTGCGAAAGTAAAAGGGATCCCAACTAAAGAGCAGTTGCGTAAATTAGAACGTGGAATTGTACTTGAAGATGGCAAAACAGCTCCAGCTCAAGTAAAAATGATTTCACTTGATAAGAAGAAAAACACTGCAATCATTAGATTGGTCATTCATGAAGGTAGGAACCGTCAAGTAAAAAGAATGCTTGAGGCGATCGGAACTCCTGTTATGAAATTAAAACGTGAGCGTTATGCTTTCTTAGATTTATCTGGATTAACTGCTGGTGATGCAAGAGAGTTATCACCACATGAGGTAAAACAATTAAGAGCGATGGCTTCAGCAAAGCCACGTTAATAAAAAGACTCGGCCAATGCCGAGTTTTTTCTTGCGTGAAAACAATTGTGATGAATAGATGTTAGAATATTTAGTCTTTTGTTTCATACCTTCATATTTCTATTCAAGAATAGGAAATAATGATATTCTTACATATGGGAGGAACTGCTTATATGAAAAAAAATAGAACGTTAATTCGTACACTAATCCTTTTAATTATGGTTGCTGCAATCGGTTATACTTTTTACATAAATTTCTTTAAGGAAGATGAAGTGGTAAGCAAAGGAAGTACTGCACCTAACTTTGCATTAACTGAACTGAATTCTGAAGATAAATTTACACTTTCTGAACAGAAAGGAAAAGGTGTCATCGTTAACTTTTGGGGTACTTGGTGTGAGCCTTGTAAACGTGAAATGCCTTTTATGAATGAGTTATATCAAAAGTATAAAGATCAAGGCATTGAATTATTTGCGCTAAATGCCGATGAGTCAGAGTTTTCCGTGAAAAAATTTGTAAGCGATTATAAACTTACATTCCCGATTGCGATTGATAAAGATCAAGAAATTTTAAACATTTATGGTGTGAACCCATTACCGACTACATTTTTTGTTAGTCCTGATGGAAAAGTAAAAAGAATTGTAACTGGTCAAATGACATCAACTTCTTTTGAAAATTATATTAAAGAAATATTACCAAAATGATGCTGTAAAATGAGTTAGGGGAAAAGATATGGAGACTTTTAAATGTGAATGTGGACATTTGAATCATGTTGGAACAGTAATCTGTGAATCTTGTGGTAAGCCTCAGGATGAAACTGCCACTGACCTACTTGATATGAAATATGAGGGTACAGCACGTCGATCGATTGTAAACAATCAAACTTTTATCGATAAAGTGTGGATGTTTTTTTCTTCTGTAAAAGTTGCTGTAGTCATCATTATCATTACATTGATAGCTGCTGCACTTGGAACAATTTTTCCTCAAAGAGATTTACTACCACCAACTGCAGATCCAGCAACTTATTACCAAGATGAGTATGGTACATTCGGTAAAATCTATGACTTTATTGGATTAGATAATACTTTTAACTCTTGGTGGTTCATGTTACTAGTAGCTTCAATCGGTATTTCACTAGTAATTTGTAGTTTAGATCGTATTGTTCCACTTTATAAAGCTTTGAATAAACAAACAGTAACTAGACATCCAGGCTTTTTAACAAGACAAAGAATGTTTGGAACAACGAAAGTGGAAAATATCACTGAGGAAATTGAAAAAGCAAAGAAAAATCTAATAAAGAAACGTTATAAAATACGTGAAGAAAACGGAAATATACTTGCTGAAAAAGGCAGGTTTTCTCGTTGGGGTCCTTACGTAAACCATATTGGATTAATCATTTTCTTAATTGGTGTCATGTTAAGATATGTGCCTGGGATGTATTTAGATAAAGCCCTTTGGGTTCAAGAAGGGGAATTAAAGCCAATCGTAGGGACGAATCAAAATTACTACATTAAGCTAAATGACTTCCATATGGAAACTTATAATAAGAAAACTGAAGGAAAAGTTTACGAAGAAGCAATAGAACGTTTTGGAAATGATAAAATTCCGAAAAATTATCAAGCTGACGTAACATTATATAAACGTCAAGGGAATTTAATTCCTGGTGAAGAGCCGAAACTAACAAAAGTAAAAGATTATAATATACGAGTAAATGAACCTTTAAAATTCCAACATTTTGCTTTATATCAAGTAGACTATAAAATTGGAGAATTTAGTGCATTTTTATTTACACTTGAAGATAAAAAAACTGGTAAGAAATTAGGTCCATTAAAAGTAGATTTACAAAATCCGAAAGAAGTTTATGATTTAAAGAATGGATACAAAGTAGAGCTTAGAAACTATTTTCCTGACTTTTATTTCAATTCAGATGGTGTTCCTGATACAAAAACAAGAAAACCAAACAATCCAGCGTTTGTATTTAAAATGACCACACCTGAGACGCCAAAAGGTGAAGTTGCATTCGTTGCAATTAAGCAAAACATTGAGCCTGATGGTGTTAATAAATATAAAATGACGTTTGCTGGTATTGAAACAAAAGATTCGACTGGATTAACAGTTCGTAAAGATTTAACACTTTGGTTACTAGGTATTGGAGGAACAATCTTTATGATTGGCGTAATCCAAGGTATGTACTGGTATCATCGAAGAGTTTGGATCCAAAACCAAGATGGGGAAATTTGGATTGCAGCATTTACCAATAAAAATTATTATGGTTTAAAACAAGAGTTGAAAAAAGTGTTGGGAGACACTAAGATTGAATTGCCAATCGATCAACAATCTGAAAAAAGTGTTTAATAGGGGGAAAATATGTACGAGCTAAGTAGTAATTTCTTATTTATTTCGTTTATATGTTACATCGTAGCTACTTTCTTTTTTGGTGGCTCGATGAAAGTAAACGATCAAGGACCTAATAGATGGGCTACGATAGGAATATCAATCACTATTTTAGGTTTTTTATCACAAATCACTTATTTTATTACAAGATGGATTGCAGCAGGCCATGCACCTGTAAGTAATCTATTTGAGTTTATTACCTTCTTTGGAATGATGTTAATATTAGCATTTATTCTGATTCATTTTATTTACCGATTAAATATTATTGGATTATTTGCATTACCAATTGCAATTATTATTATTGCTTATGCAACTGTGTTCCCACATGAGATTAAACCGTTAGTTCCTTCATTAAAAAGTTACTGGTTACATATTCATGTAACAACTGCTGCTTTAGGTGAAGCGATTTTAGCGATTAGCTTTATTACTGGTCTAATTTATTTAATTAAAAATATTAATCAGTCAAAATCTACGAAGAAAACTTTCTGGCTTGAAGCTGTTTTATACTTCTTAATAACTGTTGTAGCATTCATTTTAATTTCAACTGCATTTAATGCATCAGGTTACGAAGCGAAATACAATTGGGTTAATAAAGACGGCGTAAAAGAAGAAATGATTTACAATTTACCATCGATTGTTGGTCCACATAAAGGTGAGTTAACAACAGAAGGTAAATTTGAAGCATTAGCCGAAATGCCAGCATTAATCAATGCAAAAAAACTAAATACAGTTATTTGGTCAATTTTTGCAGGAATAGCGCTTTATCTAGTGATTCGATTAATCATTAGAAAGCGTATTGGTGCATTTTTACAACCGTTCGTTCAAAAAGTTGATAGTGATTTATTAGATGAAATCGGTTATCGTGCAGTAGCGATTGGTTTCCCTGTCTTTACTTTAGGTGGTTTAATCTTTGCAATGATTTGGGCTCAAATTGCCTGGACAAGATTTTGGAGCTGGGATCCTAAAGAGGACTGGGCATTAATTACATGGTTATTTTATGCAGTATTCTTGCACCTACGTTTTAAACGTAACTGGCAAGGGGAAAAATCAGCTTGGTTGGCTGTAATTGGTTTTGCAATCATCATGTTCAACCTAATTGCAGTAAACTTAATCATAGCTGGACTACACTCATACGCTTAAAAAGTAAGCGAATGACTTCTCGGTCGATACGACAGAAATTGAATAGATAATTAAAAAGACAGAATAAAGTATGCTAGTTTACTTTATTCTGTCTTTTTTGCTTTAATTATGTACTTGATGGAAATAATAAGTTCATAGAAATATGTAAAAATGTTCACAAATTGGACTAGAATATACAATTTTTATTTTGTAAAATTATGTAAAGGGGGTTTCATTAAAATGGACCAAAACATAAAAATATTAATTGTAGATGATGAAGATCGAATTAGAAGATTACTAAAAATGTACTTAGAGCGTGATGGATACATGATTGATGAAGCAGACAATGGTGAGGACGCGTTAGAATTAGCATTAAAAAATGATTACTCACTAATACTGTTAGATTTAATGATGCCTAAAATAGATGGAATTGAAGTTTGTAGAGAGTTACGTAAAGTTAAAACGACACCGGTTATTATGCTTACTGCAAAAGGTGAAGAAACAAATCGTGTTCAAGGATTTGAAGTAGGGACAGATGATTATATTATTAAACCATTTAGCCCACGTGAAGTAGTACTTAGGGTAAAAGCTTTATTAAGACGTTCATCAAATATGCCAGTTTTCACCTCGGATAATTCTTCTGCAAAAGATGTAGTTGTCTTTTCACATTTAACGATTGATAACGATGCTCATAAAGTAATCGTTGAAGGTGAAGAAGTTAGCTTAACACCAAAAGAATATGAATTGTTATTATTTTTAGCTAAATCACCAGATAAAGTGTTTGACCGTGAGACATTGTTAAAATCAGTATGGCAATATGATTTCTTTGGAGACTTACGTACTGTTGATACTCACGTAAAGCGATTACGTGAAAAACTTAGTAAATGCTCAGAAGATGCGGCTAAAATGATTGTAACTGTTTGGGGTGTAGGTTATAAATTTGAGGTAGGTCAGGAGTAATGATTTTAAGAAGTTTAGTTGGTAAGCTCTGGCTTACAATTATATTACTAGTTTCGCTTGTATTGTCATTTTTAACGTTTGTGCTCATAGGATTCTTTGAAAAATTTTATATTGATCTTCAAGTACAAAATATGAAAGATGATGCAACGAAAATAGCTGGGTTAATCGAGAAAGGCCAACCACTTTCAGATGTTGAGTACTTATCTAATAATATTGTAAATCGTTATTCGAGAGTGATCATTTCGATTGAAGATGAAGAACCTTGGTACTCAAATAATAAATACGGCATTCAAGAATTACCCTTTGAAGAAATACAAAAAGATCATGTTTTAAATAGAACAATTGAATACAAAGAAGATGTTAGTAAAAGACTCGTATACGGTCAGAATAGTGAAAGAGAAAAGCTAGTAGTTGGTATCGCAATAAAGGATCAAAATCATCATGGTGCTGTCTATATGTATCAATCATTACAGCCGGTTAAAGGGATGATTCATCAAACAACAAATTTTGTGTTACTTGCTGCTTCAATTGGGATTGTTTTAACAACTTTCTTCTCGTTTTTCCTTTCATCAAAAATTACAGCGCCACTTAGAAAAATGAAAGAAGTGGTCGGTGATATGACATCAGGAAATTTTGATGCAAAAGTTCCGATTCACTCGAATGATGAAATAGGTGAACTTGCTTATTCTTTTAATAAAATGAGTAAGAAATTAAACTTTAATATGAATGCGTTAAAACAAGAAAAAGAGAAAGTATCAAATATCATTACGAGTATGGTAGACGGGGTCATATCAATCAATAATGAAGGTAGTATTGTAACGACTAATCCACCGGCTGCACGCTTTTTAAAAATGCTAAATGATGATGAAGTTGAGAAAGATTCAGAGCTAGTTTTAACAAAAGACTTATTAGATTTATATAAACTAGTAGTAGAAAGCGAAAAAAAGCAATTTATTGAATTAAATTTAGATCAAGGTAATTGGCAAATTGTGATGTCACCATTATACAATCAAACAAATATCCGTGGTGTTGTTGCAGTTATTCGAGATGTTACGGAACAAAGACGCTTAGAAAAAATGAGAAAAGATTTTATTGCAAATGTATCTCACGAGTTAAGGACACCGATTTCATTATTACAAGGCTATAGTGAAGCAATTGTTGACGGTGTTGCAGAGTCTAAAGAAGAGATGCAGGAGCTTTCACAAATTATATACGATGAATCATTAAGGATGAGTAGATTAGTAAATGATTTATTAGACCTAGCGCGTATGGAAAATGGTTTTACTGAATTAAATTGTGAACCAGTACCAGTTATTCCATTTGTAGATCGTATTATTCGAAAATTTAAAGCGCTAGCAAGAGAGAAGAACGTTTCACTTTTTGGTGAATTAGATGATATTGTACAAGTTACAATTTTGATTGATGAAGATCGAATGGAACAAGTTTTTACTAATTTAATTGTTAATGCCATTACACATTCAAATGAAAATGGTAGAATCATCGTTTCTGTTTCGCAAAATAGTGAAGATACTATTTTTGAATTTATAGATTCAGGTGCTGGTATATCTACGGAAGATTTGCCGTTTGTATTTGAAAGGTTCTATAAAGCCGATAAAGCACGTACTAGAGGTAAGAGTGGAACTGGCCTTGGTTTATCAATCGTTAAGAATATCGTGAACGCTCATGGTGGTTCAATTCAAGTATTTAGCGAAATAGGGCAAGGAACGACATTTAAAGTGAAAATACCACATTTTATACGAATAAATGAAAAAGTTGTAGAGTAATCTTGTTTCATATAAAACAATTAAATAAAATAATTGAATTCTCACTTATTATACTTTACGATTAATATAATGAAATATTGATGAATTTAGTGCGATAATCGCATAATAGGGAATCTGGTAAAATCCAGAACTGTCCCCGCAACTGTAATGTGGACGAAACGAACATACCACTGTTCCAAAGGAATGGGAAGGTCGGAGTAGGTTGAAGCAAAGTCAGTAGACCTGCTAAATTCATCCGTTTTCAATTCTTCGGGGAGTGAGAATTTGAAGCAGCAGTTGCAAGTATTACTTGTATCGTTATGTTGTTTCGACCCCCTTCATAAATTTGAATGGGGTTTTTTTATGCTTTCCAACATACTAGGGGGAGAAATATGAAGAAAATTTTATCAAGTTTGTTTGTCGCATTATTATGCTTAGGTTTATTTGGGTGTAACAGTGAAACAGCACAAAAAGAAACAAATGTACCAAAAACTGAAGCAGCACAATTTCCTTTAACAGTAAAAGATGCAACTGATAAAGAAATTGAAGTGAAAGAAGAGCCTAAAAAAATTATTTCTTTAATACCAAGTAATACAGAAATCTTGTTCTCAATTGGTAAAGGAAAAAATGTGATTGGCGTAACTGATTTTGATAACTATCCGGAGGAAGTTAAAGGAATCGACAAGGTTGGTGGAAATAATGCAGATATGACTTATAACATTGAGAAAATCATTTCACTTCAACCAGATTTAGTATTAGCTCATGAATCAAGCCTAGGTATATCCGCAGATGGGTTAGAACAATTAAAACAGGCTGGCATTACAGTGTTTGTTGTAAAAAATGCTGAATCAATAAATGATGTATATGATACAATTAAAGAAGTTGGTCAGATCACTGGAAAACTTGATGAATCAAAAGTAGTTGTAAGTGATATGAAAGAAAAATTAGAGAAAATCAGCGAAAAAACTGCCAATATTGGTACGAATCCATTAGTTTGGTTAGAAATTTCAGGTCCACCTGAAATATATACGGCAGGAAATGGAACGTTTCTTAATGAAATGATATCAATTATTCACGCGAAAAACGTTGCGGAAAAAGAAAAAGGCTGGGTAATGTATAGTGAAGAGTCTGCTATAAAGGCTAATCCAGATGTTATTTTAACTACATATGGAGATTATGTTCCGGATTTAGAAAAAGTTGTTTTAGAAAGAAAAAATTGGACCTCTGTAAATGCCATTAAGAATAAACGAGTTTTTGATATTAATGCTGATACAACATCAAGACCTGGTCCAAGACTTGTTGAAGGAGTAGAAGAAATTGCAAAGGCGGTTTATCCAGAAATTTTTAAATAAGAATATATTTTTTATTCCATCATTTGTATTATTGTTATTATTTATTTTAGGGGTTTCGATAGGATCAACATCGATCCCCTTTTATTCTATTATTCAAAGCTTTTCAGATGCGTTTTTTAAAACAAATTTTGTCCCAGATGATATTCAAACGATTATTATGAATATAAGAGTGCCTCGTGTATTATTAGCAGGATTAGTGGGGGCTTGCCTCTCATTAGCAGGAGTTGCCTTTCAAGGCATATTAAAGAACCCATTAGCTGACCCTTTTACATTAGGTGTTTCTTCAGGGGCATCAGTAGGGGCAGTTTTTGTCTTGTTTTTTCAGATTAGCTTACCAATCGTAACTTATTTTACATTACCTGTTGTCAGTATTCTTTTTGGTTTTTTTACATTACTACTATTAATTGTTTTTGTACGAAAGTTAGATCGCTCATTAAATGTTGAAACACTTATTTTAGGCGGTATCATCATTAGCTCATTTTGTTCGGCCTTATTATCATTATTTATTACATTTTCTGATAATGAATTACGCTCTGTAATCGGATGGTTAATGGGGAATATCGGAGGTAGAGGTATACAGTATTCAATCACACTTCTACCATTTTTAATTTTATCCTTTCTCATTTTATTTAGCCAAAATAGACAACTAGATGCAATGACATTTGGGAGTACAAATGCAAAACATATAGGTATTAATGTAAAAAAAGTAACCTACTTAATTTTATTTACAGGTAGTATTTTATCAGGTGCAGCTGTAGCAGTGTCGGGTACAATTGGATTTGTAGGATTAGTCGTTCCACATTTTACACGAGCGATCGTAGGACCGTTGCATAGAAAGCTACTACCTTTAGCAATGATAAACGGAGCCATCTTTTTAATCGGCTCTGATATTATTTCTAGAGTCATATTAGCCCCTAGAGAATTACCAATAGGTGTTATTACATCTTTAATTGGTGCACCAATCTTTGCAATTATTTTGCTTCAACTCAAAAAGAAATAGAGGGAAACTATGATCAATTGTAATCAAATCTCATATTCATATAATGGGATTCATAAAGATATAAAGGATCTTTCTTATTCCATAAATGAAGGTGAATGGTTAGGTATTATTGGACCAAACGGAAGTGGAAAGTCTACATTTTTACATATTCTTTGTGGACTTTTGAAACCGTTAACAGGGGATGTGATGATTGACGGCGAATATATAACAAAGATGTCTAATAAAGAAATTGCCAAAAAAATCGCTGTCTTATCACAACAAAATTCTTATACTTTTTCATATGATGTAAACGAAACTGTTAAACTTGGACGCATCGCACATTCAGCTTCCCTTTTTCCAAGCTGGACTGATCGAGATGAGCACGCTGTTAGTAATGCATTACTAATGACAAGTACAAACAATATGAAACAAAAATTTATTAGTGAAATTAGTGGTGGTGAGCGACAAAGAGTATTTTTAGCACAAGCTTTTGCGCAAGAAACCCCATACATATTTTTAGACGAACCTAGTAATCATTTAGACCTGATGCACACTATTAAAATTTTAGATTTATTAAAAGAATTACAAGTAAACGAAGAAAAAACAGTGGTAACCGTTTTCCACGATTTAAATTTGGCGAGTTTATATTGTGATAGAATATTAGCACTAAAAGATGGTACAACATTCTGTGAAGGCAAAACAGAAGACGTTTTAACAGAAGAAATACTTGAAGATCTTTACGGGACTTCGTTTCAAATTATGAATAATCCTAATACGAATAAAAAAGTGATTGTTTATAAAAGTAATTATGCTTAAATATCGATTCTCATTTATAAATGATAAATAATGTTTATTTTAATAGTAAAGTAGATCCAGAAGTCAAATTTTATAAAAGAACAAAATGTATTGCAAGGAGGAAGTTTTCATGAAGATTTATACTAAAACTGGTGATAAAGGTCAAACAAGTTTAGTAGGTAAACGTGTAGATAAAGATCATTTAAGAGTGGAATCTTATGGCACGATTGATGAGGTTAATACAATTGTTGGATATGCAATGACTTATTTAGATTCAGAAGATACAAAAGACCTTTATGAAAGCTTACAAAAAATACAGCACGAATTATTCGATTGTGGTGGAGATTTAGCGGTTGTAAAAGAGGGTATTCCATTTAAAACAACAGAAAAAATGGTTGAAGATCTTGAAAAACTGATAGATGAATATATGGATGTAACGCCACCCCTTGAAAAATTTATTTTACCAGGTGGTTCAAAAGCTGCTGCGATTATTCATCAGGCTAGAGCGGTTACAAGACGTGCTGAACGAAACGTCGTATCATTGATGAAACAAGAAACAATACATGTACCAGTTTTTCTATATTTAAATCGCCTATCAGATTATTTCTTTGCACTTGCTAGAGTAGTTAACACGCGATTGAACATTAAAGATGTAGAATATGAAAGAGGCGCAATCGTATTTAGGACAGATAAAAAATAAAGTAAAATGAATAGTTGTTAATTAGAAAGTTTCTCTAATTAATAACTATTTTTTTGTACTAAAATTTATTTTCTAACATAGAATGGTTGAGTATGAAATAAATTTGAAGGATTACATATGAAAAGGCTTATGTATGAAGCGATTCTATTTATATGTTCCAAAATATTTAAGTTGCTGTTAATCATGGACTTGGCTAATGATTGGTCAATGACTATTAATATATATGCAACTTGTCAACGAACAATTGAATGTAAAATGTGAAAAAAGCACATATAACGTTCACATTCAATTGTACTTGTTCATATGCTTGTCGGGGCTGACCCAGGCACTTCCACTTTTCTTTTTAGGAGGATTTATTGTATGTTTGATTTGTTTAGAAGATGTTTGTTAGTTGTTGTATTTGTGTTAACGATTGGTCTTTTGTTTATTGGTGGGAATAAGGAGAAATTTGAAGAGTTTGTGGCGAGTAAAAGTATAAAAGAGATTAAAACTGCATTAAATAATTAGTTTAATATAATAATTTATTGGATATTTTAGCTAAAAACTTCTTAAAATTTAATCGTCAACTTTATAAAATATGAAAGAAATTACTGACTTTTGTAATTTTTTTCATATTTTTTTTATGACTTTTAACCTATTTGTCACAAAAAATTTATAAAAATTAGTAGAAAAATATGAAAAAAACGACTATTTTTATAATATTTTGAATTTTGTTAAAAATATGTTAGATTTTTGTCAGTTTCATATTAGTATTTTTGTGTTATAAATTTGTTAGAAATATTTATATTTTCTGATATTTCTTTCTATTCTGCTTGAGGGGGTATGTAAACTACTAATATACAAATTATTTTAGTTCCAATATGATCAGTATCGTTAAGAGAATGGGGAGGTATTTAGAATGAAGGATTTACGCAAACTGGTTGTTTCAGGCGTGGTAGCTTCTACACTTTTATTAGGTAGTGTGTCTACATATGCAGCATCGTTTGATGATGTTTCAGGTTTAGATAGTGAAATGTCAATTACAAAATTAGTTTCCTTAGGTTATTTAGTTAACAAGGGTTCTGATTTTAATCCAGAAAAAGGGTTTACAAGAGGAGAATTTGCTGATTTAGCAGCGAAATTAGTATATCTTGGAAAAGCTCCTTCTAAATCAGTAAAAGTTAAAGATACAAAAAATGCAAATGCTGCAAAGCTAGTAAGTAAGGGTTACTTCAAACTAACGAAAAAAGGTGAATTCTTACCTAAGAAGGGCTTAACTTACGCTGAATTATCGAAAGTACTAGCAAGTGGTCTTGGATTCAAAACTAGCTGGTCAAACCGTCCTGTTGATTTCTTATTCTTCTTAGAACGTAAAGGGGTACTATCTATTGATACAAATCTTAACGCTGTTGTAACGAAAGAAGCTGCTGCAGTTGCAGTAGACAAGTTCTTACAAGCTAAAGATGTATATAAAGATTTAAATGGAGTTGTTGTAGGTTCAAGTCCAACATCTATTACTTTAAAAAGTGATAGCGGTGTAAAAACTTACAAAATTTCATCTAATGCTTCATTATTTATTGATGATCAAGCTACTGATACAGATGCATTAGGACTTGGAACTGCAGTGGAAGTAATTTTTGATAAAACAGGAAAAGTTGCTTTCGTAAGTGGTGCTGGTCTTGATTCTTTTGAAGGTGCTCTTGGTTATTCAAACGGTAAAATTACTGTTGGGACAACAACATTAGAAGTTGATCTTAACTTTGTTGTAAGTAACTTACCAAGTAATCCAGACAAAGATTTCACTTTCCGTGAATTTACTGGCTATTCAGCTGCTGGTGTAAGTTATTTTGGTTCAGTTTATACAAACTATACAAATGACCAAGTAACTGCATTAAATGCTGCAATTGCAAAGCTTACAGATAAAGGCTTAACAGTTACTGCAACTGGTGATTATGTATTTGATTTCTCTGAAAGTGCTCTTGAAAACTTAACATTAACTGCAGATGAAGCAGTTGTTGTAAATGTGACGAAGGATGGTAAAACTGACGTTTCATCAACTTCAGATCTAGTTAAACTAATTGCAGACGGTTATAAATTAACTGCTACTGTTGAAGTTTCTCCAGAAGGAAAGATCACTGTTGCAAATGTAAAAGCAGAAAAACCTGCAGCAAATTAACTAATTTAATCGAATAAGAGGAGGAAAAATAGGTATGAAAAACGTAAAAAGTAAATTCGTATCAACAGCTCTTGCAGCATCAGTAGTATTAGCTGGCTTACCGGGATTACATTCAGACGCGGCATCTGTACGTAAAGGTTTCGATTCGAAAAAAGTTGGTGGGAAAGTTGTTATTTCAACTTTCGCTGATGCAGTAAGTTTAACACCACTTAATTCGTCTGACTCTGCTTCAATTGATATTACTAGTATGGTTTATGATGGATTACTTACATTAAATAAAAGTGGTGCAGTAGCGCCAGCACTAGCAACTAGCTGGAAAAAAAGCGGCTTAACATATACTTTCACGATTCGTAAAGGTGTAAAGTGGCATGATGGCAAGCCATTCACTGCAAAAGATGTTAAGTTCTCATATGATATGTTCATGAATCCAAAAGCTGAGAACCATTACGCTTCATTATTTGATGCAGTAAAATCTACAAAACTAGTAAATGATTATTCGTTCCAAATTACGTTAAAAGAAAAGGATGTTTTATTCCTAGAGAATACAGTGGCAGCAGCACCGATTATGCCTAAACACCAATTCCCTAAAGGTGTAGATGATTACAACAAAAATAATAAAATCCATCGTAACCCAATTGGTACAGGTCCATTCAAATTTAAAGAGTGGAAATCAAATGAGCGTATCGTAGTAACTGCTAACAAAACTTATTTTGAAGGTCGTCCATATTTAAATGAAGTTATTACAAAAGTTTTACCTGATGCTAACGTTGAAGCTCTTAACTTAATTAAAGGTGATGTAGACTACGTAGAGTCTCTTACGCCAAAATTATTAGCACAAGTTAAGAAGGATAAAGATACAACAACTAAGTCTTATGACCAAGGTCGTTTTGACTTTATCGGATTTAACGAAGCGGTTAAACCATGGAATAACGAAAAATTCCGTGAAGCATTAGCTTATGGTTTAGATCGTAAGTCAATTGTTTCTAAGATTCAATTAGGACGTGCTTACCAAGGTAGTGGACCAATGCATCCAAAAATTCCACAAAATAATGACAGTGTAAAAGCACTTCCTTATGATGTGAAAAAAGCTGCTGCATTGTTAAAAGAAATTGGTTATGAA
>Ga0209025_1001665_pt1 | contig 27260 bp, 30 predicted proteins | sample AraplaMF_Col_mLB_FD_184256 | JGI IMG/M metagenome (GOLD analysis project Ga0209025, IMG submission 184256) | Arabidopsis root microbial communities from the University of North Carolina, USA - plate scrape MF_Col_mLB (SPAdes) (version 2) | ecosystem: Host-associated > Plants > Roots > Endosphere... | reverse complement strand
CCCTCGCCTCTACAAAAATATAAATTTTAAAAATATTCAGAAACTTTATATTTATTTTAGACAATCTCTTCTTCTCTGCAAAGATTTTTCGATAGACATTTTTCGGCATATTTTTCTAATTTCTTAATATATTTTTGAAAAATAAAGAAGTAGCGCTCACCGCACTACTTCCTTATTTTTCTCTTTTTCTAAGTTTCGTGCCGTCCTACTTAATTCAACATCTTTTCCATCTTTATACGTACCAAATAAAAAATCATACACTGGATTCGACACACCAAACCAATAATTTTCATTTTTATAATGATGCAAAATATGTGTTTTTTTTAACCATCTACCAAAACGAGTCAACGGACGAATTGGTCTATGTGCTATATAATGTTTCCATTCATAAACAAGTAACATTATAATCATTCCTATTCCAAATGAGAGTGTAATCGTTACATCTTTTGTGATCCCATATAGAATGAACAAATAAATCGTAAACCCTGGCAGGCTATACCAAGCTGGTAAAAATAATAATTTTAAATCATCAGGATACACATGATGGTCATAATGTAATCTCTTTAACATTTTCAGTAAAAATGGATTTTTTGGAGGCTTCATATGAAATAAAAATCGATGCGTAACATATTCATTCACTGTATAAAAAATGATACCAGCAAGACATGATATACCCGCTATTCCTGTAAATAATTGCATTTGCAAAATAATGATAAAAAGAATCATTACCCCAATCATAATGATAATATCATGTTGTAAAAAAAACTCCTTCCATACTCTTTTCATTCATCCTATCCCCTTTCTTCGAAAAAACAGCCGTAACATATCGTTACGACCCTTTCTATCTTATCTATGTTACTCTCTTTATATTATAAATTAGCTCGTTGCTCTATTGTAGAGAAAAAATCATTCGAACCAAATATATTTTGTTTCGGTATAATATTTTCAACTGCAAAGACAGTTACTTCTCCTCTCTGCACTTCTCCAATTATAAGTCCCAACAATTCATGATTTACAGCAAATGTTAATTGCTTTGTTTGAAGTAATCTTTCAACAGTTTGAAGAACAGCCTCATATAAAGGGTTCCTATCCGTTATTTCTTTTCTAATCTTTGGCGCTAATGTAATGATAATTTCTTTTCCATTAACTGTGGTTCGATACATAAAAATCTCCCCTTCGGTCTTATATGAACAACTGTAAGGCTTTATACGCAAAGTGAATCGAGTACCCGACTAAAATGAAACCAGCTCCCAATGTAATATAACCGAGTGCCTTTGGCTTAAGTAGAGTTCGTCCAAAATGAACAGAAAAAGCGATATTTAAATTCCACAAAATAATACCACCAATGATGCAAAGGCTATATAAAAACGCCTCCTGCTTTGTGACTTTCGTAAGCAGTGAACTAAGCGTACTTCCATATACACCAAACCAAAAGACAAGATTTAATGGATTAGATACCGCAATGAAAAAACCTGCCATATAGGATTGATGAAGTCCTCCTACCTCTTCTTGATTATATTCCATATTTGAATGCAAAATTCCTTGTTTTACACTTTGAAATCCTAAATAAAACAGTAAGAAAAAACCTATACAATACATAAATGCCTGTACATATGTATACATAAATACAGAAGACAATCCAAAGTAAATAAGAAGCATAAATAAAACATCTGCACTCATGCCCCCTACTCCAACAAGCCAAGCGTGCCAAAACCCACGTTCAATCCCTCTTTTTAACATTTCAATATTAATCGGTCCTACTGGTGCAGCCAATGAAATACCTAGTACAATTTGTTGTATAATCGCTCCAAACATAGTTCTATCCTTTCCTACTCCTTTTATATTAGCTAATGAAAACACGACAAAATATAGACTATCTTTTTCAAAAAATATACACCATTAAAATGTCCTTTTTTATCCAAAATATGCAAAAAAGCCGTCCATAGGCGGCTTTCACTTCTCTATTTTATGATGAAATGGACATTTACCTGTAATCGGTTGAATATCGTCTCCAATAAAATATTGCTTCCACTCACGATGCTCTGGGTCACCATAATGACTGATATTCGGATGTTTCGGCAATTGATCCCATTTTTCCACCCGTTCTCTGACCATTTGCCGCGAATAAGCACCTTTGGGCCGATCTCCTTCTAAACCGTCAAATATAATTCGCGGCTGAAATCCTATAATGAGTGAATTTCCTAAATGTCGCGTTTTTCTTTGTTCATAAGCAGGAGCGTTTCCAAAAGCAAACATAGGCTCCCCACCAAATGAAAATTCCCATAAGTAATGATCTGGATTTTCTGGGATTCTTTCAGGCCATGGCTGTTCATCTGCTTCATGTAAATATTGTAGCACTTTCCAAAAGTAAGAACGATAATACTCAAGTGATCGTTCTTCATATTCCGGTTCTACAAATAGAAAAAAACCTCTTCTTACAACAGGTCGTTCGTTCATCAACTCCAAAAAAGAACACATCGTCTGTGGTAAATGATTCCAATCATCATGAGACAAGAATGAGTAGCGAAGTTCATTCTTCTTTAAGGCTGTTAAACCAAAATAACAAGGAAACGATGGATCCAATACAACATTAGAAAAATTTCCAAATTCCTCAGAAACCCATATTGGTATATCCTTCCTCATTTTCATTCCTTCATTATCCAATAAATAAGACTGATTCATTCTCTCACCTCATTATGTACAGTACTCACTTAAACATATTAGAAAAAGAGCTTGTCCTATACCATAAAAAAACTTGCGTAAAAAATTATTTAAAAATACAAAAACTTAAAACCGCTTACTTGACTAAAATCTACCATTTCATGTATATTAAAACTATCATTTAGCAGAATATTCGATAATATATTTTTTTAGTTTTATGAATTCGCGAATATTTTAAATGAACTTTACTAAATGAAAAAGTAATCGTTTTTTAGGGGGAATTGTAACATGCAAGGAAAAGTAAAATGGTTCAATAATGAAAAAGGCTTTGGATTTATCGAAATTGAAGGCGCTGATGATGTATTTGTACATTTCACAGCTATTCAAGATGAAGGCTACAAATCTTTAGAAGAAGGTCAAGAAGTATCTTTCGACATCGTTGAAGGAAACCGTGGACCTCAAGCTGCTAACGTAGTAAAACTTTAATCCAACATATAAAAGGGGGTTACCTTACTTGGTAACCTCCTTTGTTATTCCTTTGTATATTTCCTTTTTGCAGGGTAAAAACTATGTGAAATGCGACAGAATACAAAGGAGGAATTGATGATAGTGAGCTCACATGTGAATGATTTTGAAGAAGTAAAATTCCGCGTAGAAACAGCGCAAAAAATGGTAGGCTCTGCAACAATTACAATGGATCCCGAGTCATTACAACATGCGACAATTGCAGTCGAATCTGCACGTTCTCAGCTTGAAACAATGAAATCTGTTGCGACAGATTTAGACGAACCTTTTTTAATGAATGAAGAAAAAAAATTAAGTCTATGCGAACACCAATTGAAAGAAGCGAAACATTAAATAAGCATCCAGAGATACCTCTGGATGCTTTTTACGATAATTGCTCTCCATATGCTTTTAACTTTTCTCCGACAGTGCACTGCCGAATACAAAAAGAATGGGCATAGTATTTACTATGTGTCTTTCGATAGTGTTCCTGTAAAAAACATCCTTCACAGTATGTTTCTAACAAATCATTTACCTCTGTAATGAGCTGCTTCTTATTCACCCCTGCACCTCTCTATTCCAATATTTCTTTATGGCTATCGATTGCTGTTCCTTCTAATGCTTGCGTGGCCAATTGATGTGCTTCTTTATTCTGTTTCCTTGACACTGGTTCACAGACAAGCTTTAATTTCATCTTCTTTGCTTTTTGTTCAATCTGATCTAAGTAATGATTCAAATGTTCATCGTAGCACGGCCATTCTCCAGCTAGTTGCTGAAGTACGACTTGAGAATCACCATGTAGTGTAACCGGTTCATATTTGATTCCTAATTCCTCTAGTACATTCATTCCATATAATAACGCTGCATATTCCGCTTCATTATTATCATATATGCCGTCTATATATGCATTTCGACGAACTCGATACACCTTCTTACCTTTTTTATAGTAAATACAAATACCAATTCCAGCCTCTTTCGTTTGCAGATCATATCCCCCATCAAAGTAAATACGAATATCTTGTGGCTCCTCTTCTATTTGTTTACCGAGCTTATTCATCTCTTTAAGCGTCCATTCCGCTCCCATTTCATCATAAAACAATAGTTGCTTTACTCTTCCAGTTTTCTCAAAATCAGTTGCAAATTGAAGTGCCTCTTCTATGTTCATATAATCTGTTATTAATTCTGTTTGAAGATTCGATTTTGTTTTATACACCCAACATATTTTATATTTCATGTTAATTTCCCCTTATATAAGAATTCGTATTTTTATTTTATTATATTTTACCAAGAGTCACTGTATTGTATGCGAATGAATCAATTGATATTGTGAATAACCCCCTTAACTAAAATTAAATTAGATTACTACCTTAAATTTAAGCTGGAACATTCTGACTCTCCACCCATAAATTTTTAAATAGGATGCTCCTTTATATAGTGAAACTTTAATGAGCCTCGATCAAAAAATGAATATTTAGTTATTTTATAATAAGAAAAAATACTTAATAATATCACAATCGTTAAAGTTCCTAATCCAACAAATGCTATCTTTTTCTGAATCTCATTTGCTTTACCGGTAACTTTTACCTTAACCTTTGTTAACTCTTACTACCCGTAAATTAATTTTAGTGTAATGAATCAAAAGTACTTATTTATATATAAATAAAGAGGCTACCCAATCATTCCGATTTGGTTCAGCCTCTTTGTTTATTCTTTACATCACTTTTTCAAATTGCACTCGTTTATTAATCCAATACATAACAGGCATACCAATAGCCATTACCACAAATTCACCCGCTGCACATGTAAGCCATGTAAATAAAAATGGCAGTTCAAATGCAAGGTGAAGTTCTATCGCTATCATAAACATTGTAACTGTAAAGATAACTGTATTAAAAATCATACGAGCCCAAACACCCTTAATAAAACGCATAGAAATAATCGTAGCGAGAAGTGCAAGAATGGATTGTCCTACTCCAAATACTAAATCATACCCAATCATAGGTGAGAAAAAGAGATTTGTTAAAAATACACCTAAGACAATTCCATAAATTGATTTCTTATTAAATACCACGAGATGATTAAACATTTCCGAAATACGAAATTGTACATTCGTAAAGCCAAATGGCTGAATAAGTGCAGAAACAGCAATATATAACGCTGCCAAAATACCATTACCAACTATAGTTTTTATTTTCATGACAAAATCTCCTTAGTTTTTTTTACGTGGGATGGTCCCGAACCACGTGATTCGTTTTTAAACAGCAAATTTACATTGTACGCAATAGTCAACCATTCGTCAATAGATTCCTATCATTTACTATCCTTTCTCTTATAGACCGCGTATAATAAAGTATATGAAAGGTTTAGGAGGTTTCACTTCATGACAGCAATAATTCAAAATGAAAAAGTGATCGTTTCTATCTCTGAAAAAGGTGCTGAACTAGAGAGTGTTCGCTTAAAAGAAGACAATACAGAATATTTATGGCAAGGAGATCCTAAATATTGGGGGCGCCGTGCACCAATTTTATTCCCAATTGTCGGTAGATTAGTGGACAATGCATATTATGTAGATGGTAAGCCTTATTCATTAACACAACACGGGTTCGCTCGCGACCTTATATTCTCCGTAAAAGAGCAAAGTGAAACAAAAATTACTTATGTAGTCACTAGTAATCAAGAAACTTTACAAAAATATCCTTATGAATTTGAGTTGTATGTTTCTTATAAACTAGACGAGCAAAATATACATGTTACTTATGAAGTGATTAACCCTACTTCAAAAGAAATGTTATTTTCTATCGGAGCACATCCAGGGTTCAATTGTCCTTTAATAGAAGGTGAATCATTTACAGACTACCATTTATCATTTAATCGCCCTGAACATTTAGAAACAAGCGTTTTAAAAGGACCATTTCTATCAAAAGAAAAACAATTGGTTGTTGAAAATAAGACAGAATTACCACTTACATACGATTTATTCAAAAATGACGCCCTTATTTTTGAAAATATGAATACAAATGAAATTTCTATTCGCTCTCATAAACATAATAAATTTGTCAAAGTAGCATTTGAAGGTTTCCCATTCGTTGGTGTTTGGACATCAGGTAATGACGCTCCTTTCTTATGTATCGAACCTTGGTATGGGATTGCTGACGAAGTAGAACCAGCAAAAGATTTCAAAGAGAAAAAAGGCGTACAACCCTTACAAGCAAATGAAACATTTACATGCCGCTACAGCATTACAATTGGATAAAGTGCCTTTTTTCATATTCTATCCCTCATCTTTACAATTAGGTGAGGGATTACTATCAACGAATGCTATATAATAATGGAGGTATTCAATTTTGATTGAAGTATATATTGATGGTGCATCAAAAGGAAATCCCGGTCCTTCTGGTGCTGGAGTTTTTATTAAAGGTGTTCAGCCACCTGTGCAACTATCACTACCACTTGGAACCATGTCCAACCATGAAGCTGAGTACCATGCATTACTCGCTGCATTAAAATATTGCACAGAACATAATTATAACATTGTCTCTTTTCGTACAGATTCACAGCTTGTTGAGCGTGCTGTGGAAAAAGAGTATACAAAGAACAAAATATACGTACCGCTTTTAGAAGAAGCACTACAGTACATAAATAAATTTGATCTTTTCTTTATAAAGTGGATTCCTAGTAGTCAAAACAAAGTTGCCGATGAATTAGCAAGAAAAGCCATTTTAAAAAATTAATGGAGGTTTTAATGTGAAAAAAGGTTGGATTGCTCCTCTCGCTTTATTATTTGTCTCCTTTATTTGGGGGGCCACGTTTGTTGTCGTTCAAAATGCAATGTCATTTGTTGGACCATTTACTTTTAATGGTGTTCGCTTTTTACTTGCTGGAATCATTTTATTATTTGTCCAATTTATATTCTCGAAACAAACTTCAAAACAAGAAATTCAGTATAGTAGCATTGCTGGTTTAATTGTCGGATTTTTCTTATTTGTCGGTTATTTGTTGCAAACATTTGGATTACTCTATACTACTTCTTCTAAAGCAGGATTTTTAACTGGACTCAGTATTGTTATGGTTCCCATTCTTTCGTTTATTTTTTTTAAACAAAAAGCTACACCTTTTATCATACTTGGCATTATTACTGCAACAGCGGGTCTATATTTACTAACCGCTGGTGATTCTTTTCAATTAAATATTGGTGATATACTCGTTCTCGGCTGTGCAATTGCCTTTGCAGCGCATATTCTCATCAACGGGGTCTTTTCTAAAAAGATATCCCCTTTATTATTGAGCACATCCCAAGTATTGTCTGTTGGAATTTTTTCTTCCATTTGTGCTTTTTTATTCGAGGACTGGGAAAAGTTATTTTCAATCTCTTTATGGACGAATTCCGCTTTTTTATTTGCTCTACTTGCAACATCCCTATTCGCAACATCAATCGCTTTTTTTATTCAAACAGCTGCGCAAAAACATACTTCTCCAACGAGAGTTGCCATTATTTTCGCAATGGAACCTGTCTTTGCTGCCTTAACAGGTGTTCTTGTCGCAAACGAACAGCTTTCTATTCCCGCAGTACTTGGTTGTCTCTGTATTTTCTTAGGTATGATCTTCGTTGAACTTCCTTCAAAAGCAAAAAAAGAAGCGCAGGCTGCGTGATGTTACGCTTGTAACGTCCGCATAAAAGCCTTTGCGCTTTTTTTATCAGTAATTTTCTCTTCCCTCAAACGCTCTAATAAAGCGATAAAATAACTGCCATCAAATTGTAATTGATGTTTAATTGTTGCCTCAATTGCTGCATTCACAAGCCCATCAGATGCACCTGTATACCCTTGACCAAACATAATAAACCCTTGTGCATCCTCTGATAATTTAAATCCTTTTGTATGTAAAAATGAAAGATAATCTTGTACTGTTTGCATGCTGTTCCCACCTACCAAAAAATTCTCCACTTCCTATCATACAAGTTTTCAGGCTTCTTGAGAATAGATAAAAACAACATTAGATGATTCGCTAATTTTCACTTTCTTTCCCTCACCTTGGTTATATTGTAAGGTGTTACATGATGTGAAGATAAAGAAAATGAAATAATCCCCTATATAAAAAGGATTCATCTACCGCATCAAGAAATAAATAAAGTGTAACTTTATTTGGCGGGAATTTTCTTCATTCCGCACCTGTCTCTCTTGATATATTCTGAACATTGAGACCAAAAGATCATTACTCACAAATAACGAGATAAAAAGGAGAAATGTAATGAAACAAGCTCTATTAATTATTGATTCTCAACAAGAACTGATTGATGGTAACGAGCAAGAATCTGCAGTATTTCATAAAGATCAATTATTAACGAACATAAATATAGCCATTCAAAAAGCAATTCAATCCAATGCTCTTATTATTTTCGTCAGAGATACTGATGTTGCTTCGGGTGTGGGGAAAGGCTTTCAAATACATGAGGAAATTAAAGTACCTCATACAGCACAAATCATAGACAAACAAGCAACCAATTCATTTTATAACACCTCTTTACATACGATTTTAAGAGAAAAAGAAATTGGCCATCTTGTTATCGGTGGTTGCAAAACCGAACATTGTATTGATACCGCCGTTAGAACAGCAACTGTACAGGGATTTGACGTCACTTTAATCAAAAACGGTCATTCCACAAATGATTCTACGATTTTATCAGCCAAGCAAATTATTGACCATCATAATAAAACACTACATGGTCATTATAATGTGGATCATTTTTCTGTTGTGAGAGATGTCGAGGAAGATTTATTTTCTCCTATTCATGATCAATACCGTGAGTAGAAAAAATCGCATTTATAAATAAAAAAGATTCCTTTTTTAAAAGGAATCTTTTTCAACCGAATATCTGCGCAGCAATGCCATATAATCCACCATTTCGTTTCAAAAATTGAGTGCTGTTTTTCATCATAACTGGTGGTTGATTTACCTTTTGAAATCCAGCTGTCTCGAGCACTTTCATAAAAAATTCTTTTCCTTCTGGTACATCAATTCTAAGTCTTCCCTTATAGTCTTTTGCCAAATGATGAACAATTGTAGTTGCGATATTATCACTCGGCGCAACAATCGGTCCTATAATTCTATTTTCTGGAGTTTGCACGCTCATTCCATATCCTACAATATTATTTTCTTTGTCTTTTACAACCACACATTGTTCAGATTGTTCAATTCTTCTCTGTATAAAATTGCGTCTATTTACACCGCAAGCCAATTCATCTAACTTCACAATTCTATTACTATCTCCCTCGCCATAATCCATAAAAGTGTACTTCTTACTCCCCTCAAAACCCATGAGAGTTACATACTGATTACATATATATTTCGAAACATGACTAACCGCTTGAAAACCTAATTTTTCATATAAAGGTTTTCCCTCTTCTGTAGCAATAAGCATAATCGATGTCTTTTCTGAAACATTTCTTATACAAGCCTCTGTTATTCTTCTGCCAATCCCTTTTCCTTTATACTGCGGATGTACAATGACCATGCCAATAGAAGCTAGCTTCTCTCCATATAAGATAATAGCTGCACTGGCAATACATTCACCTTTCATATTCTTCCCACCATATACAATTCCTGATTGGAAAATTGTTTTGATTTCTTCTAAACTATAATCCCATCCAACTAATTCAGATAAATGTATAAGATGCGGGATATTTTTTTCCTCAATTCTCTCTATTGTAATCACTATCTACCCTCCCACTATATTCCATAAAGGTTGCTCGCTTAATAAAGGAAAACTTTAATCAGTGGGGGTTTTCTTCATCCCCCACTGATTATTAGTTGAACCAATCGGGCTTTTACGGGAAGTTGATCCCCCACCTATCTTCCTTGTTTCTCTCTGAATCTTGAGATGGGGGTCTTACTGCCCGTTAATGCGGGATAAATAGGAAAGAGCTCTATTATTCTTGCTTATTAATAATTTGTGCTAAATCCATAAAAAAGCTTAATGATTCAGGGTTGGCCATGGAACCTTGATTGACTACTTTTTCTGCCGGAAACCCTAATAAAATTTTTCGAATTGGAACTTCTAATTTCTTTCCACTCAATGTTTTCGGAATTTGCTCTACTACGTAAATTTCGTCAGGTACAAAACGTGGTGAAACTTTTTGTTTTATTTCGGCTTTTATCGCTTCTTTTAAATTATCACTCATATTTACTTCAGGTTTTAACACGACGAAAAGTGGCATAAATGATTGACGTCCAAGGAGCTCTAAATCCACTACTAGACTCTCCATAATAGCATCTAGCGACTCAACTATACGATAAATTTCGCTCGTCCCTAGACGTACACCTAGCCGATTGATCGTAGAGTCTGATCGTCCGAAAATAACACAGCTTCCTTTATCATCAAATTTAATCCAATCACCATGTCGCCAAATCCCTGGATACATCTCAAAATAACTTTCAAAATAACGTTTATTCTTGTCATCTCCCCAGAAATAAACGGGCATCGATGGCATTGGTGCCATTATAACCAATTCCCCAACTTCATTAATAACTGAATTTCCCTCATCATTAAATGATTGTACGTGGGCTCCTAAAGAACGTGCTTGTATTTCTCCAGCGTAAACAGGCAATATAGGCGAACCACCAACAAATGCCGTACATACATCGGTCCCTCCACTAGTTGAAACAAGCCACACATCTCTTTTCACATTCTCATATATCCACAAGAATCCTTCTACCGATAGAGGTGAACCTGTTGAACAAATAGCCTTTAACCTAGAGAAACGATGTCTTTCTTTTGGCTTAACCCCGAATTTCATACATGCGCTAAGGAAACCAGCACTTGTACCAAAGAAAGTAACACCAACTTCTTCTGCAAAATCCCATAATATATGTATACTCGGATAAGATGGACTGCCATCATATAAAACAATTGTACCTCCAGTTAACAGTCCCCCCACTAAAAGATTCCACATCATCCATCCTGTCGTTGTAAACCAAAAGAACACATCATCTTGATTCACACCTTGTTCAACTAATAATGTTTTAAGCTGTTCTAATAGTATTCCACCTTGACTTTGTACAATCGGTTTTGGCAACCCTGTTGTTCCAGAAGAAAATAAAATCCAAAGAGGATGTTCAAATGGAACCTTTTCGAAAACAAGCTCACAATCTCCTCGCAATAGATCCTTCCAATACATTGTACGATTATTCAATTTAGAGTCATTACTGCTAACATAAGGGATTAAAACAGTCTGTTTTAAAGTAGGTAGACTCGATTGAATTTCCGAAACATTTGTTATTCTATTCTGAATTTTACCATTATAAGAATATCCGTCAACCGCAAGTAAAATTGTCGGTTCAATTTGTTTAAATCGATCAATAACAGTATTTGTCCCGAAATCAGGAGAACAGCTGGACCAAATGGCTCCAATACTGGCACATGCTAAAAAAGCAATTACTGTTTCAGGAATGTTAGGCATATAAGCAACTACACGATCTCCTTGTTTCACTCCTAATTCCTTTAGAGAATTTGCCACCATCGCTGTCTTTTGCTGAAGTTCTTTCCAGCTTATTTCTGTTCTCCGAGTGGTTTCTGATTGAAAAATTACTGCTGGCTTATTTCCTCTTACATTTCGAAAAACATGTTCCGCATAATTTAAAGTAGCACCTGTGAACCATTTTGCCCCGGGCATCTTTCTTGATTCCAAAACTTGATTATATGGTGTGTTAGATTTGACTTGGCAGTAATTCCAAATATTTTCCCAGAACATTTCAAGTTCGTCAACAGACCATTTCCATAATTCACTCTGATTGCTAAAAGATAAATCCTTCTCTTGTTTAAGCCATTTCATAAAGAGACTGATACCTGATTTTTCTATTTGTTGTTGTGATGGCTTCCATAATAGGTCCCCTTCAGTAACCATTTTCATTGTTATTCATTCCCCCTTAGCTAACAATTTTTTAGACGTAAATAATAACTATATACAGTATTTGCTCTTTAAAAACCTTTTTTTCAAAGGAGGAAGTTCGTACTTTAATAAAAAAAGCTCTCCTATAAAAGGAGAACCTTTTTACTACTAGCTTAATAAACTTATGTCTAAAGAAACTTGAACTTGTAATTACCTTCTGCTTTCATTCTTTCAAACTCTTCTTTATGCTCTACATACAAATGGACTTTTTCTACATCTCTCACTTTACAACCAACGCCCCTGATTGGAACATAACAGCAGAACCATACCTCTCTTGAAACCATTTCTGTTGTCTTAGTAACTTGAATTTTTTATTTATTATTCTTTTCTTTTTTGTTGATACTCAAAGAATGAGGTTACTCTCCCTCCTATTCAGTTACCCAAACTTTCTCCTTCTTTCTATACTTACAACCCTGCTCTTAAGTATGATCAATATATAAAACCCCTTCTCATAAAGAAAGGGGTTTTACATAATTTTATTATCTTATTCAGTTACTTGATACACGATACGATACATGCCTCTTTTCAATCTTTTCCTCTATTTCTCTTAAATTCTCTTTATCACTTAATAATAATTGTTTATTCTCTATCAATAATTGTTTAAAGGATTTTCTTATTTTCTTTCGCATAATTTTTTCCTCCTTCACTATTACAAATAACTTATCAAAGGATTATTTATATAAAAGATAAGTGATTATCTGTATAGTTTTATAATAAAAGATTCATGTGAAATCTGTTTGAATTCCAGATGAAAACTAAGTATTTTTTCTGACAACTCCATCAATTGAAAGAAGTTACATAAAAAATAACGTCTAATCAACATATACTTGATTAGACGTTATTTATAGTATAAAGCATTTCTTTTTTATAACATATTTATAAACATTTCGGGTCTTCCCCAGTTCATTTCTCCACAAACAAAACGTACTTTCTCTTCATCAATTGTATGCAAACCTTCCTCTAACAAACAGGAAATTGGAACTTCACAATGAATTCTTGCCAATTGTAATGATATATTTAAGTTTTCCAAATCATTTTCAATTTTTGTACGCTGTGCTTTCGTCAATGACGCTATATTTTCTAGTACTGCCGCTACTGTACCATGTTCTTGAATTAATTTATACGCTGTCTTCTCACCAATTCCTTTTACACCTGGGTAGTTATCACTCGTGTCTCCCATAAATGCTTTCGCATGAACGATTTGCCAAGGCTCTACGCCTTTTTCTTCCATAATCTTCTCTGGCGTATAATATTCATAGTTTCCGATTCCTTTACGAAGAAGCATTACGGTAACATTTGTATCAACAAGCTGTAATAAATCTGTATCACCTGTTAGAATATATACTTCCGCCTCACTAGCGTATTCTTTTGCTAACGTACCAATACAGTCATCAGCTTCATAGCCCTTCATTCCAATTACAGGAATAGATAACTGTGAAGTCATCTCTTGTACTAAATCAAATTGCGGAATCAATTCTTCTGGTGGCGCTGCACGGTTTGCTTTATAATTTGAGAACGATTCCGTTCGGAATGTCGTACTTCCCATATCCCAGCATGTTACAATATGCGTCGGTTCAATTGCTTGGGTTGCTGTTAATAAATGTTTCATATAACCATGAATCCCATTTGTTGGGGTACCGTCTTTTCTCTTCATAAATTGTCCATAAACACTTGTTGCGTAAAAAGCACGAAATAATAGTGCCATACCGTCAACTAACAATACTTTTCTCATAATTCCTCTCCTACTAACAAAAAATAATAACCTCACGTTATCTCGTAAGGTTATATAAATAGATTACCATTCTACGTTTTTGTTCAACTTTATCCATTATACAATGTTTTCATATATTTAGCACCATTAACAGCTCAAGATGTTTGACTACAGCATGTGTGGAGCAATCCAGAATACGTATTTTTACCTGTTGAAACGACTACAGCCTTCGCAGTTCCATTCACGATATGCGTGCCTTTAAAACATACATTTTCAAGTTGAATTGGATTGTAGTCTTTCATTCGTTTTAATGGAATAAAACGTTTGCGTTCAAGATGATAACAGCTTTCAAATTTCTCTACATTTGCTTCTTTTCCTGTTAACACCGATTCATTTACTAACAAATCTTCTGCATATATAATACGTACATCAGCTGGAACTATATCACCTGCTGACAGAAAAACCATGTCCCCTGGAACTAGCTCTTCAACTGGAAGTTTCATTATTTTTGATTCACTATTCTGACCTACAGATGTATATCCTTCTACCCTAGAAACAGTAACTGTTACAACCTCGCACTGATTGTAATTATGAACACGTTGCTTTGCAAAACCAGGAATCATTTCGCTTAATTTCATCATTACATCAGAAAAAATTGCTCGTTTTGAAGATAATTCATTTTTCCCGTACACATGAATACGCTTCTGTGCTTCTTTCATTGAAAGACCATCTCTTGTTGTTTTAAAATAAGCAAATACAGATTTGACATCTCTAGTTGCAATTTCAATTAACAAATCTTTATTTTGTTTTAATAGAGATTGTTCTTTCAACATTTTTTTGCTTTGTTTATGTGACATGTTACCCACAATTTTATTTACATATAACATATTACCGTCTCCTCCTTTACAACATAGGAAGAAACGCTTTGTTTCTCAATTTATCTCACTTTAACCACTCATATTTCTCTATAGCTTGTTAAAGTGTGCCACGTTCAACTCATCCTTATTTCAGCTCATAACTAGCTGAACGTTATCTTATGATAAATATAGAGGGAGGAACAAGTCGTTTCCTGCCTACATCATATATTTTTGTTTCGAAGTATATGGGTAACGGAACCGAGTCAGAATTTGACATGCTCCTCACCTCCCTTTTCATTTTTTAGTTAGTACTTATAATCACAGCTTGTTTATAAAAAGACCTCTACTCATAAGCGAGTAAAGGTCATTACATACATAAATAAGCGATTCCTAATCAACATAGAAATCCGCGAACCTCTCCCTCGCCGAGTTTTAGCACTGTATAGCATAGGTACGTTACCAGCTACGTTAAGAAAAACCTTAATTCGATCATTCCTGTTGACCCATTGGCGTCTCTCGACATTTTTGGGCAGTAGCATTTCTCTATACAGGAGCCTCACCTAACAGAGACTTATTTTTATTACATAGAAAATGTTACTCCTATTTAAAATAGATGTCAACACTTTGAATTCAAACTTTTTCCTTATTACGACAAGTATTTCCTAGAAAATGATTCAAGACAGAAATACACTTATTCTAATACTAATTGTTTAAGGTTTTTCAATATGTTAAACACCCAGCAATCACGATTCCGATAGAAATTGATAAAAACATAAGGAAAAGTCCAACAGCCTGGTTATCTTCTTCGATGCTTTGGTTGATATTAAAACGCGGTGTAAGCCATTCAGCTAAATAAAACACAATAATTTGCGCTAATACTCCAATCGCTCCCCATAAAACCATATCCATTAATGAAACAGAATGAGCAGCCGTAGAATACAAAACAATTGCAAGCCCAAGAAGTCTTCCTCCAAGTGCATAGCTTGCTGCTTTATTCCCTTTAGCCATTAATGAAAATTCCTTCACTTTTGTTGTCACTTCCATAAGAAAAAGACCAATACATAAAAGACCGATTGTAACTGCTAAATAAAGTAAGAAATTTATCATTTCTAATCCTCCTTTTTAATTCCTACAGGTAAATAATATGATTCATTCCCCGTAATTTTTTCACCAGCACGTATACCAATACTACTTGGCTTCCCAGCAATTAAAAATGATCCAAACACATACGACAGCTCCTCGATCCCCTTTTCAGTCTCAAGAGAAACAACAGGAAGCTTTAAATATTTTTGAAATATAGGAAGCTCTTTTTTATACGTTTGATATGAATTTTGATTAACAATATTAGTGTCTTTATCACGAATTGTAACCGTGTCGCCTTCTCTACCGAATGAAGGTTTTTGAACAAAAGAACTTTTTCCTAAAAACAGATCTGCTTCTAGGTAAGTAGGAAGCATATATTCTTTAATCCATTGTTGTTCCTCATTTGTATAAAAAGCACCTGCCTCCGCTAATCCCCAAATGATACATTGAACCGATTTCGGCTGCAGTAGAAAAGATGAAATCGGATTTATAATAAAAAGCTTTCCTTCCTTTACAAGCTGCAGTAATTCGATCCCTACAAGATCTCCAGTGTTAGGATCTTGGTCCTCAACTAAGTGTTCAATAGGATATGTCTGGCGATACAAAACATCAATTGGTACACCATCTCCGTCAAGTAAAGCATCTTCAGTAATTCTGAGTTCTGACATTGACACCACTTTGTTGCTAACCTGACATAGCTGACTCAAATACCGAGTTGTATTCCAATCTTCTATATGTTCATGATGGGCTGTAAAGACAACGTTTGGTCTTTCTATCCCTTTAACCGCTTCCATCACAGCTTTTGTGATACCAGAAGAGAGAAGACGTTCCTGTTTGTTGTTTGGGTCATGATACTCTAATTCTTTGCAGACCTCCCCATTCATTTGAAAGCATTCCATGATAAAAGTCGGAGTATCGCTATTAAACTCAAGCATTTTGATACCAGTATCTGTCATAGCAAAATCAAACCGTGAAATAATAGATTCAGGAAATAGAGATTTCATTCTAATAAAAGGCAGACTGGAAGAAGGAAAACCAAGTTCAAGAAGCTGAGCGTCAGACAAGGTCCGAAGAAGCCTAGCAGTCTTAAAAAATACTTTTCCCATTCGTTCCGTTGCTAATTGCAAATTTTGGATTGTTTGTTCTGTTATTTCAAAAACATGAAAAAGACTATATTCACTCCCGTATAAGTCGGACCAAAAGTGAGAGAACCTTGAATAAAATTCACTTCGTTTCTTTATGTAAAGCGACATAATTTAACCTCCGGATCCGCCCTTTGAACCGCTTCCAATTCCCCCTTTAAAATTGGACGAAGCTTGATAGGACTTAAATTCAGCAGAATTTTTGAAAGTTGATTTATTTTGATAATATCTACCACCGTAATAATAACCCCCATGATGACTTGAATGGCTGTCATCGCATCGCCACACGCCAAGTTCATCATCCCAATCCCAATCTGCACAACTCTTATCTTTTGGTTTTGAAGGGAGATCTTTTGTACAGCCTGATAAAGTACCAGCCATTAAAGATGTAAGAACACCCGTTACTAACCATTTGGTTTTTGTCACTTTCCAACGCCCCTTTATATATTATATTTTTATTATAAAAGAATTCATGATAAAGTAGAAGAAAAAGAAAGAGGGGTTACAAGTGCGGTTAGAATATCGACTCAATGATGAAGCAAAACAATATCCTGCTCTATGGAACTATGCCGATATTTCTGTGTCTGAAGCTGTCGCAAGGATGACCTGTGAGTACTTTGTTAAAGAAGGAGATACATACGTCGTAACAGCAACCTCGATGGATCCCGATGGAACAGCAGTATTATATGTGCAAAAAGAAACATTTTTCAACGACCCTTCAGAACCCACATATTCCCATATAGGTTTTGAGATTAGAGAATTACTAGGAGAAAATTCGATTTTAATAGAAAGTAAAGATGTATGGAACCATGACGAGATTGTAACGTATCTCCATTCAGATATTTTGTACGTTCAAAAAGACGGAATATTTATGGAATTCACCCTAGACTCCAGAGAGATTGATGAAGATCGAAAATGCTATGTTTATTATGGAAATTTCACAGGTGAACACAGATAAAGTGAAACTTTAATTCGTGGGGCCACTGATTATCAGCCCTCGCGAATCAGGCTGTTACGGGCAGTTAATGCGGGGTAACAATCAAATGAATTCCCACCATTTGGAGTCTATTTGATTTCTACTATTTTTATGCTTTCCACACAATGAAATTGCAATCATTTCTAACATACCGAAAAAGGGCTCCTACAACAAAAAAACCTTACGTATAAAACGTAAGGTTTTTTATATAGCCCCACACATGCCGTTCTCTCTAGATGTCCATAAACCTGCTCTCACAGGTGGATGTTCTCATAAATGCTTTCAGCTTCCTTCTTAAAAAGATGGCATGCTGTTTACATTTAGATATTGAACTTCCGTATTATACTCATTGGTTTAAGACATACATAAGCTACGTACACCGTAGGAATTTTATTTAATGTTAGTTGAAATAAGACCCCCGCACGTGCCGTCACTCGTAAATGTCCAAAAACCCGCTACTCGCAGGTGGATGCCCTCACAGCTACCGTACATCTTCCTCCATAAGGAAGGCTTGATGATGGTCACTAAATATTGAGCTTCCGTATAACTAACATCGGTTTTAGACATAAATAAGTTACGTACACCGCAGGATGTTTTATTTACTTGTCGCTATCTTATCACATTGCATGCAATGTGTAAAATGTAATGTTTTGAAGTAATTTCTTACTTGTGACCTTATTTTAATACAAAATATTTTTACATGCAAGAGGTTACTGTCCTTCTTTTACAATTTGGTTTTCTGGATAAGAAATCCAATCACTCCAGCTTCCAGCATATAACTTCACATTACGAAAACCAGCTGTTTGTAACGCTAATATATTCGGACATGCTGTTACACCAGATCCACAATAGACAATTGTTTCTTTCTCTTTATTAAGATGATGGAACCGTTCTTCTTGCTCATTTTTATTTTTGAACTGACCTTCCGCCGTGATTCCATCTTTCCAAAAATAATTTTCTGCTGTCGGAATGTGACCAGCTTTAGGATCAACAAGTTCTTCGACACCAGCATAACGTCTTGGCTCTCTCGAATCAATTAACGTAACATCTGCATTTGTACGAATTTTTTCTTTCACATCTTCCATCGTTACCAGCATGTTATCTTGTACATTCGGTATGAATTTTTTCCGTTCAATAGTTGGAACTTCTGCTGTTATAGATAAATTTTGTTCTTTCCAAGCAGGAAAACCACCATTTAACAAATATGTTTTTTGATGCCCTACATATGTTAATAGCCACCATAAACGCGAAGCCATTGCACCTGCTTGACTGTCATATGCAACTACTGTCGTATGTTCATCAATACCAGCTTGAGAAAGCTTTTCAGCAAAATCCTGAATATCTGGAAGTGGATGACGACCGCCATGCTCCGTAATAGAACTGGATAAATCAAGATTCAAATCAAAATATAGCGCATGAGGAATATGTTCTTTTTCATACTGTTCTCTTCCCCAATTTGGATTAGCCAAGTCAAAACGACAATCGACTATGCGGACATGTTCATCTTCTATATGATCACGTAACCATTCGACTGTAACAATCATACTTAACGACCTTCTTTCTCTTGCAGGCGACCTACATACTCCATAACCATATCTTCTGTTACAATTTTACGTTGTGGTGCAACACCTCGTTTAGCAAGGTTATTAATTTGTTTCGTTACCATATTAATCGAATCTACTGAGAAATGTTTTCCATTTGATGCGAGTGCTACTGCCGCTTCAATTGCTGCTTCACGCTGTGCTTCTAGCTGTAAAAATGTTGTCACAATTTCATTTTGTTTACGAGAATGTGCTGTAATTGCTTTATGTACTTCCATCTTCTCTTCCCCCTAAATAATTTATATTTTCTTGCCAAATAACTTCATAAAAAAATGATTAGAGTTCCATTGTAAGCCGAATCATATCTCGGCATACAATTCCATTTTCAATAATCTCTTCTTCATAATGCTTCGAAAAGTAATCAAAATCAATAGAAAAAATACGAAAACCACATTTTTGATAGAAAGCAAGCTGTGAAATACTAGAATTCCCTGTCCCTACTTCAAGATTATGCATGTGTTTTTCTTTGGCAGTTATAATTGCGTGCTGTAATAATTGTTTTCCAATCCCTTTTCCTTGTACTTCTTCAGAAACAGCGATATTCATAATTTCCATTGTTTGTGGTCTTGTCTCAAGCAATACATATACACCTATAACCTTTCCTGCCACTTTCGCAACATGGATAAGGCCGCGCTGCAAATATGCATGAATTTGCACATCACTTGGATCGGCGAGTAATAGCAATGATTTCGGTGCTATCTCTTTAGATATGTGTTCTATTACAATCTCCATAAAATTTCCCCTTTCCCTCTTGTTCTAAACCCTCCTTGTCTACCATAAGTAATACAAAGGAGGGATTCACCATGGACAACAATGAGAAAAAGTGCAACGTCATCTCGATTGATGGAAAGAAAAAGAAAAACGGAACATATTCCCACCCAAAATTAGTTGTAGATGGAAAAACATATGAGTTTTCTTCGTTCGTCTTATGCGGTGAAACACCAGATGGCAGACGCTTGGTTCTTACCCATATGATTTCTACAGATGAATTTGCAGGATTCGTAAAATCATTGGATGCTGTACTGCAAAAGAAAATTGAACGAATCTTTTTTTCATAGAGCTTTTCAAATATGAATTTCCTTTTCGATTGCTGTTAACCGTTTCCGCAATTGTTCCTTACTTTGTTCATATAGCGCTACATCGATTGTTTCCGCTAAAGCAAATAATACACTTGCATAATACTGCTTAACATCTTCCTGCATGACTTTTTTGAATGCATCCCATTTCAATTCCCATTCTTGTTTATAGTGCTGGATAAATATCTCTTCTTCATCAGCTACATATTGAGATACGACGGGCTCAAGTGATTCCTTTGTATCTTCCTGCATTGCTGCTTTATCATTTTTTTCAAAGAAGCTTTTCTCATTTTTGAAATGAGATAATGCCTTTTTAAAATGTTTTATTTCTATAGTAGGAAACGGCTCTTTATGCGTAATAATTTGGTATTCGTAATCTGCTGTCCCATTCATAGAAATAGATTCATTTTCCAACTTACATTTCACCGCGATTTCATTCCTTGCACGTTGCATCGCTTCATCGATCCATTTTTCAAGACGTAGTGATGTTGCTCGCATTTCCTGTAATAAATCATGCTGAATAAAGGCTACAAGTTCCATGAGACATTCTTGCAGTTTCATTTTCACATTTCCATCTGTTCGAAGGGATGCTGGGTTAATAAATTCAGTAAATACATCGTTATAACGTAAAAATAGACGTTGCTCCACATAATATAACAGTTCTTTCACTTCATTTTGCATTGCTTGCTCTTCTGCAAGTACACTATACGATGAAATAATATGAAGTAGCTGCTCACGTTCTGCTTCATATTTTTTTATTTGTTTTTCTTTTTCATCATTTCCTTGCTTTGCTCCTTGTATCATATTTGCCAGAAGCTGATCTGCGCTTTGCAATGCGTTATATAAAGAATGGATAGATACAAGCATTAAATCATTCATCATAAAGGATGTGAATGATTCTTCAAACTTTGCAATCCCCGAATTTTCCAAAATACCATACTTTTCTTTTGCAATACTCTTTCCTTGTTTCTCCTCAAGTGCACATAAGCTTGAAATTGCAAAGAGACGTGGATTGCGAATACCATACTGTAGGAGTTGATCTGCAATATATCCTTTCACCATTTCCAACTCATCTTGAGATTGCGCTAAGTCTGCCGCATTAATTAAGAAGAACATTTTATCAAGCGCAAATGTATCTTTCACGCGACCAAGCTGAATTAAAAATTCACGATCCGCTCTTGAAAAGACATGATTGTAATACGTTACAAATAAAATCGCATCAGCATTTTTAATATATTGGAATGCAACATCCGTATGGCGAGCATTAATAGAATCTGCTCCTGGTGTATCAACAAGAGCGACTCCTTGTCTCGTTAAAGCACAATCATAGTACAATTCCATATATTCAACAAAACATGATTTCTCTTCATTCGCTACATAATCAGAGAATTCTTCTAACGTAACTTGTACTTGTTCCCCCAAGTTATTAGAAACTGCCTGATATCCCCTCTGCACCGCACGTAAAAAACTAAACATTGTTTTTTGTTTTCCACTTGGTGATGGATATTTCAAAATCGTATTTATTTGTGATAACGCTTCTTCAAATGTCTCAATTTCATAATGAAACAATTTATAAACAGCTTTCATATCTTCTAATAACGCTTGCTCTGATTTAAATTGAACAACTACTGTACCGTGAGGCTTTTCTTCTGTAATCGGTAAAATTTGATTAATCGTCGCCGTTGTCGGATTTGGAGACACTGGGAGTACATTTTCACCAAGCAATGCATTTGCAAATGATGATTTACCTGCACTAAAGGCTCCAAATAGCGCTACTGTAAATTGTTTCGTTTCAACACGTTTTCTTTTCCCAACAACTTCTTGATGCAAGTGTTGCAGCGCCTGCAGAGGTTCTAATACCGTTTCCGCACCCTTTACTTGTTCTAATATACGTTGAATATTTAATGTTGCTGTTGTTTTGATATTTTCTTCATGATAAGAAATGCTCTCATCTTGTATCTCTTGTTCTTGTAATCTAAACTTCTCATTTACAACCTGTTTCTTCCCTTGTAATACTTCTTCTATTTGCAATCCATCTGGTACAGATACATGACCTGCCCAAATGCCTTGTAAGTAATTCTCGTATTCATCATACGCTTTAATGTATTGTAATTTTGTTTCTTTTGCTGTCTGTAACATAGTATATTGCTCAATTTCTTGTTCAATATGAGCAATCTCATTCTTCATCTTTTGCTGTAAAACGCTCGTACTTTTTTCGAAAACTTGCTGTGCTTTCATAAAGTATCTTTTCTTTAACTCATTCGCAACATCAGCTGTATAAAGAAGTAAGTAATCTCCTGTAAACCCTGCACCTTGTTTAATGGTTTCTGCTAATAATTCAGGGTCAAAAGAAATTTGCAGTGCATATATCTCTTTTCCGACTTCTTCCGTAAACATCTCTTCATCTTTTAAGAAAGCTACAATAAATTCTTTCACATGAAAATCAATCTGTGTCTCAACGGTCTTCCCTAGTGCTGAATAAAATGCATCTAGACGCCTTTGTTTCTCTTGCTCTGTTTTTCCTTTTGCAAATAGCAAACCAACTTTAAATTTTGTTAGTTTCGTTTCTAAATATTGATTTGCTAGCTCTCTCATTTCAAACGGCATTAAGTAAGCGTTATCTAATATCGCTTGCAAACCTTTAATAAATTCATTTTTCACGTCCGATTCTTTACCAGCCACGCGTCGTTTATTTTCAATAAGCTCTTCTTTCTTTTCCGTCACATCTTCGAGCGGCAGAGGTGATGCTAATTCTTTTTGATAGGGCATTAATTGTTTTTCATTTTCTGAAAGAACGAATGAAAAATGCTCTTGTAATAAGTATTCTGTTTCCCTTTCCATACCATTTTTCACATACTGCTCACGCTCTTTCATAATAGAAGAAAGCAATCCCTCTAATCGTTTTATTTCATTATGCGAATGGTTCATCATTCGTAAAGAAGTATAAAAAATGCCGTCTACTTCAATATCCCAGTTAGAAAAAGATTGGCTCACACTTTTCGTATAACTCTCAAATGATAACTCTCTTTCTTTATGCTTATCGATTTGGTTGATAACAAGATAAACCGTTTTATTACGCTGCTTCAATTCTTTCACAAATTGCAAGTTCACTTCAGACTGCACATGATTATAGTCCATCATGTAAAAAATAACATCTGCAAGATGGAGCGTTGATTCTGTTGCTAATTGATGTGCATCATCTGTCGAATCAATTCCAGGTGTATCAACAAGCATAACGCCATCAGGAATCGGTGCATCATTTCGATAAATATGAACACCAATTATTTCATCACCATTTTTACAAAGTTGCTTCAATTCCTCCGCTGAGTATGCACCATCATATTCATAATGTTCTCCAGATTTCACTGTCACAACAACACGGTCCTGTCCCTTTTCAATTTTAACAACATTCGCGCTTGTCGGAATCGGACTTGTTGGCAATAACTGAGCTTTATATAAGTGATTCATCATTGTCGATTTCCCAGCAGAAAAGTGACCACAAAAAGCAATCATAAGTTGCTCTTGTTTATATTTTTGAATTACTTCAAATAACTTCAAGCTATTTTCAATGTCGCCGTGCTTCTGCCATTCTTCATAAAAACAAACAAGTTTTTGTATACTGTTTGTCTGTACTATGTTTGTCATCCCCTTGTTCCCCTTTATTCCATGATGTATTTACCCTATTATCATACTAAATTTTCAGGATATTCTCATTAAAAATAAAAAATCCCTTTCATTCTTTTTAACAGATGAAAGGGATTCTATGTAAGTTTGTTCATTTTGTTGCTCCGACTTCATTTAACACATATTTTGTAACAATAGCATACACAGCAACTGTTCCTGCAACAAATGCATATACCATATTTAGCACACCAACCTTTTTTGATAATGATTATCACTTTTGAGTACATTTTATCATTAAAGAGAATCATTATCAATATTATTTTCTAAAAAAGAAGTTCCTTGAAAACAAGGAACTTCTTTACTACCTGTTTTAAAGGAGTGAACAACTTGTTGTGCAACTTTATTATATCTCATAATAAACATCTTAACAGTTCCAAAATTTAGGAACACCTCTATCTCCATTCCTTTACATTTTGTATAATAAAAGAGATTTACCTAAAGGAGGAAAAAAATGACGCAAAACATTTCACAAAGCGAGAGGATTCATTCGATTGATATTATTAGAGGGGTTGCTGTATTTGGTATTTTTCTTGTTAACTGGCCTGTTATTGCTGGTGTTGACTCTCCTGATATTACAGGCAGTTACGAAGGAATAGACAGTTATGTTCGTTTGTTTTATGACATGTTTATTCAAACGAAATTTTATACTATTTTTTCCTTTTTGTTCGGACTAGGCTTTTTCATTTTTATGCAGCGTGCTGAAGCAAAAACAGCTCATCCAAAAATATTATTCATTCGTCGACTCCTCATTTTATTATTATTCGGCTTCTTACATTACGTCCTTTTATGGGATGGTGATATTTTACATACTTATGCAATCTCAGGATTTTTCTTGTTATTATTTTATAAGAGACAACCACACACCATTTTGGTATGTTCATTCATTCTATTAACTCTTTTCCAACTTTTCATATTAGTAACCAGTGTCATAATTGCGTTTGTGCCAATAGAAGAATTAACATCATCCCTACCAATTATGCCTTTAGAAAACTGGAGGTTACAAGTACAAGATCGCTTTCACGCCTTTTATTCTGAATCAATCTGGTTAAATATTTCAATGCTACCAGAAACAGTTGGATTGTTCTTGCTCGGCTTATATGCTGGCAAAAAAGACATGTTCCGCCGAACAAAAGAATTAGATTCAAAGCTAAAAAAATGGCAAATGATTATGTTTATCTTAACACTTCCAATGTGGTTCTTTATGATCCGTTACTTTGTAACAAAACAACCTTATGAACCAATCTACATGAGTGGTTTTACGATGTTTAGTGGTAAAACTTTATTTATATTCTACATTTTCACACTGATGCGTTTATTACAGAAGGAAAGATGGCAAAAGTTATTACGACCATTTCAATTTGTAGGACGTATGGCTCTAACGAATTACATTTCGCATACAATTATCACACTCGTTGTATTTGGTCTAGTTTTCAAAAATTCCTTACCGGTTCCATTATGGATAGGTCCACTGTTTTGTATCGGTTTTTATACAATACAAATCTTTATTAGTCGCTGGTGGCTCTCTCATTATCAGTACGGTCCGCTTGAATATATTTGGCGCCTAGGTACGTATGGGAAATTGATGCCACTAAAAAAGAAAAGCAAGGTTTCTCAATGAGAACCTTGCTTTTTACTTATGCCTCTCTTACAGCGCTTTGCATGGGAACTTGCTCTTCTTTTGTTTTCGCTTTGCGCTGCGGAACCATATTAAATACAATATTTAAAAGTACAGCTGACGCACTTCCAAGTACAATTCCGTTATCTGTTAAAATACGAACGCTTTCTGGAAGCTGAGAGAATAACGTTGGAACGACTGTTACCCCAAGTCCAATACCAACAGAGCATGCTACGATTAATAAATTTTCTTGTTTTGCAAAATCTACACTGCTTAGCATTTTAATACCGTATGCCATCACCATACCAAACATTGCTAGCATAGCACCACCAAGCACTGGCTTCGGAATAATTGTTGTAATCGCTGCAATCTTAGGAATAAAACCAAGAACGATTAGCATACCACCGCATGTATAAATGATAACGCGATTACGTACCCCTGTTAATTGGACAAGACCTACGTTTTGAGAATAAGTCGTATACGGAAATGCATTAAAAATACCACCTAGGACCATCGCTAACCCTTCGGCACGGTAACCTTTAGTTAAATCTTTTTCACCGATCTTTTTATTACAAATATCCGATAAGGCAAAATACACACCAGTTGCTTCCACAATCCCAACGCAAGCAACAAGAATCATCGTAATAACCGGCGTTAATTCAAATGTTGGTGTGCCAAAGTAAAACGGCTGAATACCGTGAAACCAGTCTGCTTCGCCAACAGCTTGGAAGCTCACCTTTCCCATAAATGCTGCAATAATTGTACCAAATAAAAGCCCTAATAATATCGAAATAGAACGGATAAAACCATCAAAAAAGCGGTACATGAGTATAATAAATAGTAATACACCAAATGCTAATGCTAAATTTTCAAGACTACCAAAATCTTTACTTCCAACTCCCCCGGCCATGTCATTAATAGCTGCTGGAACTAATGTAACTCCAATCACTGTAACGACCGAACCCGTTACAACAGGCGGGAACAGTTTCACAAGCTTTCCAAATAGCTTTGCAAAAACAACAACAAATAATCCCGCTGCAATAATTGCTCCATATATAGAAGAAACACCGTATTGTTTACCGATAGCAATCATCGGTCCCACCGCTGTAAATGTACAACCGAGTACAACAGGAAGGCCAATTCCAAAAAAACGATTCGATAAAGCTTGTAAAATCGTTGCGACACCACACATTAATAAATCGATGGATACTAAGTATGTTAATTCTTGTTGATTTAAGCCAAGTCCCCCGCCGACAATAAGCGGAACAATTATTGCTCCTGCATACATCGCAAGCATATGCTGAATGCCAAGGGATGCGATTTTAAATGGGTGTTGCTTCATGACTATTTCACCTCCGCAGTCTCATGCTGAACAAATGTAACAGTACCGTTATCAAGTGATGCA
>Ga0209025_1001662_pt1 | contig 27327 bp, 30 predicted proteins | sample AraplaMF_Col_mLB_FD_184256 | JGI IMG/M metagenome (GOLD analysis project Ga0209025, IMG submission 184256) | Arabidopsis root microbial communities from the University of North Carolina, USA - plate scrape MF_Col_mLB (SPAdes) (version 2) | ecosystem: Host-associated > Plants > Roots > Endosphere... | reverse complement strand
TGGCGTGCATGCGGCGCTCGGGGATGACCTCGCGGTCGAAGTGGGCCAGTTTCTCCAGGAACCAGACATCCTGCAGCAGGGCGGGACCACGCGGGCCGGCCGTCTGGATGTTGTTGTTGTCGACGACTGGCGCGCCGAAAGATGTCGTGAGCTTTTTCATAAAAATTCCTTGATGCGCGGCCCTGCCTCTTGAGCGTTGCCTATGCATTTTTTCGGTACTACCAACAACCTGCCTTCAAATATCCCTTTCTCACATCGGTCAACCCGGTCGACGAAACAAGCGCCCTTGCAACAGCAGCCCCAGCGTCAACAAGATCAACGAGCCGATTGCCACATTGACAAAGATAAACACCGGCAATGCAATGCTCGCGAACAGGGAATCCGGCGCAATAGTCGCTGCACGCAAGCATGACATCCCCAGCGCTGTGATCCCGAAGCTGAACGCCCAGAAACCCGGTGTCGCACCAGATGCCAGGAACCACCGTGAGAGCCGGAGCAGGAACAGCAATTGCAGCATCCCGTAGCCGACCATCGCATAGAAAGGCCAGTCAAGCCTGCCGCCCGTCACCGCAAGATATGCCGTGGCGCCGACCACCGGTGGCGCAAGCTGGATGCCCAGCGTAGGCCGCACTGCGGGCGCCAGTTCGTCGCCCAGGTAGAGGCGATAAGTGATAATCGACTCCAGGGCGAACCATGAGAACAGCCCCGCCCCGAAGAACAGTTTTGCCAGATCCATCCATCCAAGCGAGGTCATGGCCATCGCGGAGACAAAGTTTCCCGCCACCGTCGGCAGATACATGACCGCAGTAGTGTCCTCAAGCTTGCGGCCACCGCGCATCATGCCGCCGCTGCGAAGCGTGGAGAAGGCCAGTTGGGCAATCGCGCCGATGACGATCAGGGTCGCCCCAATCGCCGGCGCGAAGCCATGCAGCCATACCGCGACCAGCAGCGTCGCCACCGGTATCAGACCGATAAAGCAGCAGGCTACCGGATGCCGGGCTTCGGCGAGGGCCTCATCGCGGTGCGCGAGCCATTTTGCGACGAATGAGAGTACGAGCACAGCCCAGATGAGCGTGGTGACCGCAAACAGCGCATCGGACACCGCTGCCCCGACACCCCACAACGTGTGGGCAACTCGCCAACAGTTCGACAGACCGGCCATGCCGAGCACAATGCCCATTGCGGAAGCCGGAATCGAGAACCCTTTCGTCGTCGGCGAAGTCATGGTGCCTCTTGGCTGACCAATGCGCTGAAGATCGTCCGCAGCCTTTCATCGAGAGACTTGCCAACGGTGCCGACGGCATCACCGAACTGACCAAAGAGCGATGACGGCAGGTCGTACTCGACCTGCGTGAGATGCTCACCATTGCCAAAGACGAGCAAGGTCAGCGGCGCGTACAACGCGGCGCGCATATCATGCCGCGTCATGCGCCACGCCACGAGAGGATTGCCGATGTGATAGCGGACGGAAAAGCGTGGCTCGCCGCCCAGTGCGAACAGGACGCCGTGATCCAGCTTGTCGAACAGCATCAACCCGTGCGGACCTCCCATCTCCGCCATCTGCGCTTCAGCGGCGGCCGGATCTCGATACATCAGATCCAATGCGGCATGATCCAGCTTTCCAAGTTGTTGTTCCAACAGCCGGCAGAATTCATCCGGCGCAATCTCGAAGACCTCGCTGACGTGCGTCACCGAAAGGTTTGTCTGTACTATCGTTGAATTCATCTTGCCAATTCATGGTTCGTAAGCGGCGGGCACTGACGACCTGCGCAAGCCATCCGCAGCCATGCCCCCCGCGGAGGGCCGGCCAGTCTGCGAGATTGCCGCCATGGTCCACCAGACGCCTCAACAATCATCGCGCCCAGTTCACCCAGGTCAGCTACGCGCAAGGACGATTTTCCCCACGGTCTTGTTGCTCTCCAGCGCCGCGTGCGCGCGACGCAGGTTGTCGACCGTGATGTCGCCATAGTGCTCGCCGACCGTCGTCTTGAGCACGCCTTCGTCGAGCAATGCGGCCACGCGATCCAACAGCTTGTGTTGCTCGATCATGTCCGCCGCACGGTACATCGACCGCGTGAACATGAACTCCCAATGCAGGGAAATCGACTTGCGCTTCAACGGCATCGCGTCCAGGGTGGCAGGGTCGTCGATCAATGCCAACTGTCCTTCCGGCTTGAGCAGTTCCACAATCTGCGCGTAGTAGCTGTCCGTATGCGTCAGGCTGATGACGTGGTCTACCTGCTGGATGCCCACCGCCGTCAGTTGCGGTTGCAGCGGTTGGCTGTGGTCGATCACGAGGTGCGCACCCAGATCCGTTACCCATTTCTGGGACTCCGGTCGCGAAGCCGTGCCGATCACAGTCAGGCCCGTCAGCTTGCGTGCCAACTGAATCAGGATGGAGCCAACACCGCCACTCGCGCCGATTACGAGCAGGCTTTGTTGCTGGCCGCCACCCTCCGGAATCCGCAGCCGATCGAACAGCAATTCCCACGCGGTAATGCTCGTCAGCGGCAGGGCCGCTGCATCGGCGGTCTTCAACGACTTGGGGCGATGACCGGCAATGCGTTCGTCCACGATGCCGTATTCCGCGTAGCTGCCTTGTCGCGTGATGTCGCCGGCGTACCAGACCTTGTCGCCCACCTTGAACAGTTCCACCGCCTCGCCGACCGCTTCCACGGTGCCTACCGCATCCCAGCCCAGCACGCGTGGGCCATTCGGTTGCACGCCGAGACGCAGCTTGCTGTCCACCGGATTCACCGCAATCGCCTCGATACGAACCAACAGGTCACGCGCTTGCGGTTCCGGTCGCGGGAGTTCCATCTCGTACAGGGCACGCGGATCTTCGATCGGCAGGCCAGCCTTGTCGTAAACAATCGCTTTCATTCTGCTTGACTCCTCGTTATGGAAATACAGCGCGTTCAGGCGCCGTGCAGGAACTCGCGCACGTGTGCGACGTACGTTGACGCATACTGGAACAGCGCGCCGTGACCGGCGTTGGGATAGACGATCAACGTGGCATTCGGCAAACCTTCCGCAAGCACGAAGCTGTTACGCGTGGGGATCATGGTGTCGTTGTCGCCATTGGTGACCAGCACGGGATGCGGGATCGTCGCCAGCTTGCGCGCCACATCGCCCGGCCAGTTCGCCCAGGCAATCATGGCACCGAGCTGTGCCGGCGCGACCTCGGCATTGGCCGGGAGGTCCGCTTCGCCGGTTCGCGATGCCAGGCGATTCACGAAGGCTTCCGCGGCTTGCTTGCCCTCGACCGTCGCCGGGAAGAAGAGCCGCTTGAGCTTCTCCGGCATCGGCATCTCGCCATCCGTATAGATGGCAATCAGTTCCGGGCGATCCATGCCGGCGCCTTTCCCGCCCTCTGGCGCGCTACCGGAAAGCACCATGCGCGCAACCAGATCCGGCTTTGCGATGGCAATCTCCTGCGCCAGGAATCCGCCGAGCGAGTAACCCAGGATGTGGAACTTCGAGAGCGCGATGGCACCGACGAACTGCAGCACATGTTCCGCCATCGCCGTGATCGATGCAGGGACTGCGCCGCCGGAACGACCCACGCCCGCGTTCTCGAACAGGATGATTTCCCGGTCCGTGGACAGCGCATCGACGATGGCCGGGTCCCAGTTGTCGAGGGTACCCGTGAAGTGCTGCAGGCAAAGCAACGGCAGCCCGCCATTGGCGTTGCCAAAGCGGCGATACGCATAGCGCACGCCACCCGCTTCGACATACTGGGTCGGCGCGTTCGAGGAAGTCATGAGTGTCATCGTTGCATCCTTCATACGGCAGAGGGGCCGTCGTAGGCCGGCATGACCAGCACCGCGCGGAACCTCACATCGGCACGCATCATTCGGTCGTACGCCACCTGGGCCTGTTCCAGCGGGAACGTTTCGATCAACGGGCGAATGTCCTGCAGATTGGCAAAGGCCAATGTCTGCTCGTTGTCGTAGACCGTTCCGGTCAGGGCACCCACCACGGCACGCGCACCGAACACGAGGTCCGTAGCGGTCAACGAGAGCGGATCTCCCGGTACGGCTACGACAATCAACTGGCCACGCGCCGCCAACCCCGGAACGAGTGAGGACATGCCGGTGCCGGTCGGTGCCGTCGCCAATACCACCTTCGCGCCGCCCAGGCTGCGTAGTACTTCTACGGCATCCTCGCTTTCGGAATCGATGTAGCGATGGGCGCCGAGTTGGGCCGCGAGTTCCGCCTTGTCTGCGCCCCGCGCGATCGCCACCGTATGGAAGCCCATCTTGCGCGCGAACTGCACGGCGAGGTGACCCAGGCCGCCAAGGCCATGCACTGCCACCACATCGCCAGCCCGTGCATTCGCATTGCGCAAGGCGTTGAACGTGGTCAGGCCAGCGCACAGCAGCGGCGCCGCTTCAGCGGCATCAAGTTCGTCCGGCACACGCACGAGTCCGCGCGCTTCTGCCAGCATGCTTTCGGCATAGCCGCCGTGGGTCGTCATGCCCGTGATCACAGGACTCTGGCAATTCACCACGTCGCCCTGGCGGCAAGACGGACAAGTCCGGTCTTCGCCGGCCAGGAAGCCCACGCCCACACGCTGGCCCACATGCCAGCCCTCGACGCCGTTGCCAACCGCGTCGATGCGGCCCACGACTTCATGACCGGGGGTCAACCCGTGCTCCGGATTGGCCGGCGCCCGCGCAACGGTCGCGCTGTCCGAGTGGCAGACGCCGCAGGCTTCCACGCGAATGCGGACTTGTCCGAAGCCGGGGGCCTCGATCGGTCGATCGATCATTGACAACTTGCCGGGTGCCGCTACCACAGCGGCACGGTAGGTTTGAGGTGCAGTCATCGTCGGGGTCTCACTCGAAGCGGAAATCGGACAGGTCCACGCCCACGATCAGCGGCTCCGGCATTGCGAGATTCTCTGGCGTGCGCGGATAGATACGCATGCGTGTCGGCATGCGGATACCTTGCACCTCGACGTAGTCGCTAAGGTAACGGGCGGCGGCATTGCGGCCCTGGATATCCACTTCGTAGTCGTGACGGCGCAGCAGTCCGTCGGCGTCGAAATAGTAGGTCTGCTCTGCGCTATGCGTCGCCACCGAATCCGGGAACGTCACACGCAGACGCCGCCAGGACAGGCCGTCCACCACCCAGGGTTCGATCTCGGTGGCCACCACGCCGGGATGGCGCAGCACGAACGGCGACGTCAGGTACGTCCACATCGTGTAGCCCGCGAAGTACGCCAACTGCGGATTCGACCACGGTGTTTCGAGTTCGAAACCGGCGAACGATGCGCGGGGACGATCGAGCGATTCGACGAGCGTGCCGTCCGCTTGCCGGATCTCGACACGATCCGGCGTGAAGACGGAATGATCGGTAGTCGGTGCGAACGGCTCATGCGAAACCCGTTGCGCATGCAAGTCCACGGTCACGCGCGAATCCGTCAGCACACCTGCACGCTGTTTCAGATCCCACAGGATTCCGGTGTGGTGCAGGCGTGCCGAGACGCGCTTGAAGCTCTGGAAGCGTTCGAGGCCACCCGCGGCATCGATGGCGAGATTGATCAGGTCAGACATGGTTTTACCTTTTGCTTTGGTTTGCGTTGGTTTGCTTTTCAGAGGGCGAGACAATCCACTTCGGGGCTGGGCCCGAAGTACCTGGAGCGGCGCGCTTGACACGCCGGATACCAACTGGGTTCAGCTACGCCTGGGTGTCGACAAACGCGGCGATATGCCGCGCGGACGCCTGGGGATACTGGAGTTGTGGACCGTGTCCGGCGCGCGGAAATGTCACCAGATGCAAGGTCGGCAACTGGTTGTTGAGCGCGTACCAGTTCTCCACCGGAAACACGATGTCGTGATCGCCGCCGATATGCAGGACAGGGATGCGTGTGGACTTGAGCGCCTGCAGCACCGCGTCGACCGGAAAGACCGGATTCTTCGGCCCATCGCCAAGCTGCGCTCCGGCCCATTGCCACGGCACTTCAGGGCTGATGTCCAGCTTGCGCGCCGCAAGCCGATTGGCTGACCGTCTTGCCGCTTCCGTGCTCTCGGCCGAAGTCGGCTCGAAGAACAGGCTGACAAAATCGTCGAAGTCATTCTCGCGCTTGGCCAGTGTGTAGAAGAGCGCTTCGCCCGGCTTGACCAGATGACCCGGCGGGGTGGTGCCGATGAGCACCGTGTGGCTGACGAGCTGCGGCGCCATCGTCATCACGAGCTGGGCGGCAATTCCACCAACCGACCATCCTCCGATAATGACGCTGCTCAGGTCCAGGGCGGTGATCAGATCGATTGCATCTCTGGCGAGCGCCGCGGGCTGATAGGTAGGGTCGCCCGTTGACTGTCCCAACCCGCTGTAGTCGAACACCGTCACCTGGAATCCCTGGCTCGCCAGGCTATCCAGGAACAGCGGGTCCCAGGCGTCCATGGTGCCGCGGAACCGGACGCACAGGACAATCGGCTTGCCGCTTCCGATGGTGCGATAGGCAAGACGCCGGCCCGGCACGTCGACAAAACGCGTTCTGGCGGTAAGGCTTGCCGAGATTTCGGCCAATGAAGCATTCATTCTGTCCAACCTTGCATTTACATCGATGCACCAAGCGGCACGCGTGTCAGGCCCTCATGATTCCCGTTTGCCCATCAATCGGAAACGACATTTATCGTGAGGTTTTCGGACATGGACGGCCATGACACCGCGCCGTGCTCACCCAATCGCAGCGTCTTGCTCGAACGCTGCGTCGATGTGAAAGTTAGCCGCAAACCCAGTCCTGATAAAGCGTGGACGCCTGAACAGTACTTCCGTCCAAGCCGAACAATCGATCACCGTCGCCCTTGCGTGACGCCGTTCGGCACGTGTTTTCGTGGCGGTTTGCGCCAAACCTCCGCAGGACGGTTGTGCGACAATCGCCGCGACCGTGACGCCTGGAAACACATCTCCACCATCACGACTCGATAGTCTTTCCGAACTCGTGAATAGAAGCATGCCCAGTACTGCCCAAAGACAGGAGGCGACCTCGGTCGTCTACATCATCGACGACGAGGAAGCGACCCGCTCGTCGTTGAAGAACCTCCTGCGTTCCGTCGGATTCACCGTCCGCAGCTTCGAGGGTACAGCGGCATTCAAGGCGTCGGAGAAGACGATCGGACCAAGCTGCCTGCTGCTCGATGTCCGCCTGCGAGGTGAAAGCGGCCTGTTCTTCCAGCAGCAGGAGAAAGCCAGCCAACAGATGCCCATCATTTTCATGACGGGCTTTGCGGACGTGAGCATCTGCATCAAGGCGATGAAGGCAGGAGCCACCGATTTTCTGCTCAAGCCCCTGTCCGAACAGGATGTCATCGATGCGGTCACCGCCGCACTGGCACAGGACAAGAAGCGACTTGAGGCCGACTACCTGCTCAACAACATCACCGAGCTGTATGAGTCTCTGACTTCTCGCGAACGCGAGGTGCTGGCCTACGTGGTTGGCGGTGCATTGAACAAGCAGATTGCGGCAGGCATCGGCATCAGCGAGATTACCGTCAAGGTCCATCGCGGCACCGCCATGAAGAAGATGAAATCGAATTCCGTTGCCGACCTCGTCCGCAAGGCGCAGATGCTTGGCATCGAGCCGATGTCTCGCTAGCACGGGTGCCCCTTTCGTGACAGGGACACTGAATCCTCGCGCGCTGGTGACAGTGGTCCTGGCCAATGCGCTGGAGTTCTTCGAGTACTTCGCCTATGCCACGTTCGCCCGCTTCATCGGCGCGGCATTCTTCCCGCACGGCGATGCGGGTGTGGCGTCATTGGCTGCTTTTGGTACGTTTGCCACGGGGTTTCTCATGCGCCCGATCGGCGCGCTCGTACTGGGCGCCTATGCCGATCGTGTGGGGCGCAAGCCCGCGCTGGTGCTCAATGTCACACTGGTGGCCATTGGCACGCTGGGCATCGCGCTCTTGCCGGGCCATGACGTGCTCGGCATTGCCGCACCGCTTCTGCTGCTGGCCTGCAGGATGATCCAGGGCTTCGCCATCGGTGGCGAAATCGGTGCAGCAGGTGCATACCTGATCGAGCAGTGTGCGCCGGAACGGCGTGGACTCTACTGCGGCTGGTTGCTCGCCGGACAAGGACTCGCGTTGCTGACAATCGGCGCTTGCGGACTCCTGCTGGATAGTCTGCTGACCCCGGTGCAGCTCGCCGCGTGGGGATGGCGAATCCCCTTCTTTCTGGCAGTCACCATGATTCCCGTGCAGATGCTCCTGCGCCGGCGTCTACTGCCTCATGACGTGCCCCGGCACATCCCGGCGGACGCCCACGCCGGGCGCCTGACAGGCTGGAAAGTCCTTGCACTGGGAACGTTGCTGATCGCGGGCGGTACGGTGCCAACCTATGTGGCCACCTTTACCGCCCCATTCGAGATGGCGGGAACCATGCCAACGCTGCAGGAATCTTTTCTCGTGACGATGGCTCTGGGCGCGATCACGTCTGCGGCATCCATCCTGGGCGGACTGCTGGCCGATCGCCACGGGTATGCCGCCGTCGTCATCTGGGCACGGATACTGTCAATTCTGGCCGTGATACCGACGTATCTCGCCGCAGTCCATGGCATGGGCAATGGGGTCTTCGTTGCGGGCATTGTCGTGGTGACTGCGGCGAGTTGCCTGGCGGCCGGCCCGACCGTTGCACTCCTGCTCTCGACGGTACGCAGTACGTCGCGCGCAACCTCGCTTTCCTTCATCTATGCAGTGGGCGTAGCAGTGTTCGGCGGCACGGCGCCGGCGCTGGTTACCGCGTGGAACGCGTGGTCGGGAAGCCGGATGGCCGCAGCGTGGTACATCTCAGTTGCTGCAGTGGGCGCACTCGCGGCGGTCTGGGCGCTACGGCATCATCAAGAGGGGCATCCGCCACTGACTACGCCGCGAAGGCCTTTGCGCCGGGTAGCGTAAAGCAAAACGTCGCGCCTGTTCCCTCGGCGGATTCCGCCCAGATGCGCCCGCCATGCGCCTCGATGATGGACCGGGAGATGGATAGTCCCATGCCCATGCCTTCTGCCTTCGATGTGGCAAATGGCTGGAACAACGTTTCCAGCAACATCGCATCGATGCCATGTCCGGTGTCCACCACCTTGAACAGGAGGCTGGATTCGCCTTCTGGCTCGACCAGCACGCTCAACTTGCGCGCCCGCGCATCCGATGTGGCTTCGATTGCATGAATACCGTTCAGCAGAAGATTGCCCAATACCTGCTGGAGCTGAACGCGATCCACGAACACGCGGAGGCCCGCGTCAACCGACGTTTCCACCTCTATTTCCCTGGCACCCGCTTCCGGCGAGATCAGGTAGATCGCCGATGCCACCACTTCGGCTGCCGACTGCAACCGCGCCTGTACCGGCGTGTGCATCATGAATCCGCGCAGCCTGTGGCAGATGTCGGTGGCATCCCGTGCCCAGCGGCCAGCATCGCGTACCGATGCCATGGCTTCCGCCATCTCCGGTTGCTCGCGATCCAGCCAGCGCGCGGCGGCTTCGATCGATGTCCGGGTTGCGGACAGTGGCTGGCTGATCTCGTGTGTAATGGATGCCGCCAGTTGCCCCACCAGTGCAATACGCCCCGCACGCGCCATGTCGGCACGCATGACCTGCAGGCGGTTGATGTTCTCCTGATACTCGGAGATATCGAACGCATAGAAGTGCAGCCGTGCATAACGCGCGGGGTCCGCTGGTAACGAACAGCGCCAAACGATCGGGATCGTGCGGCCCGTCAGCGACGTCAGGGTGCGCTCGCCCTGGCAAGCCGTTTCGCCATTGAAGATAGCCTTGAGTACCTTCGAATTGCTGGGCCGACTGGCGGGAAGCAACGCCTTTGCCACGACGAAGAACGCTTCACGCGATTCCGCGTCGAACAAGGTCAATGCCGCTTCGTTGGCATCCACGAAGTGGTGATGGCGGTCGCGCAACTGCTGGATCGCCGTGGGATTGTCGTCCAGATAAGCGTCCAGATCCGTTACGCCCTCGGCTTTGCGATCATCGACCCACTGCCGGATGCCGGACCAGTCTTCCACCAGGATGGGAATCGGCGCGAAACGGAAGGTCTCGTCCACAAGCACGCGGCTGGATTCCATGCGTGAGCAGCCATCCTCGTCGGATGTGCAGCGATGCGCGGAAACGTCGGTATCGGGATAGCTCATGGAGAGGATGTTGTGACGGCCGGTCATGCCCTTGCAATGGTAGCAACGCCACACGGCGAATGTGCCGGCGACTATACGAACGTATAGTGTTGCGCTCCGATGGCGCTAACGCTTGGCGGGCGATGTCGCCGGCATCGTCACCCCCTTCGGTGCAAACCCGATGTGCGATGGCGTATGCAGCGCGATACTTCCGTATAAGTGAACCCGCCCCGTGATTGCGCTAATGTCCGACCAAACGCTCCCCCGCGAAGCGCTCCCCTATGTCGTGCCCGTTCTGACGCTGATGCCCGTTCCTGCCAAGATTGTTTGTGTCATCGATGACGAACCATCCGTTCGCAGGTCCACTGGTGCGCTGATTCGTTCATTGGGTTGGGGGGCGGCCTTCTTCTCCTCGGCGGAAGGCTTCATGGCCCATCCGAGCAACAGTGCCTACGACTGCCTGATCTGCGATATTGCTCTGGACGCCATGTCAGGCATCGAACTGCTGCGCCGGCTCCGCGCAGCCGGCCGTCAGACGCCATTCATCTTTGTCACGGCTCATGCCACGCCGTACCATCGTGACCAGGCTGCGCAGCATGGCGCCCTCTGCATGCTCGACAAGCCGGTGGACCCCAGCGATCTGGTTGGCTGGCTGTCGCGGGTTCTTGGCGCGGGCTCCTGATACGCACGCTCTCGCGCCAGGAGGGCAACTATACGAACGTGTCGCTCATCATGCGCCAATTGCGACTGTTGCAGCAGCGCTGCCGACCCTACACTCGGACCATCACCAAAGCGCGACACACGAGGGAAGGGCTATGGAACGCATGCTGCAAGCAATGGAAGTATTTGCGCGGATCGTCGAATGCGAGAATTTCACGCGTGCGTCCAGCCTTCTGGGCATTCCCAAAGCGTCTGCGAGTCTGCTGATTCAACAGCTCGAGGTCCACTTGCAGGTGAAACTGCTGCACCGTACGACGCGCCAGGTTCGGCCGACGCCCGCCGGCATGACGTTCTACGAACATTGCCTCAAGATATTGCTCGACATTACCGACCTGAAATCCAAGATCGGATCGGCTGCGGAGCAGGCGAGCGGCAGGTTGCGCGTGGAGTTGCCGGGCGACATTGCGCGCCAGTTGATGCCCTACATGGCACGATTTCGTCTCCAGTATCCCGACGTCAGCCTGCAAATCTCCACGCCCCGGCATTCCTCGAACCTGATCCGCGACGGCATCGATTGCGCCGTCAGGCTGGGTGACCTCGAGGATTCCATCCATTTCAGCCGTCAGGTCGGGACGTACCAGTTAATCACGGTGGCGAGCCGGCTCTATCTTTCCCGGCACGGATGCCCCGAAACCGTGCAGAACTTGTCAGCGCATCGTACGGCGCACGCCTCGCATCAAAGCGACAGTCGCCCTTGGGAATTTGGATTCGCACTGGACGGCCGGAGCACCCGACACCGGATGCCCGAATCGATTGCCTTCGACGACATGGACCTGCTGCTTCAATATGGCTTGCAGAATGGCGGTGTCATTCAGGTCTGGGATACCGTGGCAGCGCCGTATCTTGCCAGTGGACGGCTCAAGGAGGTGCTTGCGCATTGCCGCCCACGAGCCCGGCCGATCCATGCCGTCTATGCGTGCAGGACTCGCGAATCGATGGCGCTGCGCGTCTTCGTCGACTGGCTCTCTTCGGCGCTGGAAGACACCATTGCGCCCCGTCCTCCCGCCACGGCGGCGGAAGAACGAATCGATACGGCCGAGCCCGCCTGCGCCCTGCCCTGACCGCACGGACCATTCCGTGCGCGCCGCGCCACGCTCGGCCCATGCGGTTTTCTTCCGCCCGGCATACATTCGTCGCTCCCTCTATAATCCGAGGTTTCAGGCAGCAGCACGGGTGAAGCGGATGCATCGGATCGGCTATTTCTTGACGGACGGGTTTCAAGTCATGGCAATCGGCACGCAATCCGTGTTCGAGTTCGCCAATGTCGTGGCCCGGGAGCGCGTCTACTCAGTGGTCAACTACTCACTGTCAGGTGGAGACGTCCATGCCTCGCTGGGCGTGTCCGTCAAGACCGAGCCCATTCACGACACCACCGACGCCGATACCTGGATGATCAGTGGCATCGTCGACCCGACCCAGCGCTCCAGTACCTCCGCCGAACTGGCTTTCGTCCGTGCGGCGTCGGAACGTTCGCGCCGGACGGCCGGACTGTGCACCGGTGCATTTGTGCTGGCAGACGCCGGCTTGCTCGATGGCAAGCGCGCGACTACCCACTGGGCCTACGCCGATGCACTGCAGGCGCGCTGTCCCAAGGCCCAGATCGAACCCGACCACATCTTCGTCGTGGATGGTGCCATCTGGACCTCCGCAGGCTTGACCGCTGCCATGGACCTTGCCTTGGGCCTCGTCGAGAAGGACCTGGGAAATGAGGTGGCAACGAAGGTCGCACGCGTCATGGTGATGAACCAGCGTCGCGCCGGTGGTCAGTCCCAGCAGTCCGAGATGCTGAAGCTCGCCCCCAAATCGGACCGCATCCAGACTGCCCTCGAGTACGCGCGCCAGAATTTGTCCCGGCCGCTGCGGATCGAGGAACTGGCTCGCGCCGCCCATCTCAGCACCCGGCAATTCCAGCGCATCTTTCAGTCCGAAACAGGGCAATCGCCCGCGAAAGCCGTCGAACAACTCCGGATGGAAGCGGCGCGCACCATGATCGAACGCGGACGTCACCCGCTGGAGGTCATCGCTCGGGAAACCGGCTTCCGTGATCGGAACCACCTGCGCGAAGTGTTCGTGCGCGCGTTTGGCGTCAGCCCTCAGGAGTTGCGCAGGGATGCCCGTACTCCCATCGCAGCCTAGCAACCGAGACACCTTCGCCTTCGTTTCCGCATTCATCGCAACAGCGCTGCGAAAAGGGGAGCGAGGATTGCTGTCAGGACGCCATTCATACCAATAGCCAGACGCGCAGCAGTAGCATGCCGATCAACGGTCCGGGTATGGGAACGTGAGCGATCGTCGCCAGCGCCTCTTCGATGCATTGCAACAGCAAAAGCGTCGAGAGTCCCTGCAGCATCTCTGATTCCCCGTTCGCAACCGCACCATCAGCACCTCTATCGAACTTCCATACAGACGTCCAGACACTTTCCTTGGACGTTGTTTTCGGATTAAGGCCCTATTTGCTTCCGGCATTGAGGACTTATCTTTGTCTCTCCAACACAACAGGAGAGCATCCATGAAAACTCAACTTATCGTTAGCAGCCTGATCCTCGGTATCTCCGTGACTGCCGCCTCGGTCGCCAATGCTCAAAGTCAAAAAGCAACGGACGTGGTCACCCGCGAGCAAGTGAAAAAGGAACTTGTACAAATCGAGGCCGCGGGCTTTGACCCCCATCGCGATAGCAGCACGTATCCCGCAGATCTGCAGGAGGCTGAATCCCGCGCGGCGGCAACGAGCAGGCCAGCATCGGCACCCGCGTCCGGAACCCGCAAGCAGTAACGAATAAGCGCGACGTTTTGCTAGCCACATACCTCATCGCTACATGGATGAATAGTGGTGGTTGCAGTTGCATCGCTTCGAAACGCGTTTCGACCGTCGTTGCCATCGAAATGGTGGGCAATGGCGGTTGCCGTTCGTCACCATTCCTCGCACGTCTTCGCCCTTCATCACGGCCTTGAATTAAAAAGTCTACCAACGAAAAGTTGGTACGCCGTGAGGAATTGTCACGCTTGGCCGAAAGCTATGTTTGCCGAACACGCTTCTGACGCAACCTTGTTGCCGTTATGGTTGTAGCAGTTGCAAATGATCGACGGTGATCCGATCAATCCGACTGGATTCTTCAACAGCAACTTCGACGAATAGTGAAAATCATCTATAAAAGGAATAAAAAATGACTCGCATGTCCACGATCGATGTCGCGACCGCTACTGGCCTGACAGCAGAGCTCTTTACCAGCATCAAGCGCGGCCTTGGGAAGGTGCCGAATGCGTACGCGAGCATCGGATCGCAATCGCCGGTCGCGCTCCAGTCATTGCTGGCTGCCAACGCGGCCCTGAAATCGAGCGGCGCACTGTCGGCAAAGGAACTGGAGGCGATCAACCTGGCCATTAGCGAAAACAGCGGCTGCGACTATTGCCTCGCTGCCCATACGTTGTCGGGCAAGATGGCGGGCTACACGGCAGATCAGATGCGCGAGTTGCGCGCCGGCGGCCTGAGCGCCGATGCAAAGATCGATGCTCTCGTCAAATTCGTGCTGACGCTGGTACGCACATCGGGAACGGTCCCGCAGGCCACCCTGGATAAGGTCCGCCAAGCAGGATATAGCGATACGCAAGTGACGGAAGCCATCTTCGCTGTCACCGCCATCCTGACCACCAACATCTTCAATCGCGTCAACGACACGATTCTGGATTTTCCTTCGGTGACGTGACTCTGCAAATTGCATTGTCTATCTCCACCAAACACTCAGTTCGGATGCAGGCGCTTTAACTTGTGAGCTGACAGATCTAATGTTGTGGCGACACACGGAAGACCTGCATTCGACGCGAAAGCGATACCTCAAATGAAACCCATCGCAATCATCGCCACCATCACCGCCGATCCAGGCGCCGAAGCCGCAGTGCGCGACGCTCTCATGACAGCGGTGCCACTCGTGCGGCAAGAGCCCGGATGCGAGCGTTACGAGCTGCTAGCCGATATCGTCAATGAACGCAGCTACGTCATGGTGGAACGTTGGCACAGTGAGTCTGACCTTGAGGCGCACACGAAGTCGCCAGCGTTTACACAACTGGCAAGTGCTCTTGCCGGTATCGCAAAGCTGAGTATCAGCAGACTCACGCCCATGGCGTGAGCTCGGCGACGAGCATCGTCAACCGAACTGATTCGCACATCTTCAATAAGGACCCCCTGAAATGAAATTCCGCGATTTGCTTGTCGTTGCCAGTCGGCTCGACCACATCGGGATTCCGATGATTCGCATCGGTGTAGCCATCATCTTCCTGTGGATTGGCGCACTGAAGTTCGTGCCGTACGAAGCGGACAGCATTACGCCGTTCGTCGCGAACAGCCCATTCCTGTCCTTCTTCTATGCGCATCCCGAGGCCTACCACGCCCATCTGACGCATGAAGGCCAACTCGATCTTGTGCAGCGCGCATGGCAGGTTGCCAACCACACGTATGCGTTTTCCAATGGGCTTGGTACGGTGGAAATCATCATTGGCCTGCTGGTCCTCTCCTACTTGTTCTCACCCACGCTCGGCCTGATTGGATCGATTCTCGCGTTCCTGACACCGATCGTCACACTTTCCTTCCTCATCACCACGCCCGAAGCCTGGGTCGCCAACCTGGGGGATGCGAACTATGGTTTCCCATACCTGTCCGGAGGTGGGCGACTGGTTCTGAAAGATGTGCTGATGCTGGCGGGTGCGGTCGTCATGATTGCGGATTCCGCACGACAAGTATTGCAGCGACATCACCAACAATCGCGATAGCGATTACATCCAAATCCGATCGACACACCTATTTCGTTTCGAGCCAGGCAACATCCATTGCTCAAGGAGTTGGTTTTGAATCCCGGAAGAAGGCAGTTCATGAAGCTGTGTGGTGCGGGGGCCGCAGGGGCAACTGCACTGGCGCTGGGTTTCACTCCCTCCACGGCTTACGCGGTGCAGTCCAGACAATACAAGCTGCTTCGCGCCAGGGAGACTCGCAACAACTGCACCTACTGTTCCGTGGGCTGCGGCCTGTTGATGTATAGCCTCGGCGACGGTGCAAAGAATGCGAAGGCGAGCATCTTTCATATCGAGGGCGATCCCGATCATCCGGTCAGCCGAGGTTCCCTCTGCCCCAAGGGCGCTGGCCTCCTGGACTTCATCCATAGCGATAGCCGGCTGAAGTATCCCGAGTATCGGGCGCCCGGGTCGAACGCGTGGCAACGCATCAGTTGGGACGACGCCTTCGCGCGCATTGCCCGGCTCATGAAGGATGATCGGGACAAGCACTTCGTCGAACGCAACGACGCAGGCGTCCTCGTCAATCGCTGGCTGACCACTGGGATGCTTTGCTCTTCGGCAGCGAGCAACGAGACAGGTGTACTGGATCAGAAGTTTACGCGTGCCCTGGGAATCCTCGGCATGGACAGCCAGGCTCGGGTCTGTCACTCCCCAACCCCGGCGGCGCTCGGACCATCGTTTGGCCGAGGTTCGATGACGAACAACTGGGTGGATATCCGGAACGCCAACGTTGTCATCATCATGGGCGGAAATCCCGCCGAGGCCCATCCAGTTGGTTTCAAATGGGTGATCGAGGCCAAGATCAGGAATGGGGCCAAGGTCATCGTCATCGATCCCCGCTTCAATCGCAGCGCATCTGTCGCCGATTTCTACACCCCGATTCGCGCCGGCTCGGACATCGCGTTCCTGATGGGTGTGGTCAATTACCTGTTGCAGCACGACAAAATCCAGCATGAGTACGTCAAGACGTACACCAATGCCAGCTTGATCGTGCGCGACGACTACGCGTTCGACGATGGCCTGTTCAGCGGATACGATCCCGGCCAGCGTACCTACGATCGCTCGAGCTGGAATTATGAACTCGATGCGCAGGGACATGCGCGCAAGGATCCCACGCTGCAGCATCCGCGCTGCGTCATCAACCTGCTACGTCAGCACGTCTCGCGCTACACGCCAGACCTGGTGTCGCGCCTTTGCGGCGTGACGCTGGACGACTTCCGCCACATCTGCGAGGTGTTGGCCGAAACCAGCGCGCGGGACAAGACCGCGACCTTCCTGTATGCGCTGGGCTGGACCCAACACTCATCCGGCTCGCAGATCATCCGTGGTGCGGCAATCATCCAGTTGCTACTCGGCAATATCGGCATGCCGGGCGGCGGCGTCAATGCGCTCCGGGGCCACTCGAATATCCAGGGTTACACGGACCTCGGGCTGCTATCGCTGAGGCTGCCTGGCTACATGGATTTGCCATCCGAAAAGCAAACCACGCTCGACCAGTATCTCGCGCAAAGCACACCGCGCGAGCTGATTCCCGATCAGGTCAATGGGTTCCGAAATACACCGGCGTATTTCGTCAGCCTGATGAAGACCTTTTGGGGAGACAAGGCCACGCGCGCCAATAACTGGGGTTTTGACTGGCTGCCCAAATGGGACAAGAGCTACGACGTGCTCGCGTACACAGACATGATGTACGAAGGGAAGGTTAATGGCTACATCGTCCAGGGATTCAATCCCCTGGCCGCATTGCCAGACAAGAACAAGATCCAGCAGGCACTTTCGCGTCTCAAGTTTCTGGTCGTCATCGACCCGCTTGGCACCGAAACGTCGACCTTCTGGAAGAATCATGGCGAGCAACATGACGTAGATTCATCGCGGATTCAGACCGAGGTTTTCCGTCTCCCGTCATCCTGTTTTGCCGAGGAGAACGGCTCCATCGTCAATTCCGCCCGTTGGCTTCAGTGGCACTGGGCAGGCGCCAATCCACCGCATGAAGCCAAGCAGGACGCCGCGATCATAGGAGGCTTGTTCACGAAGCTGCGCGAACTGTACGAAAAGGAAGGCGGCGCAAATCCCGATCCCGTACTGAACATGTCGTGGAACTACATAGTCCCCGAGGATCCGACGCCAGAAGAGATCGCGCGAGAGACAAATGGTTATGCGCTGGCAGATCTCCACGATGCAAGTGGAAGACGCCTGGCGCGCAAGGGCGAACTGCTATCCGACTACTCTCTTCTGCGCGATGACGGCACAACCGCCAGCCTTAACTGGATCTTCGCGGGGTCCTGGACACAGAGCGGGAATCAAATGGCTCGCCGCGACAACTCCGACCCGTCCGGACTCGGTTGCACGCCGGGATGGGCCTGGGCCTGGCCGCAGAATCGGCGCGTGCTGTACAACCGTGCGTCACTGGATCTCGATGGAAAGCCCTGGGATCCCAGGCGCAAGCTGATCGAATGGAATGGTCAGCGCTGGACAGGCTTTGACGAGCCCGATTTCCCGGTGACCGTGCCACCGGGAAGCGCTGCCGGTCCGTTCATCATGCTGGCAGAAGGTGTAGGGCGACTGTTCTCCGGAGGCAGCCTGGTGGAAGGCCCGTTCCCGGAACACTACGAACCCGTCGAGAGCCCGATCGCTGCAAATCCATTGCATCCGACGGTCAAGCAGAATCCGTCCACACGTGTCTTGCCTAACGACTCGGCACGTATGGGCGATCGCCGCCAGTTTCCCTACGTGGCCACTACCTACGGTATCACCGAGCTATTCCGGCACTGGACCAAGCACTCGCGGTTGAACGCGATCCTGCAGCCCGAGCAGTTCGTTGAAGTCGGCGAACAGCTTGCACAGCGCAAGGGCATTGTTGCCGGAGACATGGTCAAGGTGTCCTCCCATCGCGGATACATCAAGGCTCGCGCTGTGGTCACCAAGCGAATCCGCACACTGGAGGTCATGGGCGAACCGCTGGACACCATCGGTGTGCCATGCGTCTGGGGGTTCGAGGGTGCCACGAAAAAGGGATACCTCGCGAATGCCCTGAGCCCCGCTGTTGGCGACGCCAATACACAGACCCCCGAGTACAAGGCATTTCTCGTCAACATCGAGAAGATCTAGGAGCGGCGTTCATGTCGATTCAACCACAAGACATCATCCGTCGTTCTGCGACCCACTCCGCCACGCCTGCACCGCGCGTGCGGGACCACCAACTGGAAGTGGCAAAACTCATTGACGTCTCCATTTGTATTGGCTGCAAGGCATGCCAGGTTGCCTGCTCCGAATGGAACGATCTGCGTGACGAGGTGGGTACGAATGTCGGCGTCTATGACAATCCCCGCGATCTGTCGCCCAAGACCTGGACGCTCATGCGTTTTGACGAGTATGAGAACGAATCCGGCAAGCTCGAGTGGCTGATCCGCAAGGACGGCTGCATGCATTGCGAGGACCCGGGGTGTCTGAAAGCATGTCCGAGCCCAGGCGCGATCATCCAGTACGCCAACGGCATCGTGGATTTTCAGTCCGAACATTGCATTGGGTGCGGCTACTGCGTAGCCGGTTGCCCTTTCGACGTCCCCCGCATCAGCAAGGAGGACAACCGTGCGTACAAATGCACGCTGTGTTCGGACCGCGTGGCTGTGGGGCAAGAGCCGGCGTGCGTGAAATCCTGCCCCACCGGTGCCATCTCGTTCGGCACCAAGGAAGAAATGACCGAACAGGCCAGCAAGCGCGTGGCGGAGCTCAACACGCGCGGCTATGAACACGCGGGGATCTACGATCCGGCCGGCGTGGGCGGCACCCACGTCATGTACGTCCTGCACCATGCGGACCGACCTCAGCTCTATCGTGGCCTGCCAAAGGATCCCCGCATCAGTGCTGTCGTGCGTGGCTGGAAGGGGCTGATGAAGCCGCTCGCTGCGGCGGCCTTTGTCGCGACACTCGCGGGCTCGTTTCTGCACTACGTAGGTGTAGGACCGAACACCACGACCGAAGGCGACGAAGATTGAACGAGGGGTTCCTTCATGAAAACTGCAAACAAGATTCTTCGCACGGGGTTCATCGAGCGCGCCTGCCATTGGGTACTCGCGTTCTGCTTTTTCGAGGCAGCTTGCTCGGGCCTTTCCTGGTTCTTTCCCAGCCTGTCATGGCTGAGTTCTGTGCTGGGAACACCGCAGCTTGCGCGCGTCTTGCACCCATTCTTTGGCGTCGCAGTATTCCTGTTGCTGGCGTTCATGTTCATCCGCTTTGCGAAGCACAATCTGTTCGTCGCAACAGATCGGATCTGGTTTCACCATGCAGGAGATGTACTCAGGAACCGGCATGACAAGCCGCTGCGAATCGGCAAGTACAACGCGGGTCAGAAGGTGCTGTTCTGGCTGATCATGGCCCTGATCTGCATGCTTCTCCTGACGGGGATCGTGATCTGGCGAGCCTACTTCGCTACGCTCTTCCCCATTCCCGTCGTCCGTCTCGCGTTGCTTGGGCATGCACTGGCAGGTGTTGGACTCATCTTGCTCATCGTGGGACATATTCACCTGGCTATCTGGGTACGCGGCTCCATCGCCTCGATGCTCACCGGTTATGTGAGTCGCGCATGGGCGAGACAACACCATGATCGTTGGTACGAGGAAGTGAGACTAAAGCAGACCGCGCAGGACTCCCGGAAAAAACATCAATGACCACCATCGATATCGTTCCGGCAGATGAGCGCTCGGCCGCTTTGCTGATCGAGCATGTGATATGGCCCGATCCCCTGTCTCTCTATGGCAAACGGGCCAAAAGACTGCGTGAACTTGCCGTTGACCATCCCGAGGCGGCCTACCTGGAGTTCGCAGCGGAAGTCTGTACGGCGCAGCAGGAAATTTTCGCGACTTTGCCGCACGCGAACGCGGCGCCAGGTATGACACGCGCCGATGCACTATCGACCCACGAGCTGCTCGCACAACCTTGCTGGCAGGAAGCATTGACGAGGCTGGTGCAGGCGATACCTGCCGCGGCGCCTGCCGGAATGAACGAGCCAGCGAGGCTGGTGCATCAAGCGCAGTCGTTACTGCAGGGTCGATTCGGAAGCGTGGGGCAGCGTGAGTCTGTCTTCCTTTGGGCTGCGTTATCTCTGCAGTGGTCGCATGTTGCAGCACACATGCCGTCCCGGCACGATCTTCAGGGACCAGTGCAGACGCGTTTCGACTGCCCAACGTGCGGAAGTGCGCCTTCGGCCAGCATCGTCCCTGGTGGCAAGCGCGGCGGCTTGCGCTATCTGCACTGCCCACTCTGTGAGACGCGATGGCATCTGGTACGTGCGGTGTGCAGTTGCTGCGGTGGCGACGATGAAGTGGAGTATTGGTCAGTAGACGAGGCTCGTGCGGTGGTCAAGCTGGAGACCTGCGGGGATTGTCACGGATACCTCAAGGTTTGCTTCGCGGACTTCGATGCGCGCGCTGATCCGGTTGCAGATGACCTGGCGTCGCTCCACCTCGATTACGAGGCGGAAAGAATGGGTTTCCTGCGTACTGGAATCAATCCATTCGCATTCCCAGCCGACTGTCCCTGATCGTTGAAGCCGGTCTACGACGCCGTAACGCTGCGTCGGGGCATGCGCCCGCATGCCATCTATTCATTCCCTGTTGGAGAACAACGTGCCGCACCTCTTCAAGAAACAACCTTTGACCTTGATGGCCATTGCGATACTCAGTGCTATGTCATCCACCGCCAATACAGCGTTCGCCTCTACCGCCGCGTCGGCAGTGCAAGCCGATGAGGTCGTAGCCATGCGGAAGAATACTCAAATGCCCTGGAACGCCGTGGTGGTCGACGCACGCGGCCGGTTCATCGTCAGCTCACCGCTGTGGACCGGAAACACTGGCCCTGCGGTGGCAATCGCGGAGGAGAACGGTTCACTGACACCGTATCCAGACGCAGGATGGAACAGATGGAAGGCCGGCAATGATGCGACACGCGCATTCGTCAGCGTGAACGCCATTCACGCTGACGCGCGCGGCGACTTGTGGATCGTGGATACGGGCTCGCCAGATTTTGGCGGTACACCGGTCGCTGGTGGCCCGAAAATCGTACACATCGATCCCCGCACCGATACTGTGGTACGCGTCTACACCTTTCCCAAGGATGTGATTCGCGCCCACACCTACATCGATGATATTCGCATCAACGGGCGTCACGCGTACATCACCGATGCAGGAGAAGGTGCGGTTCTCGTGCTGAACCTGGACGATGGCAAGGTGCAGCGTCGCTTCGACGGCATGCCCTTCGCTCGCGCCCGTGCACGCGACACCATCGTCGTGAATGGCAAGGTATTGACTGGCACCGATGATCGTCCGCTGAGAGTCAATGCCGACCCGCTCGAAGTTAGCCCGGATGGCCGTACCTTCTACTTCGGCCCACTGTCAGGTCCACTGTCCCAGATAGAAACACGCTACCTGGACGATGAAACGCTCGACGACAATACGCTGGCGAAGCACGTCAGCACATGGTTCGACAACCCGCCGGTAGGTGGCACTGCCATGGGCGCAGATGGAAGCCTGTATTACACCCCCTTGGCCGACAACTCCCTGATGCGGCGCGCACCGGATGGCACCGTATCCATGCTATTGCGTGACCATCGCCTGCGCTGGGTTGATGCCCCGTTTCTCGATGGCAAGGGACACATTTACTTGCCCGTACCACAAATCGATGGCGCAGCGCCCTTTAATCATGGTCAGTCAACGATCCGTTATCCGGTAGAGCTTTTCAAAATCAATCTTCCTTCCGGCCTGAAGTGAAACGGCAGTACCGGAGGAACGCCCCCCTAGAAAACGGGGGGCTTTTTTTAGTTCCCAGCACGCCCGTGGCCCCAATTTCCGCGGGCCACCGCCCACAGAATGAAACTACCGTAGACGAGCATCGCAAGGGCGCCAAAGGCAAAGTACTGTTGCAAGGTTGCACCCAGAGACAATGCAAGGCCGCCGACACCGGCGAACAAACTGAGGCGCAGCGCTCCGGCCACCAACGGCCACTTGAGTCGACCTGCACCTTGAGATGCAAAGTAGAGCGAGAAGCCAAGGGCGAAGAAGCCATAGAACGGACCCACCATATGCAAGTAGGCGACGCCCGCTTCCAGCAAATGCTCGTCTGCTCCAAAAAGTCCCAGCCACGCGGTGGGCCATAGTGCCGCAGCCAAGCCAACCAGTTCGGCCAATGCGAAAGCCATGAATCCACCGCTAAGTGCGATGCGCCGCGCGCGGTCGACCTGACCTGCGCCGATGTTGGCGCCCACGAGCGCGACCATTGGGGCGCCGAAGCCGAACGCGATTGGAATCAGCAGGTACTCGAGCCTGGCTCCCGTTGCGTAGCCTGCCAGCGCCGCGGTGCCGCCATGCCCACCAACTTGAGCGGTGGTCACCGCTATCAGCGCATTGGTAAGTACCGGATTGATACATGCGAGTGCGCCAACGGTCAAAATGCTGCGCATGGGTGCCCAATGCAATGCGCCTGGCGCAAGCCGCGCGGCGGAACGTCCCGACAAACAGAACCAGCCTAGTATCGCAGTGCCTGCTGCGTAATACATCACCAAAGCCCATGCGCCACCGGCAATTCCCAAAGGGGGAATCGGGCCCCAACCAAAAATCAGGCAAGGAGAAAGTGGCACCAGGGCGACGGCACCTCCACAGATCACCATCCCGGGAAATGACATGTTGCCCGTGCCCCGAACCACACTGGCAAGTGCGTTCATCGCCCACATTAGCGGAAGGCCTGCGAATAGCACATGACCGTAAGTGCAAGCCGCATCCAGTGCCGCACCCTTTGCGCCAAGAAGCGAAAAAAGTGGCCGCTGAAACGTCAGGAGCAACGCGGAGAAAGCAACGCCAATAAGGATGTTGATGGCGAGGGCGTGCCGAGGAATCTGATTTGCCAACGACTGATTACCGGCTCCAAGTGCGCGCGCTACCGCTGCAGATATCCCGCCACCCATTGCTCCTTGTGACATGTTTCCCATGAGCATGAGTACAGGTATGACAACGGCGACACCGGCCAGTACGTCCGTACCGAGTTTCGCCAGGAACCATGTCTCGATCAACCCCGTCGATGCCTAGGCCAGCATCATGAGCATGTTTGGCACGCTCATGCGAAGAACCGTTGGAACGATGGGCGCCTCCAGCATCAATCGCAGGCGTGGATTGGAGGCGCCCATCGTCGCCGATCCAGAGGTAGTCATCTCGTTTGGCCTTTCGCCATAAGGCGGGTCATCCAGCAACAAATTACGTGCATATGCAAGCAACCAACTTTACTTGCATATGCACGCATTGGTCAAGATGCACTACACTACGATCCGAAACGATCGCTCCCCTGCCTTGATTGAGGAAATTTGAGACTTGGCCGAATCCAGAATGCCCACTTCGATAGCAAAAGACCCATTGATCTGCAATGGGTCTGCCTTGCGCAAGGCGACGCGCCGTATCACGCAGCTCTATGACGCCGCCCTGGCACCATGTGGGTTGACCGTCTCACAGCGGTCCATACTGGTTCACATCGCACGAGGACAGATGCCAACAATGACCGAGTTGGCACAGGCCATGGTGCTTGATCGCTCGGCGTTGGCGCGGAATATCCAACCGCTCGAGCGGGATGGCTACCTGGTTCAAGTGCGAGACACTAAGGACGGCAGAAGCAGGAGAGTCGAACTCACTCAAGAAGGAAAGGCTAAGTTAGCCGAGTCGAATCGACTCTGGCGCCAGGCACAGGATCGCTTCGAAGCAGTGTACGGAGCCGAGCGAGCCGCGGCACTACGGCTTGCACTGGCCGAGATCTACTCAGACGAATTTTTTGACGCTTTCACTGCGGCACCAGTATCTAGATGAACGCCTCCGAGGCGCCAGCGGACAAGGCATTTTTCCACCTACTCACTTTGGCGCGACAGGTCGATTCCAGCCGTGCGACGTTGACCCAAGGATGGTCTATCGAATGGCAACCGGATTCACGTTGACCTGCGTGGATCCCACATAGAGTGGCTGCCCCAGGACGAACAGGAATTCCCACGCCTGATCGCGTACCAGGGCCCGGCTGTCGATCAACTCCAGATTGTAGATGCCACGCTTGGCGAGCATGTACTGATTCACCGGGAACTCTTCCTTTCCGTGCGGACTCGGGTAGACCTCCGAAGCCCATGTATCTCCCCCGAAGGCTACGATGCCCTGGTCAGCCAGCCATTTGGCGGCGTCCATGCCAATGCCGGGCTCCACTTCCAGGAACTGGTTGTTGTCCTTGCCGATCAGTTCCAGCCAGCCGGTATTGAAGAGCACCACGTCGCCCTTGCGCAGCGTAATGCCCTGTTTTTTCAGTACGGCCTGTACATCCTTCACCGAGAACTCGGTGCCGCCAGGAACGATGGCTTGGCCAAAGTGCGCGGTCATGTCGAGTACCACACCGCGTGTCACCAGTGGGGGCACTTTCTCCACACCGAGCTTCCTGACACCATTCACGCTGACGAAATCGGCGGCCCGGTTCCCGTTGTAGTACACGTTGTCGATACCGATATGACCGATACCGTTGAGCTGTGTCCCGACGCCGGTCCAGGCATTGACAAGTTCGTCGTTGAACGTGAATTTGTTCGGACCAAGCGACAGGCCAGCCTGCTGTCCAACTTGCACGTTGTAGAGCTGGAAGCTGCGATGCCGGTAGGCCGGGAGCGACTTGTCCACCGGCACGGCCAGCGGATAGGTCTTGCCAGTCTTCACCAGCGTGACCGCCTGCCTGACGACGTCCGGCGTTAGCAGGTTGGCCGCACCAATCTCGTCGCTCGCGCCATAAGGCGATGGATACCAGTCCGCTGCGGACGCGGCATGCATGAATAGCGGCAGCGTCCCGATCAGGAAAGTTTTGGCGAGTGTTTTGTTCACGAAAATCGTCCTCGTTGGAGCGTGGCGCCGTTCCATGCACCAGCTTTCAGGCACGGTCTTGCGCGAATGGGCACCACGCAGGTCAGAGCCCTAAGTCTGACTTCGACCCTCACGACGAAAAAGCCGCCAGGCTGCGAATATGACTTGCATTGCAGTCAACAATGCGGGCGCGCAGCAAGTCACCAGCCTGCCGGCGCCCAGGGCGAGAACGTCAAGATCGGCAAGGTGACGCCCTGCCAGTCACACGCTGCACGGACCACCCTTCCCTTTGACAACTCAAGTGTGCGCGTCCCCTGCCGTTAGGGAATGGAGCAATCGGCTCCTCCCATACCTTGAGGCAACATGCTCCTGGTCGATTCGCAGAACAGCTCGATCCGCATGATCACGCCCGCAGGCGTGGTCAGTACCGTGGTTGGCACCAACACGGTGGGCACGGTGGATGGTCCGGCCGCAACCGCGCGCTTCCGCTATCCAAGCGCCGTGACGCTCGGCCCAGGTGGCGACATGTACATCGTCGATAGCGGGAACCACTCCATCCGCAAGTTCGACGGCACCACCGTCTCCACGTTGGCGGGCTCCGCGGCAGGAACGCCGGGGTATGCGGACGGCACGGGCACTGCGGCACTGTTCACGAGTCCGACGAGTGCGGTGCTCCACGCCGACGGCAATCTCTATGTCACGGAATTCAACAACCACGTGATCCGCAAGATCACGCTGGCAGGCGTGGTCACGACGCTGGCGGGCAGCAACGTCGCGTTTGGCAACGTCGATGGCACCGGTGCCGCCGCGCGCTTCATCTCCCCGTCCGACATCCAGATGGATGCGTTCGGCAACCTCTTCGTCGTGGACATCTCGACCAACACGATCCGGAAGATCACGACGGCTGGCGTCGTGACGACTTTCGCCGGTTCGGGCGCGGCGGGTGTGGTGGATGGCGTGGGCACGGCCGCGCAGTTCGATGGTCCGAACGGGCTGGTCATCGACCCGGAAGACAACCTCTACGTAGCGGACCGCAACGGCAACACGATCCGCAAGATCACGCCGGCGGGTGTCGTCACGACCATTGCCGGGTCCACGACCTCGGGCACCGCAAACGGTAGCGGCTCGGTGGCGCGGTTTTCCGCCCCGATCTCGCTCGCCATGGACAGCGCCCGCAACCTGTACGTGACGGAACTGAACCGCAACACGATCCGCAAGATCACGTTGCCCTGACCGTCGCCTGCTCGCCTCCGCCCGGAGGTGAGCAGGCTGGACGCGTCGCCCCAGACAGGTGATGGTAGTAGAGCTTCAAGGCGGCAACCCCTTCGCACGGACTGCTCCATCAGCAGTTGTGGGGGTCGAAAGCGGTCGGCGCAGTGGGCTTCGGGAGCTAGTCAAACTGCCGATGATCCTGACCGTCGGCGGGGACGAATCCCCGGAATGCCACCGCCTTCAGCACGAATATCAAGAACTGCTATCCGATGCCGGTGTTGACGTGGAGATCGTCTTGCAGAACGGTGGTCATCATTTCGACGCCGTCGATCTGATGGGCGAGGCGAACGGTGCTCTGGCCATCGCAGTGCTGCGGATGATTGAACGAGCTTAAAGCTCGGCGGCGGGTGGAGTGACGGGAATCACCTGTGTTTCCTCCCGTCGACCAGTGGCGTCGCGGCGACGGTCGACGACCGAATCCGGCCATTTTCGGTCGTTGCACTTTCATCGATGAACGTCTGCTCGAAGAGCATAAACCGACCTTGACTCAAGCCTTTGGTGACTGGTCCCAACAACTTCGGCGCACTTCCCCAGCCAGGACCTTGCAACTACCAGCCGCTCCCCGGTG
>Ga0209025_1001660_pt1 | contig 27398 bp, 22 predicted proteins | sample AraplaMF_Col_mLB_FD_184256 | JGI IMG/M metagenome (GOLD analysis project Ga0209025, IMG submission 184256) | Arabidopsis root microbial communities from the University of North Carolina, USA - plate scrape MF_Col_mLB (SPAdes) (version 2) | ecosystem: Host-associated > Plants > Roots > Endosphere... | reverse complement strand
GATCGGACCGGCATAGGTCGCCTTGAGCAGGGCGAACAGGTCGCCCAGCTTCATGCGGTCGTGGCCGCCGACGCCGCCGGTGCTGAACTCGGCGTTGAGGTCGTTGCTGGTCAGCTGGTGGAACGCGAGGTCCAGGTCCGGCGCGTCCGGCTTGGGCAACAGGCCCAGCGGGTCGATGTTGGCGCCCAGGTGGCCGCGCGAGCGGTAGGCGGTGATCAGGCGACCGACATGGCGTTCGCGCTCATCGCCGGCACCTGCGGCCACGGAGACCACGCCACGGGCGGCCTGGCGCCCGGCTTCGGCGATCTGCTCGATCACCGCCGAATGCGGGACGTCGCCGGCTTCGCGACCCTTGAAGCCGTCGAAGTAGGCCTTCCACTTGGGGTCGACACTGTCGGGAGCAACCAGGTACTGCTCGTACAGGTCTTCGACGAAAGCGGCGTTGGCGCCGAGCTGGGAGGACTGGGAAAACTGCTTCAGGAGACTGTCCACGATGGCGATCGGGAAACTCGGTGGGGAAAGGCGGAGGAGGCCTGGATTGCGCGTCGTGCGCTATTCAGGCGCCAAGATTCGGAATTATAGCCCTTGACCGCCGACAAACGGCTAACACGAATGTCTAAGTGCGATTGCGGGCCGATCGCGAAAAGCGGGCATCGGCGCGTGAATGCTCCGGCCCCTGAATAGCGTTTGGGCGCGGGGCGCGGGTTCAAGGGCGGGGGGAACGGTGCCTCAGATCCCCAGCGCCCGGAACTCCGTGCACGGCCGGGCCCGCTCCCAGACCGGCGAGAAATGCGCCCGCAACTGGCGGGCGCGGGCTTCGTCGTCCAGGCGCGTATCGCCCTCGAAACGATGGCCGAGCGTGCGGAAGTACCAGCCGCCGCCATCGTTCACGAGGTAGGCGGACGGGTAGTCGCGATCGACTGGCTCCTCGATCGCCCGGAACGCGAAGGCGCTGGGCAGTCGCTGCGACAGGTTGATAAGCGGGGCGAGCGCCCGTCGCGGCGCCTCGGGATCGTGCAACAGCACCTGCATCTGCCCGCCGCCGACCGCGAAACGGCGCAGCGCGGCCATCGCGTCGGAGGTGTCGAGCAGGCCCGGGTCGAGGTCGCGGCTGTAGACCAGCAACTGCCGGCGTGCGCCTTCGATCACGCCCAGGACCGCGGCCAGTCCGGCGTCGCGCCGAAGGACCGGGTTGACCCCGCCCAGCACCAGGCGCATCGACTGATGGTCCAGCCCGGCTTCCATGAAGCGGTCGCCATACGGAAGGAAACCCTGGCGCGCGTAGAACGCCATCGCCGGGACCTGCGCGTGCAGGGTGACTTCGTTCCAGCGCAGCGCACGAGCCTGCGCCAGCAACGCCTTCAGAAGCGCCTCGCCGACGCGGCGGTTGCGCCATTCCGGCAGGACCGCCATGCGCCCGATGCGCCCGTCCGGCGTGAGTCGACCGGTGCCGATGGGCCGGCCCTCGCTGTCGCGGGCGATGACGTGGTGGCACGTCGGGTCGAGCGCGTCGCGTTCGATGTCCACCGGCACACGCTGTTCCTGCACGAAGACCGCGTCGCGCACGATGCGCAGGTCGGACAGGCCATCGCCGAACCCGATGGATTCGACGCGGAACAGCGGTGCGGTGGGGGTGTTCACTCTTCCTCGTCTCCCAGGTCCAGCGCGTAGTGGCCGGCCTGCAGCAGTTCGTACACGCAATCGCGGCCTTCCTCGGACAGGCGCAGGTACGTGGTTCCATCGAGGATGGGGCGGTTGGCGATGAGCGATGCGTCTTCGGCAGGCAGCAGGTAATCGTTGCCGCTCACGTACAGCCGCGCGGGCTGGCCCTTGGCTTGCCCACGGCGCCACGCCATGCGCGACCACGGATGGCGCTGCAGCACCGCACCGTGTTCCAGATCCCATTCGATCTCGATGCGCGAACGCGTCTGCTCCCCCGGATGCACTTCGCCCGCGGCGCGGTACACGGTCATGAAGCGGCCGAACCAGTCGCCGAGGCGGTCGGGGTCGTTCATGCGCAGCAGGTTCAAGGCTTCGACGGCGCGGTTCATCGCGGCCACGTCGATCTCGAACGCGTCCTGCGCAGGCTTCAGGTCCGGATCGGCGTAGCGCAGCGCATCATCGGCGTCGGCCGCGAGTGTGTCGACGAAATCGCCCAGCAGTTCCGCCGCGGCCGGTGCGCGCATGCCGACGGAGAAGGTGAGGCACGCGTCCTCGGCCACGCCGTTGTGCGGCACGCTTGGCGGCAGGTAGAGCATGTCGCCCGGCCCGAGCACCCAGTCGTGGGTCGGGGTGAATTCGCTCAGCAGCTTCAGCTCCACGTCGGGACGGAAGTCCTGCGGGGCATCCGGTCTCGCATCGATCTGCCAGCGGCGATGGCCCTGCGCCTGCAGCAGGAAGACGTCGTAATGGTCGGTGTGCGGACCGACCGAGCCGCCCGGCGCGGCAAAGGAAATCATGACGTCGTCGATGCGCCAGCGCGGGAGGAAGTCGAAGTTTTCCAGCAGCGCGCCGACGTCGGCGTCCCACTTGTCCATGTCCTGCACCAGCAGGGTCCAGTCCTGGTGCGGCATGCCGGGGAATTCCTCTTCCTGGAAGGGCCCCTGGCGCAGCGTCCAGCGATCGTTCGCGCGATCGTGCATGACGATGCGCGACAGCGCGCTTTCCTCGCACGCGAGGCCGGCGAGATCTTCCGGCTGCAGCGGCGATTCGAAATCCGGGAAGGCGTTGCGGATCAGCAGCGGGCGCTTGTGCCAGTAATCGCGCAGGAACGCGTCCGGGCTCATGCCCAGCGGCGGCAGGTGGCGCGCGTCGACCTCGATCGGCAGCGAGGCGGCCTTCGTTGCGGATTTCGTGGCCTTCGATGCGACGGCCTTCGTGGGCTTCTTCGTGGTCTTTTTCATGCTCATGTGGCGATTTCGTCGTAGCCGCGGCCGAGGAACTGCAACAGGCACCAGCCGTGTCCGAACGGATCGGCGAGGGTGACGATGCGGCCCCAGTTGGCTTCGCGGATGGCGCCGTCCTGCTTTGCGCCGGCGGCGAGGGCCCGGGCCAGTGCGGCCTCCAGGTCATCGACGACGACGTCGCAGTGGACGGGCGTCCAGTGGCGGGAATAGTCGCGCATGGAATCGCCGGCACCAGCGGTGCCTGCGTCCTTGCGCAGCAGGTAGAGGGGAACCTCGGCGCCCGTCAGCTCGACGACCGCATCGCCGAAGCGGCGCGCGGGACGCAGGTCGAAGGCGTTCGTGTAGAACGCTTCGGCGCGGGCGAGGTCGTCGACGTCGATGTTGACCAGCAGCTTCATGGACACCTCCGCACCGGCGCTTGCGGCGCCGGGCGTCCATTGTGCCTGCCCGACGTGACGGGTTTCCTGAGCGCGCTCAAACAGACGCTCGCCCGTGTGGTGCAGGTCAGATCTCGCGGGCGAGCCTTTCGGCCAGGCCCACATAGCTGCCCGGCGTCATGTCGAGCAGGCGCTGCTTGTCGGCGGCCGGAAGCTCCAGTGTGCCGATGAACTCCCGCATCGAGGCCTCGTTGATGCCCTGGCCGCGCGTGAGCGCCTTGAGCTGTTCGTACGGATTCGGCAGGCCGTGGCGGCGCATCACCGTCTGCACGGCTTCGGCCAGCACTTCCCACGCGGCGTCGAGGTCCTCGGCCAGGCGCTGCGGGTTCGTGCTCAGCTTGCCCAGTCCGCGCAGCAGCGCGTCGAAGCCGATCAGCGCGTGGCCGAACGCGGTGCCGAGCGCGCGCAGCACGGTGGAGTCGGTGAGGTCGCGCTGCCAGCGGCTGATCGGCAGCTTCGCGGCGAAATGCTCGAACAGCGCGTTGGCGATGCCGAAGTTGCCTTCGGCGTTCTCGAAGTCGATCGGGTTGACCTTGTGCGGCATCGTCGAGGAGCCGACTTCGCCGGCCTTCACCGCCTGCTTGAAGTAGCCCAGCGAGATGTAGCCCCACACGTCGCGGCACAGATCGATCGCGATGGTGTCGATGCGACGCTGCGCGTCGCAGATCTCGGCGATGCCGTCGTGCGGTTCGATCTGCGTGGTGTACGGCTGCCAGTTCAGGCCGAGCGAATGCACGAAGCGCTCGGAGAAGGCCGGCCAATCCACGTCCGGATACGAGGCGACGTGCGCGTTGTAGTTGCCGACCGCGCCGTTGATCTTGCCCGGCATGCGCGCGGCGGCCAACGTTTCGCCCTGGCGCTGCAGGCGCGCGACGACGTTGGCGATTTCCTTGCCGACGGTGGTCGGCGAGGCGGTCTGGCCGTGCGTGCGCGAGAGCATCGGCAGCGCGGCGTGCTCGTGCGCCATCGCGCGCAGCTTCTGGATCAGCTCGTCGAGCTTGGGCAGCAGCACGTACTGGCGCGCCTCGTTGAGCATCAGCGCGTAGCTGAGGTTGTTGATGTCTTCGGACGTGCATGCGAAATGCACGAATTCCAGCGCCGGGCCTAGTTCCGCGTCGTCCTTCAGGCGCTCCTTGATGAAGTACTCGACCGCCTTGACGTCGTGGTTGGTGGTGCGTTCGATTTCCTTCACGCGTGCGGCGTCGGCCGGCGTGAGCGTGTCGACCAGCGCACGCAGGCGCGCGGCGGCGGAATCGGAGAACGGGGCCAGTTCGACGATGCCCGGCTCGGCGCCGAGCGCCAGCAGCCATTCCACTTCCACCTTCACGCGCGCCTTGATCAGGCCGTACTCGGAAAAGATCGGGCGGAGCGCGTCGACCTTGCCGGCGTAGCGGCCATCGAGCGGGGAAAGGGCGAGCAGCTGGGCTTCAACGGACATGGCGGGCGTCTGTGGACCAAGAAGTGGACGAAGGCAAACCGCGATTCTACTACTCCCGCCCGGCGCGGCCCTTCGCACCGGATGCCCGGGGCCGGGATACGCGCGTAACGCGGCCGGCGTAAGCTCGGGCCTCCCCACCGGAGGACCACGCAATGGCCAAGCAGGCCCGCCGCGCCAGCGGCTTCCGTACCGAACGCGACAGCATGGGCGAGCTGCAGGTGCCCGCGCAGGCCCTGTGGGGCGCGCAGACGCAGCGGGCGGTGCAGAACTTCCCGATCTCCGGCCGGCCGATGCCGCGGGAATTCATCCGCGCGCTGGGCCTGATCAAGGCCGCGGCCGCGGAGGTCAACGGCGGCCTGGGCTTGCTGGGGAAGGGCGCCTCGCAGGCGATCCGCGCCGCCGCGCTGGTCGTGGCCTCGGGCGAATACGACGCGCAGTTCCCCATCGACGTGTTCCAGACCGGCTCGGGCACCTCGAGCAACATGAACGCCAACGAGGTGATCGCCGCGCTCGCCAATGCAGGCAAGAGCGGCAAGGCCGTCCATCCCAACGACCACGTCAACCTGGGGCAGAGCTCCAACGACGTGATCCCCACCGCGATCCGCGTCAGCGCGTTGATCGCCACCAGCGAGCAGCTGCTGCCGTCGCTGAAGCACCTGCGCCGCACGATCGAACGCCAGGGCAAGGCGCTGGGGAAGATCACCAAGACCGGCCGCACGCACCTGATGGACGCGATGCCGCTGACCTTCGCCCAGGAATTCGGCGCGTGGGCCTCGCAACTGGCGTCGGCGCAGGCGCGCATCGAGGATGCGCTGGGTCGCGTGCGGCGCCTGCCGATCGGCGGTACGGCGATCGGCACCGGCATCAATGCCGATCCGCGCTTCGGCAGGAACATGGCGAAGGCGTTGTCGACGCTGTCGGGCGTGAAGTTCGAATCGGCCGACGACAAGTTCGAAGGCATCGCGTCGCAGGACGATGCGGTCGAACTGTCCGGACAGCTAAGCGCGCTGGCCGTGGCGTTGATGAAGATCGCCAACGACCTGCGCTGGATGAATTCCGGTCCGCTCGCGGGCCTGGGCGAGATCGAACTGCCGGCGTTGCAGCCGGGCAGCTCGATCATGCCGGGCAAAGTCAATCCGGTGATTCCCGAAGCCACCTGCATGGTCTGCGCGCAGGTGATGGGCCACCACACCGCGATCACTTTGGCCGGACAGAGCGGCAATTTCCAGCTCAACGTGATGCTGCCGCTGATCGCCTACGACCTGCTCGATTCGATCCAGCTGCTGGGCAACGTAATGCGACTGCTGGCCGACGATGCCATCGCGGGATTGAAGGCGCGGCCCGATCGCGTGCGCGAGGCGCTGGATCGCAACCCGATCCTGGTAACCGCGCTCAATCCGATCATCGGTTACGAGAAGGCGGCCGCGATCGCCAAGCAGGCCTACAAGGAAGGCCGGCCGGTGCTGGAAGTGGCGGCGGAACTGAGCGGGCTGTCGTTGAAGCAGCTTCGCGAATTGCTGGATCCTGCTGCGCTTACGCGTGGCGGAATTCACGAAGGAAGCGGGGGAGGCGGGTGAGGGACGCGCGTCCCGCGCGCCCTCAACACCGTCATCCCGGCGAACGCCGGGCCCCAGGCTGTTACGCCTTCAGCATCGTCGTCATCCCAGCGGAGTGATATCGAGTATCGAACGAAGTGGGTCTGGGTCCCGGCGTTCGCCGGGATGACGACCAAGCGGATGACGGCCAAGGAAGCGGAGCGTTACAGCTTCGTCGGAACTTCCGGGCCGTTACTGCTTCGTCGCCGCCTCGGTCGCCTTCGCCGCTTCCTCTGCCGCGGATGCGGCCGAATCGGCCACCTTCTCGCCCTTGTGCCTGGCGTCGGAACGGCACTCGTCGATGTCGGCCTGCGTCATGTTCGCGTACTGTTTGAACTCCGGCATCACGGCCGCGAGGCGGTTCTGCGATTCCATCATTCCCGGCAGCGCATCGCACAGCGCCAGCGCCGCACCCTCGATCTTCGACGCCTGCGCCTTCACGTTGCGCTCGATGTCGTCCTGCGAGCCGCCGGTGAACAGGCCCTTGAGCGACTGCGTCACCGCCTGCGTGGCGAGGTCGGCCCCCTGCATCCCGATGGTCATGCCGGCGTCGGCGACCTTGATGACATGACCGCGATACTCCAGCAGCAGCGTGCGCTGCTGCGGCGTCACCGCCACCGGCTGGCCATCGACGATCAGGTCGCCCTTCGGCGAGATTTCGACGCGCTTGCCGTTGGTTCCGCTGTTGTTGACGCTGATATTGCCTTCGGCGATTTCCTTCTTCGCCTGCGTCAGCGCCTTCTGCACGGCACCGGACACGACGTTCCCGGTGTCGGCGGTTTTCTGCGCGGCCTGCTGCGAAGGAGTGGCATCGCACGCCGACAGCAGCGTGGCGCCGGACAGGACCGCGGTGAGGGCAACGAGTCGCAGGTTCATGGCGGACATCCCGGAGTGGAGAGGTGGATGGATCAGTCGGACGAGGGCACGCTGACGGTGCCCTTCACGCCGCTGTGGTCGACGCCGCCGCTGCCGACGCGGCGCACGGTGAGGTTGCCGCCGACGTCGTGCGCGTCGAGGCCGCCGGAGCCGATCTTGCCGGCGATGACGTTGCCGCCGACGCGGTTGGCTTCGAATCCGCCGGAACCGACGCTTTCGATGCTGACGTTGCCGCCAACATCGCGCAGGTCGATATCGCCCGAGCCGACGCTCCCGGCTTCGACGTTGGTCTTGACGCGACGGGCCTTCAGGGCGCCGGAGCCGACGGAGAGCACTTTCAGCGAACCGATCGTGTCCAGCTCGATATCGCCGGAATTCACGTCGGCGGTGACCAGGCCGCGGATGTTGCGGGCTTCGACATCGCCCGAGCCGACATCCGCGCTCAGCGCCGCCGCGCCGCTCACGCGCGCATCGCCGGAGCCGACGTCGAGCTGCACCAGCACGTTGTCCGGCACGGTCGCGTTGAGCGAGAGGTAGGCGTAGTTCGAGCTGCCGAAGCTGATGCTGAGAAGGTCCGCGCGCTCGGCGGTGACGATGATCTTGTCGCCCACTCGTTTCTGCGTGAGCGAGAGCTCCTTCAGGCGATCCGGATTGGACGCGCAGGCCTTGCCTTGAACGGCGCCCTTCGCGCCGGGCGAAGCGGTGACGGTGAGCTCGTTCGGACCGATGTCGAACATCACCGTCTTCACGCCGGTGAAGTCGAGCGTGAGGTTGTGCGGTTCGGTATGCCTGCATTCGTCGGCGAAGGCCTGGCCGGCGAACAGGGCGAGGGGAAGCAGGGCGAAGGCGACGGTGGGCTTGCGCATGGGTGTTCTCTCCGTGGAAGGCCCTACTTGGATGCGGCCGAAGTGCGCACGGTTGCATCGGCCTGCGCATCGCCCAGCAGCAGCGGTCGCAGGGTCGGCCAGGCGTTGCCGAGCACGCGCGGCTGGGCGGCCGCGTTGGGGTGGATGCCGTCGTCCTGCAGCAGCGCGGGCGTGGCCGAAATCTCGCCGAGCAGCGACGGAACCAGGGCGACGTCGAGCGTGCCCGCGACGTTGGCGTAGGCCTCGCGCAGCAGGTCGGCCGAGCCGTCCTTGTCGAACGCCGGCGGCACGACGAACCCCAGGATCGCGACCTTCGCGCCCTGCGCGCGGGACAGTTCGATCAGGCGCGAGAGGTCGCGTTCGATCGCATCGCGCTTCGCGCCGAGGATGGCGTCGTTGCCGCCCAGCTCGAGCACGACGACGTCGGGATGGTGCGCGGTAAGCAGCGCGGGAAGTTCTTCGAGCGCGGCGCTCAGCGTCTTGCCGCCGCGGCTGGCGTTGACGATGGCGGGCGGCTGCTTCGTTTCGGTGGCGATGCGGGCCTGCAGGAGCGAGACCCAGCCCTGCGACGGCTCCATGCGGTGCGCGCTGCTGAGGCTGTCGCCGACGATCAGGACGGTGTCGGGATTGGCGTCGACGCTGCCGGCAGCGGCGAGCGCGGGAAGCGATGCGGAGGCGATCAGTGCGAAGGAGAGCAGGGCTGCGAACTTCGGGCGCATCGTGGGGGCTTCCTTGTGGGGTTGTGCTGCTCTTTTTGTTCTTGCTCGTTCTTGTTGCTGGTACTGGTGGTGCTTGATCGGTTTCGGACTTGTTGTTGATGCCATCCGTGGCGTCACGTTATGGGCTTCGGATCGTCCGGTGCGGCCATCCATGGCCGGGTGTTCGCGCCGCGCGGACCTTGGTCCGCGCTGGCGCTCATCCTTCGTCCCGCCAGCGGCGCAGGCGGATCGCGCCGAAGATCATCGCCACACCGGCCAGCGCACCGATCCACAGCTGCGGGGTGGCGAGCACCGAGTACATCGTGCGCAGGCTCAACACCGAGTGCACCGCCTGCGGGCCGTCGACGTCGATGTCGCCGATCTGCGCCGCGTCGAACCATGAACCCGGGGCCACGCTGAGCAGGCTGCGGGCGACGACATTCTTCCAGAACCAGCCGGTTTCCAGGTCGAACAGCTGCATCAGGTCGAACCAGCTGACGAAGATGCCGGCGAAGATCGGGATCATGATCGCCCACAGGAACGGCTTGCTCTTGGCCCATGCGGAGCAGAGCATCAGCCAGCCCACCGTCGGCAACGCCCACAGCGCGTACACCGGGATCGATGCGAGCAGGTGCATGCTCACCTTCAGCGGACTCGCCGGGCCCCACAGCATCGTGATTGGATTGCCGCCGTGCAGCAGCACCGCGAAGCTGTAGACGACCATCGAGCCGAACACGGTCAGGATGGCGATGACGGCGGCGATGGCGGGCGCCATCAGCGTCGCGCTGGCGACCTTCGACAACACCGTGTCGCGATCGGAAATCGGCAGCGATTTCCAGAACAGCACGCTGCGGTCGCGGCGATCGTCGTACAGGCTGCCCAGGCAGTAGAAGAACACCACGAAGGCCAGCACGATGAAGGGCCAGCTCGCGGCCATGTACAGGCTCGCGTCGATCACGCCGCCGAACTCGTGCAGCTCGCTGGGGCTCATCTTCGAGGTGAGCTGCGAAAGGTCCAGGCCGTTGACCTGGAAGCTGCCGCCTTCGACGTTGATGGTGGCGCGGTCCGGCACCTTGCGCAGCAGCACTTCACCGGCGCCGATGCCCATCAGCGTGAGCACCAGCAGAATGCCGCCGGCCACCAGCGGAGCCCACAGGAAACCGCCCTTGTGCTCCCAGAACTCGCGCTTGAGCAGCATCTTGAACGTATGCGTGCGGTGCGTGGTCGCTACAGCCGCCGAACGGGGGAGCTCGTGGGATTCGTTGATCGCGTTCATGCGTAGGTCCCCTTCATCGTGGCGACGAACAGATCGGCCAGGCCCGGCGTGCGGGTTTCGCCGTACGACGCCAGTTGCACCGGCGAAATGCCGTCGAACAGCATCACGGTCTTGCCGAAGGGCAGGGCGCGTTCGTCGATCGGCTTGAGCGCGCGCGCCTCGTTGACGCGATCGGCGTTCACCAGCACTTCGACGAAGCGCTCGCCGAGCGTTTCCATGTCGTTGTTCAGCACGACCTTGCCGTCGCGGATGAACATGACGTCGGTGAGGATGTGCTCGATTTCCTCGACCTGGTGCGTGGTGACCAGGATGGTCTTCTCCTCGTCGAAGTAGTCCTCCAGCAGGCGCTGGTAGAACTGCTTGCGGTAGAGGATGTCCAGGCCCAGCGTGGGTTCATCGAGCACCAGCAGGCGCGCGTCGATGGCCATCACCAGCGCCAGGTGCAGCTGCACGATCATGCCCTTGGACAACTCGCGAACGCGCATCTGCGGCTTGAGCTGGGTGTGGGCGAGGAAGCGTTCGCACTTGGCGCGATCGAAGCGCGGATGCACGCCGGCGACGAAGTCGATGGCTTCCTTCACGCGGATCCAGCGCGGCAGCACCGCGACGTCGGCGATGAAGCACACATCGCGCATGAGTTCGTCGCGTTCGGTGCGCGGATCGCGGCCGAGCACGCGCAGCTCGCCTTCGAACGGGATCAGCCCGAGGATCGCCTTGAGTGCGGTGGTCTTGCCCGCGCCGTTGGGGCCGATCAGGCCGACGATGCGTCCTGCCGGGATTTCGAAGGCCGCATCGTCCAGCGCGACCTTGTTCTTGTAGGCCTTGCGCAGGCCACGGGCGCTTACGACCGGGGCGGCTGCGGAGACGATGGATGCGGAGGCGTTCATGGCGAGCCTGCCTTGGCCGGGGTGAGCAGGTCTTCGGCGGTGAGGCCCAGGCGCAGGATGCGTTCCAGCACCAGCGGCCATTCCTCGCGCAGGAAGCGTTCGCGTTCGTTGAACAGCAGTTTCTTTGCCGCCTCTTCGGTCACGTACATGCCAAGACCCCTGCGTTTCTCGACGAGAGCCTCGTCCGCCAGTTCCTGATAGGCGCGCGAGACGGTGATGGGATTGAGCTGGTATTCGGCGGCGACCTGGCGCACGGAGGGCAATGCGTCCCCCGGCTTCAGGATCCCGTCGAGCATCATCGCGATGACGCGATCCTTCAGCTGGCGATAGATCGGAGCGCCGTCGCTCCATTGGATTGCGGTCATGGTTCAGCCCCGCGGTGCGAATGAGAAATAAGGCATGACTAGGGTTTGCCGGCGATGCCGGGCGGCGGTCCGTGCCTTGAGTTCGGTGTCGGTGTCGTTCTCGCCGGCGTTCTTCACCGCCTGGGCCAGGGCCGTGGCGGTGGCGATCTCGGCGGCCAGGGTGGCGGCATCGGCCAGGGTTTCGACCTTGTCGGCCCGGCGCTCGATGCTCCGGGTCAGGGCGTCGAGGTGTTCCTGCTGGCTGCGCGAGGTGTCGGAAGGGGTGAAGGTCGCGTCGAGCGGTCCCATCTGCACGGCGATCGCGCGGGACGAAGCCGACTGCTGGGCGGGCATCGCCAGCGCCAGGCACAGCGCTAGGGCCGAAGCCGAAGCCAACAGACCTGTGAGCGAGTTCTGGAACCTGCGGTTCATGGTGAACGTCCTGCTCGTTAGTAGACCGGTGTTGTAGGCAACTATAACACCAAAATACGGCCGGTCAACTGGCGGCTACCCAACTGATGGCATAGCCGATGGGCGGTCGTGCAGGAGCCTGTTCAGCCAGCGGCCGCCGGCGCCCCCAAAGCATCGGTCGGGAGGTGGGCCTTGTCTTTGCGATGGGTGTCCACTGGGGCGGCGGCTACGTGCGGTGGCGGCATGCGCATGCACGCGTCGCTTCACGGCCTTGTGCATGCAGCGCGTGTAGACACGTTGGGCGATTGCCGCCACGCGCCGGTGCCGCGACAATGCATGGCTTGCGTGCGCCCGCATGGAATGGCGCGCGTGGAGGAGCCGGCCGATGCCGGACGACAAACCCATACGGAGTAGGTTCCCGATGAAGGCAATGATGCGCGGCGCCGCCGTGTTGCTTACCACTGCGGCCACGCTGATCGGCGCGGCAGCCTATGCTCAGGAAAAGAACGTGCTGACGACCGAACGCGAGAAGACCAGCTACATGGTGGGCACCGACATCGCCCAGTCCATCACCCCGCTGTCGCCCGACATCGACCTGGCCGCGTTCCAGCGCGCCATCCAGAACGCTTTCGACGGCGGCAAGCCGCTGATCACCGAAGCCGAAGCGCAGAGCGTCGGCCCGGCGCTGATGCAGCGCATCGCCGTGCGCACCGGCCAGGCGCCGGCGGGCAGCAAGGCACCGGACGTGCCGAAGGATAAGGTCGCCTATCTGGTCGGTGCCGACGTCGGTCGCTCGCTCGCGCCGATCAAGGACGAACTCGAACTGCCGGTGGTGATCCAGGCGATCCGCACCTCGTTCGACAAGGGCCAGCCGCTGATGAGCGAAGCCGAGCTGGGCGCGCTGCGCGAGTCGTTCCAGCAGAAGGTGCAGGCCAAGATGCAGGCGCAGGCCTCGCAGCAGGGCGCGAAGAACCAGGCCGAGGGCGCGAAGTTCCTCGCCGAGAACAAGACGCAGAAGGGCGTGATCACCACCGGTTCGGGCCTGCAGTACATGGTGCTGCGCCAGGGATCGGGTCCGCGTCCGGCCGCCACCGACCGCGTGCGCGTCAACTACGAAGGCAAGCTGCTCGACGGCACCGTGTTCGACAGCTCCTACGCGCGCAACCAGCCGGCCGAGTTCGCGTTGAACCAGGTCATTGCGGGCTGGACCGAAGGCGTCGGCATGATGCCGGTGGGCAGCAAGTTCCGCTTCTGGATTCCGGGCGATCTCGCCTACGGCGCGCATGGCACGCCGGGCGGCCCGATCGGCCCGAACGCCACGCTGGTGTTCGATGTCGAACTGATGGGCATCCTGTAAGGCAACTTGTTCGAGCGCGCGTTGTCCAACGGCGCGCGCTGCTTCCAGCTGCGATCGAACGGCATCGTGCCGCGCCATGCGCGGTACGTCCGTGGTTCAGTTCGCCGCTGGCAGTTTGTCAGGCCGCAACGCCGGGACGGTTTCCGTTCCGGCGAACCTTTCTTCCTGGAGCCCCCCGATGAAGTTCACTCCGCGCCACACCGGCCTCGCACTGGCCGTCGCTTCGCTCGCCGCGCTGACCGCCGCGTGCAACAAGCCTGCCGATACTGCCGACGCCAAGAAGGACGCCGCCACCGCCGAAGCCGGCAAGGACGGCGCGAAGGTGATCCCGGGCCTTGCGACCGAGAAGGAGCAGGTCAGCTACATGATCGGCATGGACATGGCGCGCTCGCTCGAGCCGGTGAAGGGCGAGATCGACCTGGACACCCTGCACAAGGCGCTCAAGACCTCGCTGGAAGGCGGCAAGCCGCTGCTCGACGAGAAGCAGGCCGGCGAGATCCGCGAAGCCTTCGCGCAGAAGATCCGCCAGCAGCAGATCGCCAAGCTCGAAGCCGACGCGAAGAAGAACGCCGAGGCCGGTGAGAAGTTCCTCGCCGAAAACGCGAAGAAGCCCGGCGTGACGACCACCGCTTCGGGTCTGCAGTACCAGGTGATCACCGAAGGCAAGGGTCCCAAGCCCACGCCGACCGACGTGGTCAGCGCGCATTACAAGGGCACGCTGCTGGACGGCAAGACGTTCGACAGCTCCTACGATCGCGGCGAGCCGGCGACGTTCGTGCTCTCGCAGATGGTGCCGGGCTGGCAGGAAGGCCTGACGCTGATGCCGGTGGGCAGCAAGTTCCGTTTCTGGATTCCCAGCAAGCTCGCGTACGGCGAACAGGGCGCAGGTCCGATCGGTCCGAACCAGACGCTGGTATTCGAAGTCGAGCTGCTCGACATCGGCAAGCCGGGGCAGGGCAAGCAGTAACCGGATGAACGGATCGGTTTGAATACCGCCGGAAGCGAGCAGGCTCTTCACTCGCGACTGGTTACCGTGCATCCCTCGCCAAGCTCGGAGTAACTGCATGCGCGTCACCATCTTCGGCACGGGCTACGTAGGCCTGGTCACCGGCACCTGCCTTGCGGACGTCGGCCACGACGTGGTCTGCGTCGATATCGACCAGGCCAAGGTCGAAGGCCTGAACCGCGGCGTGATCCCGATCTACGAGCCCGGCCTGGAGCCGATGGTGAAGGCCAACCACGCCGCCGGCCGGTTGAATTTCACCACCGACGCAGCCGCGGCGATCGCGCACGGCGATGTCATCTTCATCGCCGTGGGCACGCCGCCGGACGAGGACGGCAGCGCGGACCTGAAGTACGTGCTCGCGGTTGCGCGCACCATCGGCCAGCACCTGGAGCGCGCGGCCGTGGTCGTCAACAAGTCGACGGTGCCGGTCGGCACCGCCGACAAGGTGCGTGCGGCGATCGCCGAAGAACTGCGCGCACGTGGCGCGGACATCGCGTTCGAAGTCGCATCGAACCCGGAATTCCTCAAGGAGGGCGATGCAGTCAACGACTGCATGCGACCGGACCGAATCGTCATCGGGTCGTCCAGCCCGATGGCGGTCGAACGCCTCAAGCGCCTGTACGCGCCGTTCAACCGCAACCACGAGCGCATCGTGGTGATGGACGTGCGTTCGGCCGAACTGACCAAGTACGCCGCCAACGCGATGCTGGCGACGAAGATCAGCTTCATGAACGAGATCGCGAACATCGCCGAGCGCGTGGGCGCGGACGTGGAGATGGTGCGACAGGGCATCGGTTCGGACCCGCGCATCGGCTGGCACTTCATCTATCCGGGCGCCGGTTACGGCGGTTCGTGCTTCCCGAAGGACGTGCAGGCGCTGCACCGCACCGCGCAGCAGTTCGGCTACAACGCGCAGCTGCTGGGCGCGGTGGAAGGCGTCAACGAACAGCAGAAGGGCCACCTGTTCGAACTGATCCAGCGTCATTACGACGGGCAGATCGCAGGAAAAACCTTCGCTGTCTGGGGCCTGGCGTTCAAGCCGAACACCGACGACATGCGCGAGGCGTCCAGCCGTCGCCTGCTGCAGCAGCTGTGGGACGCCGGCGCAAAGGTGCGCGCCTACGATCCGGAAGCGACCGAGGAAGCGCACCGCATCTTCGGTGATCGCGACGACCTGGTGCTGTGCGACTCCGCGCGCGCCGCGCTGGCCGATGCCGATGCACTGGTGGTGGTCACCGAATGGAAGCAGTTCCGCAGTCCGGATTTCGCGCGACTGAAGCAATCGGTCGGCGATGCGGTGATCTTCGATGGCCGCAATCTGTATCACCCCGATGAAGTGGAATCGGCGGGGCTGGCGTATTACGGAATCGGGCGTGGTCGCTCGATCCAGACGCATTGAAGGCAGCCGACGAAAGCATGACCCAGGAACGCGACGACCTCGAACAGCGCCTGATTGATCTGGAAACGCGCGTTGCGTTCCAGGAGCAGGCGTTGTCCGAACTCAGCGATGCCCTCGCCGCCGCACGCGGCGAGGAAGCGCGCAATGCGCTGGCGATGCATCGCGTGCTGGAGGAATTGCGGCAGATGCGGGCGTCCCTCGCATCCAACCCGTTCTCCGCCGACCCCTCCCAGGAACCGCCGCCGCCGCATTACTGACGGCGTATCGACGCCCCGCGCCGCCCGCGTCGCAAAGCCGCGCGCTGTCGCCCCGGGCTGCCTATACTGCGGGCCTGCAATCCCCACACTTTCGCAGCAGCATCATGAGCAACAGCCTCCGTGACCAGTTGATGGGCCTGGGCTTCCAGCCCGCGCCGAAGCCCGAGCGCCCCGCGCGCGACAAGGGCCCGCACGCCAAGAGCGGCAGGCCGGAGCACCGCCAAGGTGGAAAGCCGCAAGGCGCGCAGCCGCAGGGTGGGAAGCCGCACGGTCCGAAGCCGCAGGGCGCGCAGCCGCAAGGCCGGCCCGACGCACGCAGGCAGGACGGCCGCAAACCCGATGCCCGCAAGCCGGGCGCTCCGCGTCATGGCGGCAAGCCGCAGACGCGCGAGGACATCGACCTGGCAAAGGCCTACGCCATCCGCGCCCAGCGCGAGAAGGACGAGCGCATCGCCGCCGAGGCCGCAAAGCAGGAAGAAGCGCGCCTGCGCCGCGAAGCCCGCGCGAAGCTCGCCGAACTGGTCAAGGACAAGGCGCTGAACGACCCCACGGCCGAAATCGCCCGCCATTTCCCGTACGGCGGCAAGATCAAGCGCATCTACGTCAACGACGCGCAGCTCAAGCAGCTCAACGCGGGCGAACTGGGCGTGCTGCAGATGGACGGCCGCTACCTGCTGGTCTCCGCCGAAATGCTGGCGCAGGCCGAAGCGATCTTCCCGCCGGCCGTTGCTCTGAAGGTCGATCCCAACGCAACGGCCGAAGAAGATCCGTACGCCGATCCGCAGTACCAGGTGCCGGACGATCTGGTGTGGTGATCGCCGCGCCTGCGACTAATCGACCGTAAGCGAACGGATCCACTCGCTGGATTCGTGCCCGACCTCACGCAGCGTCGAGATGCCCAGATCCCGGATCAAGCGATGCGTCTGGTGCGGGATCGGCGATTCGTCCAGGTCGTGCGGCGCGATGTTCTTGCCTTGCACGCCCGGCAGGAATTCGATGCCGGCCGCGTTGTAGCAGTGCTGCACCATCGCAGAGCAATACAGCGCGCCTTCCTTCGCCAGCAGGTTCTCGCGCCGGCGCAGGCGACGGCTGTGCATCGCCAGCATGGTGCCCATCAGTTCGGTGATCGAATAGGTCACCAGTCCCGACAACAGGTCCAGCCCGGCGCGCTGCACCTGCAACACCTGCGCATCGTCCAGGCCAAAATCGAGGATGGCGAGGTTCGGGAAGGCCTCGTCGTCGAAGTAGCGATCGACGCGGTTTTCCTGCACGCCGAGGCGGATCTGCCGATAGCGCAGGTCCAGGTCGGATTCGATCACCCACCAATGTCCGTCGATGCGTCGCTCGCTGAAGACGAACGCATGCGACCACAGGCTGCGATGCCCGTCGCGCGTGAGCGGCGCCTGTGCCTTCCGGATCAGTTGGGTCATCCAGTCGCGACCGCCGACCAGGCCGATCCGGCCCGGGCCTGCGTACTTGTGGATGAAGGCGGCATTGCCGGTGGAGGGCGTGGTCGTCTGCGGTGCGGGGATGTCGAAGTTCATGGGAAAGTTGGTCCGGAACCTGGCCATCCAAGCACGGACGCCTTGCGGCGTCCGTAGGAGGAATCCGAAGCGGGGCTTACTCCGGGTCGTAATCCAGGTTCGACGCCAGCCAGCGTTCGGCTTGCGCGAGGCTCACGCCCTTGCGGCGCGCGTAATCCTCGACCTGTTCCTTCGAGACGCGCCCCACGACGAAATACTGGCTGCGCGGATGGCTGAAGTAATAGCCCGATACCGCCGCGGCCGGATACATCGCGAAGCTTTCGGTCAGGCGCACGCCGGCGTTGTTCTCCGCATCGAGCAGGCGGAACAGCGTGGCCTTCTCGCTGTGTTCCGGGCACGCGGGATAACCGGGCGCGGGGCGGATGCCGGCGTAGGCTTCGTCGATCAGCGCATCGTTGTCGAGCGTTTCGCCCGCCGCGTAGCCCCAGAACTCCTTGCGCACGCGTTCGTGCAGGCGTTCGGCCAGCGCTTCGGCGAAACGATCGGCCAGGGCCTTGAGCATGATCGCGTTGTAATCGTCGTGGTCGGCCTCGAAACGCGCGACGTGCTCCTCGATGCCGATGCCTGCCGTCACCGCGAAACCGCCGATCCAGTCCTGCCGGCCGCTGTCCTTCGGCGCGATGAAATCGGCGAGGCAGAAGTCCGGGCGATCGGCGGGCTTGTCGACCTGCTGGCGCAGGAAGTGCAGGGTGGTCTGCTTGCCGTCCGCATCGACGACGACGTCATCGCCGGTCGAATTCGCCGGCCACAACGCGAACACCGCCTTCGCGGTCAGCCACTTCTCGTCGACGATGCGCGTGAGCATCGCGCGTGCGTCGCGATACAGCTCGCTCGCCTGCGCGCCGACGACGTCGTCGGTAAGGATCGCCGGATACTTGCCCGCCAGTTCCCACGTATTGAAGAACGGCGTCCAGTCGATGTAGTCGACGAGCTCGGACAACGGATAGTCGTCGAACACGTGCAGCCCGGGCTGGTTCGGCGCGGGCGGCACGTGCTCGCCCCAGCCGCCGTCGAAGCGCTGGGCACGCGCTTTTTCCAGCGACACGAGGCGCTTGCCGTCGCCGCGCTGCTTGTGACGCTGGCGGATCTCGGCGTAGTCGGTGTCGTTGGCGGCGACGAAGTTGCCGCGAAGGTCCGGGCTGATCAGCGACTGCGCGACGCCGACCGCGCGCGAGGCGTCCTTCACCCACACCGTCGGCGCCTTGTAATGCGGATCGATCTTCAGCGCGGTATGCGCCCGTGAGGTCGTCGCGCCGCCGATCAGCAGCGGCATCTCGAACCCCTGCCGCTGCATTTCGCGTGCGACGTGGCTCATTTCCTCAAGCGACGGCGTGATCAGGCCGGACAGGCCGATCAGGTCCGCGTTCTCCGCTTTCGCGCGATCCAGGATCACCTGCGCCGGCACCATCACGCCCAGGTCGATCACGTCGAAGTTGTTGCACGCCAGCACCACGCCGACGATGTTCTTGCCGATGTCGTGCACGTCGCCCTTGACGGTCGCCATCACGATCTTGCCGTTGGACTTGCCGACATCGCCCGTGCGCAGCTTCTCGGCCTCGATGAAGGGCAGCAGATAAGCCACCGCCTTCTTCATCACGCGGGCGGATTTCACGACCTGCGGCAGGAACATCTTGCCCGCGCCGAACAGGTCGCCGACGACGTTCATGCCGTCCATCAGTGCGCCTTCGATCACGTCGAGCGGGCGCGTCGCCTGCGCACGCGCTTCCTCGGTATCGGCTTCGATGTACTGGTCGATGCCGTGCACCAGCGAATGCGAGAGGCGTTCGCGCACCGGCTTCCCGCGCCAGGCGAGGTCCTCGACCTTCTTCTCGCCCTTCTTGCCCTTGTAGCGATCGGCGATTTCCAGCAGACGCTCGGTCGCATCGCTGCGACGGTTGAGCACGACGTCCTCGACGCGCTCGCGCAATTCGGCGTCGAGGTCGTCGTACAGCGGCAGCGCGCCGGCGTTGACGATGCCCATGTCCATGCCCGCACGGATGGCGTGGTACAGGAACACGACGTGGATCGCCTGCCTTACCGGCTCGTTGCCGCGGAAGGAGAACGAAACGTTCGACACGCCACCGGAGATGTGGCTGAAGGGGAAACGGCGCTTGAGTTCGCGCGTGGCCTCGATGAAGGCCACCGCGTAGTCGTTGTGTTCCTCGATACCGGTCGCGATGGCGAACACGTTCGGATCGAAAATGATGTCTTCCGGCGGGAAGCCGATCTTTTCCGTCAGCAGCCTGTAGGCGCGCGAGCTGATCTCGACCTTGCGTTCCACCGTGTCGGCCTGGCCGGCTTCGTCGAAGGCCATCACCACGACCGCCGCGCCGTAGCGGCGTACCAGTCGCGCCTGTCGCAGGAATTCGGCTTCGCCTTCCTTCATCGAGATCGAATTGACGATGCCTTTGCCCTGCAGGCACCGAAGGCCGGCTTCGATCACGCTGAACTTGGAGCTGTCCACCATCACCGGAACGCGCGCGATGTCCGGCTCGGCGGCGATGAGGTTGAGGAACTCGACCATCGCGCGCTCGGAATCGAGCAGGCCTTCGTCCATGTTGACGTCGATCACCTGCGCGCCGTTCTCGACCTGCTGGCGCGCGACCACGACGGCTTCGTCCAGACGCCCTTCCAGGATCAGCTTCTTGAACTGCGCGCTGCCGGTGACGTTGGTGCGTTCGCCGACATTGATGAAGTTGGACTCGGGCGTGATCTGCAGCGGTTCCAGGCCGGAGAGACGCGTCTGCCGCGGGAGGGACATGGTCATCAGGCGGCCGCCACCAGCGACGGCAGCGCACGCGGCGCGACGCCTTCCACGACCTTCGCGATCGCCGCGATGTGCGCCGGCGTCGTGCCGCAACAACCGCCGACGAGGTTGAGCAGGCCCGAACGCGCGAATTCGCCCAGTACCTGCGCCATGTCTTCCGGCGTTTCGTCGTAACCGCCGAACGCGTTGGGCAGGCCGGCGTTCGGGTGCGTGCTCACGTACGCATCGGCGACCTGCGCAAGCACGTCGACATGCGGGCGAAGGTCCTTCGCGCCGAGCGCGCAGTTCAGGCCGATCGCCAGCGGCTGCGCGTGTCGCAGCGAATACCAGAACGCCTCAGCGGTCTGCCCCGAAAGCGTGCGGCCGGAAGCATCGGTGATCGTGCCCGACACCATCACCGGCAGGCGCACGCCGCGCGCATCGAACGCTTCCTCGATGGCGAACAACGCGGCCTTCGCATTGAGCGTGTCGAATACGGTTTCCACCATCAGCACGTCCGCGCCGCCGTCGATCAAACCATCGGCGGCTTCGCGATAGGCCACGCGCAGCTCGTCGAAGCTGATCGCGCGGAAACCGGGGCGGTTCACGTCCGGGCTCAGCGACGCGGTGCGGCTGGTCGGGCCGAGCACGCCGATGACGTATCGCGGGCGCGACGGATCGCGTGCCTCGGCCGCGTCGCAGGCTTCGCGTGCGAGTCGGGCACCGACCTCGTTGAGCTCGCGCGCGAGGTGTTCCAGGCCGTAGTCGGCCAGCGAGATCGTGGTCGAATTGAAGGTGTTGGTTTCGATCAGGTCCGCGCCCGCATCGAGGTACTGCGCGTGGATGTCGCGGATGATGTGCGGCTGCGTCAGGCTCAACAGGTCGTTGTTGCCGCGCTGGTCGCGCGCGCAACCGCAGCTGTCGCCGTGCACGTGTTCGACGTGGTCGTACGCGTGGTCGTAGCCGTTGGCGAAGCGCTCGCCGCGATACGCCGCTTCGTCCAGTTCGTGTCGCTGGATCATCGTGCCCATCGCGCCATCGAGCACGAGGATGCGTTCGCGCAGCAGCTGCTGCAGCGACTGCGCGCGTTCGGGGTTGAGCCAGGGCAGGGTTTCCATCAGGACTTCCTCGTCGTCTTGCGTGCGTCGCCGGCCTTGCGGGCGATCAACGCGATCACTTCGAAATGGGGCGGGCGTCGTTCGCGCGTGACGGTTTCGCAACTGCTCACGTCCAGGCCGGCCCTGGTGGCGAACTTCAGCAGGTCCTTCTCGCTGAAGCCCAGGTTCACGTGGCCATAGGCTTCGACCACGTTTCGGTGTTCATGACGCGCCAGGCTCGTGAGCAGCAATCGGCCGCCCGGGCGCAGCACGCGCGCGGCCTCGGCCACGGCCTGCGCCGGATGTTCGGCGTAGGTGAGCGCGTGCATCAGCACGACCAGGTCGAAATGCGCGTCCTCGAAGGGCAGGGCGTGCATGTCGCCCTCACGCACCTCGACGTTCTTCAGCTTGCGCAGGCGCTCGGACGCGGCGAGCACGACCTTGGTGCTCGAATCCAGGCACACGTAGCGATGCGAATGCGGCGCGAGCAGTTCGGCGAGCACGCCGTCGCCCGAGGCCACGTCGAGCACATCTCCGGGCTCCAGCAACGGCAGCGCCGAACGCGCCATCGCTTCCCAGGTGCGGCCCGGTGAGTAATGCCGCTCCATGTCGCCGGCCACCGTGTCGGCCCAGTTCTGGTCGGCCGCGCGCGAGGCGAGCACGTCGGCCACGCGTTCGGCGTCCTGGCGCAGCAGCGGGTCGTCGCTGCCTTCGCGAAGCGTGGTCCACAGGGCGCGCTGCGCGTTGTCGAGTGCGGCGTCGTCGAAGCGGTAATACGCCGACACGCCGGAGCGGCGATCGCGCACCAGCCCGGCCTCCTTCAGCTTGGCCAGATGCGTGGACACGCGCGGCTGGGCCAGGCGCGTGATGCCCGAGAGCTCGGCCACGGTCAGCTCCTCGCGCTCCAGCAGCGCCAGCAGGCGCACGCGGGTGGCGTCGGCGAACACCTTGAGCCGTGAAGACCAGCCTTCCAGATCCATGCTTCATCAACCTATCGCGATATAGCGATAAGTGTCGTTGGTGCGCCCCGCAGGGTCAAGCCGGAGATGCGGGCCGCGACGAATTCGTCGGGAATCGGGCGCTGCGGCGCCACGCAAGCCCGGCCGCGGTTTTCCACCACGGGCGAAAACCGGCTCGTATTGCGCTGCGCAATGGCCCGTACCTGCGAATTTTGAGCGGGCCGGCTACAATTCGCGGGCTGTTTCGCCAAACGAACCAAAAGACTCCGATACGAGGTAGCCGACGTGGATTTCCGCTTCACCGAAGAGCAGTTGATGATCCAGGATGTGGCCCGCCGCATCGCCCAGGAAAAGATTGCTCCCAGCGCCGAGCACCACGACAAGACCGGCGAATTTCCCCTCGAGAACATCCGCACCCTCGGCGAGAACGGCCTGATGGGCATCGAGGTGCCGGCCGAGTACGGCGGCGCGGGCATGGACCCGATCAGCTACGTGCTGGCGATGATCGAGATCGCCGCCGGCGATGCCGCGCATTCGACCATCGTGTCGGTGAACAACTCGCTGTTCTGCAACGGCATCCTGAAGTTCGGCACCGAGGAGCAGAAGCAGAAGTACGTGCGCGCGATCGCCGAAGGCCGCGAGATCGGCGCGTTCGCGCTGACCGAGCCGCAGTCCGGCTCCGACGCCACCGCGATGCGCTGCAAGGCCACCAAGCAGGCCGACGGCACCTACGTCATCAACGGCAAGAAGAGCTGGATCACCTCCGGCCCGGTCGCCAAGTATTTCGTGCTGTTCGCGATGACCGACCCCGACAAGGGCGCGCGCGGCATCACCGCGTTCATGATCGACGGCGACCGCGCCGGTTTCCATCGCGGCAAGACCGAGCCCAAGCTCGGCATCCGCGCTTCGGCCACGTGCGAAATCGAGTTCGACAATTACGTCGCCCAGCCCGAGGACGTGCTCGGAGATGAAGGCCACGGCTTCAAGATCGCCATGAGCGTGCTGGACGCCGGCCGCATCGGCATCGCCAGCCAGGCCATCGGCATCGCCCGCGCCGCCTACGAGAAGACGCTGGAATACGTGCGCGAGCGCAAGGCGTTCGGCGCCGCCATCGGCACCTTCCAGATGACCCAGGCGAAGATCGCCGACATGAAGTGCAAGCTCGACGCGGCCACGCTGCTCACGCTGCGCGCGGCGTGGCAGAAGGGCGAGTACGACAAGGGCGGCGCGCGCTTCAGCAACGAGGCGGCCATCGCCAAGCTCACCGCGTCGGAAGCGGCGATGTGGATCACCCACCAGGCCGTGCAGATCCACGGCGGCATGGGGTATTCGAAGGAAATGCCGCTGGAACGCTATTTCCGCGACGCGAAGATCACCGAGATCTACGAAGGCACCAGCGAGATCCAGCGCCTGGTGATCGCACGCAACGAAACCGGCCTGCGCTGACAGGCCGTTTCGACAACAAGCCCGGCACGAAACCTGCACGAACGCGACATGAAACGCTTCGGATCGTCACGCCCCAACGCCTGTCCTGTCGATCGCGGCCGCGATCGTCGCCCGCGCGAGAACGCCGTAAAAGCGGCTTCGCGCCAGATCGTGTCCGCGAACAGCCCGTACTGAACCGTATCCCCCGGCCCATGCGAAGAGCGTGGGCCTTCTTTCATCTGGAACTCCCGTTGCCATGAGCACCAAACGTAACGCTTCCGCCAAGCCCGCCGCCAAGGTCGAACCGGCCAAACGCGCACCGTCGAAGAAGACCGTGAAGAACGGCCAGAAGGACGAGACCGTGTCCCTGGAACCCATCGTCGAGGCGATGCGCACGCGACTGCCCAAGTCGCGCCATGCCGAGACCGAAGCGTTCATCAGCGCGTTCTACAAGCGCATGAGCAGCGACGAGCTGCCGCAGCACAACGCGCAGGGCTGGGCCGAACTGGCCATCGATTTCCTCGACTTCGCCCGCGCGCGCAAGCCCGGTTCGGCGCTGGTGCGCCTGTTCAATCCGACGATCAAGGGCGAGGGTTGGGAATCGAGCCACACCGTCGTCCAGATCGCCAACGACGACATGCCGTTCCTGGTCGACTCGGTGACGATGGCGCTGGCCGAGCAGGGCATCGGCGTGCACGTGCTGGGCCATCCGGTAGTGCCGTTCAACCGCGACAAGACGGGCAAGATCCTCGCCATCGGCGAAGGCCAGCCCGAATCGCTGATGCATCTTGAGATCGACCGCCAGCCGGCCGAAGCGATGCCGAAGATCCAGAAGGCGCTGGAATCGGTGCTTGGCGACGTGCGCGCCTCGGTGCGCGACTGGCCGCAGATGCAGGCCAAGATGCTCGCCGTCGCCGACGAACTGGGCAGCCGCAACCTGCCGGTGAACGAAGCCGGCAAGCGCGAGGCGCAGGAATTCCTGCGCTGGGCCGCCGACAACCACTTCACTTTCCTGGGCTACCGCGAGTACGAAGTCGTCCAGAAGGGCGGCGAGGAAGTGCTCAGCGCGATCAAGTCCAGCGGCCTGGGCCTGCTGCGCGGCAAGGACGTGGGCAAGCCGCGCCTGCTGACCTCGCTCGCCGCGCATTACATGCCGCAGTCCGGCGCGGTGGATGCGCTGATCCTCACCAAGACCAACTCGCGCGCGACGGTGCATCGTCCTGGCTACATGGACTACATCGGCGTGCTCAGTTTCGACGCGAAGGGCAAGCCGGTGCGCGAGGAGCGCTTCCTCGGCCTGTACACCTCCAGCGCGTACAACCGCCGCCCGTGGGACATCCCGCTGGTGCGCGAGCGCCACAACTACGTGATGCAGCAGTCCGGCCTGAAGCCCGACAGCCATAGCGGCAAGGCGCTGCGCCACATCCTGGAGTCGCTGCCGCGCGACGAGATGTTCCAGTCCAGCGAAGAAGAACTGCTGCGCACGGCGACCGGCATCCTCGGCCTGCAGGAGCGCGTGCGCAGCAAGTTGTTCCTGCGCCGCGACCGCTACGGCCGCTTCTTCTCGGTGCTGGTCTACATCCCGCGCGACCGCTTCAATACCGATGTCCGCCTGCGCATCGAGGCGATGCTCAAGCGCGAACTGCATGGCGAGCATGTCGATTCCTCCGTCACGCTGGGCGGCGAGTCGCCGCTGGCGCAGGTGCACCTGATCGTGCGTCCGAAGTCGGGCGAGGCGATCGAAACCGACAGCGCGAAGATCGAAGCCGAGCTGTCCAAGCTCGTGCGCAACTGGCAGGACGACCTGCGTGAACGCCTGGTCGTGCGCCACGGCGAACAGCGCGGCCTCACGCTGGCCAACACCTACGGCCGTGCGCTGCCGGCGGGTTACATCGAGGACGTCAGCGCCGACGTGGCCGCCGACGATGTCGAGCACCTGGCCGCGCTGACCGGTCCGGACGACCTGCGCCTGAGCCTCTACCGCGCGCACAACGGCGACGGCGGCCTGCGCTTCAAGTTCTATCGCCAGAACGACGACATCCCCCTGTCGGACGCGTTGCCGATGATGGAGAACATGGGCCTGCGGGTCATCTCCGAACATCCGTACCGCCTGTGCGCGAACGGCCAGACGCTGTTCGTGCAGGACTTCGAGGTCGAGACCGCGAACCCGAACCTCGACGTGTCCAGCCTGGACGAGAACTTCGAACAGGCCTTCGCGCAGATCTGGCGCGGCAACGCCGAGAACGACGGCTTCAACCGCCTGATCCTCACCGGCAACCTGTCGTGGCGCCAGGTGGCGATGCTGCGCGGCTACTGCAAATACCTCCTGCAGGTCGGCGTGCCGTTCTCGCAGAGCTACGTGGAAGAGACGCTCAACCGTTACCCGCTGCTCGCGCGCCTGCTGGTGGAGCTGTTTGAAGCCAAGTTCGATCCGGTCACCGGCAGCGAATCCAAGGCGCAGATCAAGGCTGGCGTGGAGTCGTTCCGTGCGCAGCTCTCCGCGCTGGCGAACGGCGATGAAGCCACGCTCGCTGCGCTGGAGCCGATGCTCGAGGCCCGCGCGGGCAAGCGCGAAGTGCAGGTCGAAGCCACGCGCGAAGCGCTCAAGGGCCTGTTCGACCGCGTCGCCAGCCTGGACGAGGACCGCATCCTGCGCAGCTTCATCGGCGTGATCGACGCCACGCTGCGCACCAGCTACTACATCCAGTACAAGGATGGCCTGCGCGCTGACGGCGGCCCGGCCGACTACATCAGCTTCAAGTTCGACTCGTCCAAGGTGCCGGACCTGCCGAAGCCGCGTCCGTACCGCGAGATCTTCGTGTACGGCCCGCGCGTGGAAGGCGTGCACCTGCGTTTCGGCCCGGTCGCCCGCGGCGGCCTGCGCTGGTCGGATCGCCGCGAGGACTTCCGTACCGAAGTGCTCGGCCTGGTGAAGGCGCAGATGGTGAAGAACACCGTCATCGTGCCGGTCGGTTCGAAGGGCGGCTTCATCGCCAAGCAGCTGCCGGACCCGGCGGTGAACCGCGATGCGTGGTTCAACGAAGGCGTCGCCTGCTACAAGCGCTTCATCAACGGCCTGCTGGACATCACCGACAACCTCGCCGGTGGCAAGGTCGTTCCGCCGGAGAATGTCGTTCGCCATGACGGCGACGATCCGTACCTGGTCGTCGCCGCCGACAAGGGCACGGCGACCTTCTCCGACATCGCCAACGGCATCGCGCGCGCGCACGGCTTCTGGCTGGACGACGCGTTCGCTTCGGGCGGCTCGGTCGGTTATGACCACAAGGGCATGGGCATCACCGCGCGTGGCGCATGGGAGTCGGTCAAGCGCCACTTCCGCGCGATGGGTCGCGACAGCCAGAAGCAGGACTTCACCGTCGTCGGCGTCGGCGACATGTCCGGCGACGTGTTCGGCAACGGCATGCTGCTGAGCAAGCACATCCGCCTCCTCGCGGCGTTCGATCACCGCCACATCTTCATCGATCCGAACCCGGACGCGGCGACGACCTTCAAGGAACGCGCGCGCATGTTCAAGCTGCCGCGTTCGAGCTGGGACGACTACGACCGCTCGCTCATCAGCAAGGGCGGCGGCATTTATCCGCGTTCGGCCAAATCCATTCCGCTGACGGCCGAAGCCAAGACCGCGCTGGGCATCGACCCGAGCGTCACGGCGATGAGCCCGACGGACCTGCTCAGCGCGATCCTAAAGGCGCCGGTCGACCTGCTGTGGAACGGCGGCATCGGCACCTACGTGAAGGCGACCAGCGAGACCAATGCGGACGTCGGCGATCGCGCCAACAACGCGCTGCGCGTCAACGGTCGCGAACTGCGCTGCAAGGTGGTGGGCGAGGGCGGCAACCTGGGCATGACCCAG
>Ga0209025_1001650_pt1 | contig 27527 bp, 5 predicted proteins | sample AraplaMF_Col_mLB_FD_184256 | JGI IMG/M metagenome (GOLD analysis project Ga0209025, IMG submission 184256) | Arabidopsis root microbial communities from the University of North Carolina, USA - plate scrape MF_Col_mLB (SPAdes) (version 2) | ecosystem: Host-associated > Plants > Roots > Endosphere ... | reverse complement strand
ATGCTCCACACTGCTGCCACAGCGATAATCGAAGAAATGTAAGGTATAAAGAATACGACTTTAAAGTAATCTTTAAAGTAGACTTTACTATGAATAACAACTGCTAACACAAGCGCAACCGCAATCGGAATTGGCACGGTTAACACCGTATATACTAAGTTGTTATATAATGCCTTCCATATCGTTGGATCTTGAAATAAATGAATGAAGTTTTGCAGACCAGCAAATTTAATACCTGATACCCCAGACAATAAATCCCAATCTGTAAAACTTAAATACAATGAAAACCCAAGGGCAAATACATTAAGCATTAACATACCCACAATTTCTGGCAGTAAAAACAGCCAACCAACTAATGCTTCCTTTCTCCGTGGCGACCAAAATTTTTTCACTCCGCTCTCCGCCTGCTGCTTTGGAAGCTGATAACTTGATTTTGTCTCTTCCACTTTTTATGTCACCTCAGCTTATAATTTGTTGACTTCATCATAAGCCGCAGACAAGGGAGAACAAAGGATGGATTATGACCTAGTGTGGGTAAAATTTTGACCTTTGTCGTGTAAGGAAACATGCAACCGAGTTGACTACAATTGAGCATCATTGAGATGAAGGGTTAGATGGGAGAGATTGAATCTTGATGAATATGGATTATTTGAAACGGGGAAGAAATGGAATGTAAACAGAAAAGCGACCCCTACTTTTCCATGTAAGGGCCGCCCATCACTCTCTTTCGCAAGACGGAGATAAGCGATCAATTATTAGTAAGTGATTGTTGATATTGAGACCAGAGGGTATTCACGTCTTTGCCAGTAATCAATTGAAATTGACTTTCTTTCCACAATTGAATTTGTTGATCATTCATGCCATAGGGAATCCTTTCCGCATTTAAATCACGGATGAATCCGCGATGTTTCGTATCTTCAATCCAGCGAATGAAGTTCGCTGTTCCATTGCTAGACCAAGTTCCACCCGGGCTGATACGATAACGATCATGATAACCCGCTTCGTAACGCAAGCTGTCAGCTACTGCTTCCACATCAAAGTTGCTATATTGATAAGCATGACCCAATTCATGGTAAAAAATGCCGATAATTTCATCGCGTAAGGTGTTGGGATTAGCTCCGAAATTTGCGAGATGCTGAGAACTGATACCTAGCGTTTTTAACTCATTGTCTCCTGATATCCAGGCAGCTCCAGGAACGTCTTCAATTTGCACCAGAATTTTCTTTACTCTAATCGGCATCTCTGCTGGACTCTTATAGAAAATTTCATTTGCTTTACGCAAGATCGTCAAAATTTCTTGCTCGGCATTAGGTAGCGCTTGATCGAATAAACTGTAACCCGCAAGGTTCTGAACTTCGATGATCGGGTTCTCGGTATGCCACATGTCATTCGTGCGCGAAAATTCAACTTCGCTTAATTGCAAAGCGTAGCCGCTATGATTTTGGATATTGTTGAGCCTATAGTACTGATAGGCATTTGTATTATTAGTCAATACGTAATGTTTACGTTGATGGCGAAGCTTGAAGTTCTCATCGCTTTTCGTATCTAAATCCGTCCAGTTAATAGAATCATTGGATCCCTGCAGAACCCAGCTTCTCGGATCAGCATCGGGACTATTGTTGTACGATTTAGCCGACGTAAGCGCGTAACCATCGATCGTCACTTGTTCGCCAAAGTCGAACTGCAGCCATGCCGTATTGTTCCAAGTTAGCCACTTGGTATTGCTTGATCCGTCAACCAGATTCGCCTTGATATCGTCTGGGGCATTTTCTCCGCTGGCAGTAACCGTAGGCTTGATCGTGCTGAAAGTCTGCACATCCTCACCGAATAGCTTGATTTCGGACAACTGCAGCATCCCGCCGTCATCGTACTGATTAGCAAAGTTATCAAACTTTACAAATTTATAAGCAGCCGTATTGGCAAATGAATAGGTTTTCGTTTGATGGCGGGAGGTGAAGCTTTGATTCTGCTGTGTGTCCAGATCATGCCAGACAATCCCGTCATTGGATCCTTTTAACACCCAGCTTTTTGGATCTCTTCTAGGCTCATCCTCCGCGGTTGTAATGGAGTAAGAGTTAACGATCTTTGCAGTCGTGAATTCATATTGCAGCCATGCTGGAGTACTGAATGTTAACCACTTCGAAAAAATATACTGATCGAACGCTTTATCCTTGCCCTCATGCGTTCCATTTTCACCACTTGCGGTTACCGTCCCGTTTACAGCTACATTGATCGGCAGGATGGTCGTAGTCGACTCGGCTACAATAGCAACCGGAATTTGTACATTGCTGCTAAAACCTAATCCTATTGCGGCCGCTAAGATAAGTGCTCCTATTTTTTTCATGTTTTGCCCTCTATTCTTTTTGTAATATCCGGTACTCAGTCGTTCGTTATTCAGTTCACTTTAAAATTAACTTCCGGGTATTTTGCGGCCAACCTCTCTAGTGCCGAGCTGTCGCCTGTCTGTTTCACATAAAGGTCAAAAAAAGCGAGACTGAATTCGTTAATGATACGATGAACGTACCGCGGATCTTCACCTGGGCTTCGCAATAAAGGTGAAATCAGATGGAAATCAGTGAAGCTCGTATGATCCGTGTGAGGAACGACCATCGACATGCCACCGCCGGCAAGCGCACGCTCGTTGCGGTTGTTGATTACCTTGATATCTTCAAGTGGATCATCAATGATCCCTGCGCTCATGCTCAGAAACGGTTTGCCGATTCCCGTATCTGGCACATTTGACCCATATAACAGACCGTCCATATTAATGGCTGCTTTGATGCGGGAGTCCTCCACCAGCATTTGTGCGGCGGTAGCTCCACCGTAAGAATGGCCGAACATCCCGATTCGCGAAGTGTCGATCCTTCCCGTAAAGCGGTCGTCTACATCGCCTCGGTTAAGCTTCTCCACTTGATCTAGCACAAAAGCGGTATCTTCCCGCCATAATTTGATATGGCGATCTCTTTCAGCAAGTTCAGTTAGATTCGTAGACTGAAAGTATGCGGTTCGACCGCCTGGATAGACGGTAGCCGCAGCGTCATAGGCATGATCGATACATAAGACGATATAACCTTGACTTGCTAACTCCTCGACTTGAAACGTATTTTGATTGCGAAAACCGTTCAAACCATGGGAGAAGATCAATACGGGATAACGGTTCTCGGCGTCTGATAGCCGGGCTTCCGTGAACGCATTCGATTTCACCAAATTCAGATGGCCTAGTACGAATGCCGGGACGGACAAATCTGCTTCCAGTCCCTTTGCAACCTCATGCGCATTGCGGATAAAGGGCTCGCGATTTCCCTCGCCTTTATCACCTGCAGGATAATAAATCTGTACCATTAGCTCGCGCCGGTCATTCGGATCTTTTGTAAAAAGTTCCTCCCGCTGATCATCAACCCAATGATACAGCGTTGTGCCGACCATAAATGGGCCGGTCGGTTTATTAAATAAAGATACAGGCATGAGTGCAGGCATTGCGACCGCAACAGACAAATAAATGACAAGCAGCAATGTACGAACCGTGACCGTAATTCTGTTTCTTGGGCTCTCTTTGCTCCTGGCCAATAGATAGCATACTGTCAATATAAATGGGGACAAATAAGCCGGAATCATCTGCCAACGGAAGCCTTCAGCGATAAGCTGTACGATAAGAACACCGTAGGCAACCGTCAAGGCGGTGACAGACCACCGTTTTGTCTTCCAGCCTGCAAATAGAGTCCATCCTAGAAGGACGAAATTTACAAAGATCAACCCGATTTCCCAAAATCCCATCGGATTCTCCCACCTTTCCTCATTTTCATTTAGGTACTATTAGTACCTGAAAATTATTTTGGGTACAAACATTATAAGTTGCATATATATTTGCTCGAAGTGAATCCACGAAAACAAAAAAGCTGAGAAGAACGGCGACCTGTAAGTATTGTTTTTCTCAGCTCTAACAAATGGAGCCTCATTCTACTTCCTAATTCCATTCAATATGATATCTACCATCATTGAAAGAGATTCTTGCACCGTAATTTGACTGGAAGCTAAATTGCGCTGATCGAAAATCGATTTCATTAAAAAATTGAGGGTTTGGATCAGTGTTGGAATATGCATCGGACGAAAATCACCATTATGGATGCCTTCTTCAATGAGACTAGTAATGATATCCCACTCATCATTAATGGCTTGTTCCATTTCCCTCCACCGTTCGGGGTAGTACCGCCGAAGTTCGACCAGTAAGCGTACATAGCTGTTCTGAAAATCATGAGGGACAATCAAGAGTATACCTTTTAATTTTTCAGATATGGTCAAATTCGTATCTTGGATCACTTCTCGAAAACGTCTTTCCGTTTCTTCGTTTACTTGCTGAACCACATAACCTATAAGTTCATCCTTGGACGGGAAATGCTCGTACAGCGTGCTTTTGCTTACACCTAATTCGCGCGCCAAATCATTCATTGTAAATTTGATTCCTTTTTCATGAAATAGCGCGATAGCAGTTTTGGCAATCCGTTCTTTCATCCTTAGTTCACCTCAAACCAAGAGTAGTACCCATAGATCCATTTATAGTACTTTAGGTACTAGGAAAGTGTAACTCTTTATCTCCTTGGGGTCAAATTCTGCGACCAGTTAACACTATTCAATCCGTTCAGCCATTTGTGTCTTCATCGGAGGAACAATCTCCCACCGTTTGAACTACTTTAGATTTTCGGGGTTTAGCTTTTCCAGTTCTGGAATCACGAAACGTCCGTCTTTTCGAATCAGTCGATCATCAAACCAAATCTCTCCACCGCCATACTCTGAGCGTTGGATCATCACCATGTCCCAGTGGATTGCTGACTTGTTCCCATTTGATGCATCATCATAGCATCGGCCCGGTGTGAAATGAAAGCTGCCTTCGATTTTCTCATCGAACAGAATTTCCTTCATTGGTTCCCTAATGGCAGGATTCACCCCAATTGCAAACTCCCCTATGTAACGTGCACCTTCATCCGCATCTAAGATATTGTTTAGCCGCTCGGTGTTGTTTGCTGTCGCATGAATGATCTTCCCATCTTTAAACTCCAATCGAACGTTCTCAAATGTGAATCCTTGGTAAGGCGATGGTATGTTAAACGTGATAACACCATTCACAGAATTACGAACCGGAGCGGTATATATTTCCCCATCCGGGATATTATTTACACCAGCACACGGTATTGCCGGGATATCTTTGATCGAAAAAGCAAGCTCCGTGCCTGGCCCTTGGATGTTAATGCGGTCTGTCTTCTCCATCAATTCTTTCAATGATTCCATGGCACATGCCATTTTGCCGTAGTCCACCATGCAAACATCGAAGTAGAAGTTCTCAAATGCTTCTGTGCTCATACTTGCCAGCTGTGCCATAGAAGGAGTCGGATAACGAAGATAGATCCATTTGGATTTAAAAAACTCCTTCATAGCGGATTGATAAAATGAAGAAAACAGCTTCATTTTGTCATCGGGTACATCTGACATCTCGTTGATCTGTCCGCCGTCGATAATAATACAAGCTTCCATTTTTTCGATCTGATATTTTTCAATCTTAGCCCAGGTCTTAAACTGTTCTTCTGTCCCTTCTAATAAAAGCTGGCGTCGTACAGAATTTTCGCGCAGATTTACGAATGGGTGCCCACCTGCTTTATGCACGGCCTTCACAAGTTCCTTTGCCAAAGATGTGTCGATTCCAGTTGAATCTATTAATACATTGTCTCCCTTTTGCACTTTTGTAGAATAGTTTACGAGCATATCAGCTAAATTCGTAAGTCGCGGATCCAGCATATATTTACACCTCTCCTATTGTTTTTTATCCATTTATATTGCATGTCAGTGCCTATTTGCTAATTCGTTGAATTTCCTTCAACTCCTCATCTTTGAAAGAGACTTCCTCTACATTTACATTAATCTCTACAACGCTAAGTCCAGTCATATTTTGAACTGCATCGCGGATGTTTACTTGCAATTGGTGACACACTTCATGAATTTTCATACCGTACACAACAATAACTCGCAAGTCTATAGCAGCTTCAACTTCACCTACCTTGACAGACACCCCCTTTTGCACGTTCTTGCCACTCAACATCTTCACCCAATCATCCGACAATCCACCTGACATAGCAGCAATTCCTGGAGTTTCAAGCGCAGCGAGACCAGCGATCGTGGCGACGACATCATCGGATATCAGAATGTTACCTCCATGCTTGTTCCATTGTTTCTCAGTCATGGTAATCTTCCTTTCTGTCTCTCCAAGTTAGATAGTAATCTATCGTGGAACATGAAATTGAATACTGAACGCAAATAGTTCCTCCCGCCGATCATCAACCCAATCCCCCAATTTCATCCCTCTGTCTGCATTTCCATCATCAAGGGCATCCCGAAAGGTAAGAAACAAATTATAGGTACTGCCATTCGTTTTCTCCTCTGCTTATTTTTCTTGTACTTATAGTACCAAATTAGTATTTTTAGTACTGATATTGTTATAATACCATAAAATAACTCTAAGTCAACTCTTCAAAAACTCCGGGAGCAACTCCTATTTTCTAGGTAAAAAAAAAGATACCCACAGCCTGAACACCTTTTTTCTCTTAGTGTCCAGTCTATGGGTACCCGTTTACATGCAATGGTCAACCTTTTTTTCTTTACTTGTAAGCTTTGGATTTTTCCAAAATCGCTTTTATGAGCGATGCGTTTGTAGGAGCATAGTCTCTTTCCAGCATCTGCTCGTGTTTGCCGTCTCCTGAATAGAAGTGCAACTGTCCAGTTGTTAACTCGCTCCAGGACGTCCCTCCGCGTTCTACTTCGCCTATTGCTTCTGACGATTGGATCAGATAAATGTCTGCCCGAACTTCTCCTGTCGTTTCCATATTATCGATCCAATTTTTGTAGGTCGTAATGTTTTGTCTAACTTCTTCTGCGTCTAGTCCTGGAACATACCGGAGGAATAGAGAAATTTCTTCTTGAAGCGTCTCCAGGTACTCTTCTTGCAGCATGTTCAAGGAATGCGAATCTCTTGGGTAGGCATCAAGCATAATGATGCCGGCTACCTCGCGATTTTGTTGTTCCAGTTGCTTGGCCACTTCAAACGCTAGGTTACCTCCGGCAGAGTAGCCCAACAAATAGAGCGGACCCTGAGGCTGCAGCTTGTGAACGCTTTGTGCAAAGTATGTGGCTGCATCTTCGCACCTAATAAAATCATAGGCATATATAGCAGTCGTATCTTGCAGTAATGTCGCCAGCATCGTGAATACTTGACCAAACCCGACGATAGGCGGGAAACAATGCAAGGTTATGCCGTTTGCATTGTTTTCGTTCCACACGGACACTCCTTCAGTTGGCTGCTTCACTAGATCGTCTGAGCTGCTTCCGCTTTGAAGATAATCAGCGAGTTCCATAACCGTCGGGTAAGCGAAGGCGGCACTAAACGATATATCAACGTCCAATCTACGGCGTGCTTCACCAATCGTTTGAATCAGCTTCAAAGAATGTCCGCCTATATCGAAGAAGTTATCGTGAATGCCGATTCTCTCTAAGCCGAGAATCTCCTGCCAAATGTCGGCAAGCGCTTGTTCTAACGCATTTCTTGGTGCTGTATAATTTGCTTGAAGAGGCTCATTGAGCTGTATATGAGATAAGCCTCTGCGATCGACTTTGCCATTGGCTGTAAGCGGCAGCATATCCAGCTGCACGAATCGGGTCGGAATCATATAGGCTGGGAGCTGCTTGGATAAGGCTCTCCGCAGTGCTCCGGCCACTAGCTCAGTATCCGCTACGACATATGCGAATAGACTCTTCTCCTTCGCTTCATTTTCGCGAACGATGACCGCCGCTTCCTTCACCTCCTTCACTTTCGTCAGAGCGGCTTCCACTTCGCCCAGCTCGATGCGGAAACCGTGTAATTTCACTTGGTCATCTGCACGACCCAAATATTCCAAGTTTCCATTATCCTGCATTTTTGCCAAGTCTCCTGTGCGGTACATCCGCTTTCCAGGAGCGAGTGGATGGTCTACGAACTTCTCTGCCGTCAAATCGGAGCGGTTGAGGTACCCTCTCGCTACTCCATCTCCAGCAATATAGATTTCTCCTGGTACCCCTATTGGAACTTGCTTGCCATCAGAGTTGAGCAAATAGATGCTGACATTCGCAGCCGGTACGCCAATGGGAACCGAACCGCTTGTATCTGTTGCCGGATCGTATCGATAAATCATGCAGCCGACAACCGTTTCTGTCGGGCCGTATTCATTGAATATCTCGATTTCTCCGCCAAATTGGTCATGGATGCTTCTCGCCAGATCTGTGCCAAGATTGTCTCCACCGACAATCAGCTTTCGGATGCTCGATCCGAGCGTGACCTTCAATTCCTTGATCAAACTTAAATGAGCTGGCGTCAGCTTGACAATGTTGACTTGATTATCCGTTACAATCCGCTCAATCAATAGCGCTTTGTCTTCCCCGCTATAAATCCGAATCAGACTGCCTGTAAGCAAAGGCGTAAATACGGATGTCACCGTCAAGTCGAAGGAAATGGAAGAGTACAGCGGGAAATCCAACCTTTCCCCGGCAGCATATACGTTTTTCGCCCACCATAAATAATTCGTCAGGCCCTGATGAGTAATCATTGCTCCCTTCGGATTTCCTGTCGTTCCTGATGTATAAATCACATAAGCAAGGTCGTTGGCGCTTGATACCGGATCGAGATTCCATTCATCTTCGCTGTAGGCAGCCTGATCGTTTAGATCGATAAGCTTTCCTTCAAACTGTACGCGAGCCCGTAAATGATGCTGCGTGAGAAGCACCTGCGAACCGGAGTCCTCCAGCATGTAACAAATACGTTGTTCCGGGTACTCCGGATCAATCGGCACGTAAGCTCCTCCGGCTTTTAGCACACCTAGTATGCCAACGATCATTTCCACCGACCGATCCACCAAAATGCCGACAAATTGATCCGCTCGTACGCCGGCTGCCCGCAATGTCCTTGCCAGGCGATTGGAACGGGCATTCAGCTCACTGTATGTCACTTGCTCTTCTTCATGAATGATGGCTACCGCTTCTGGCGTTTTTTCCGCCTGCCGCTCGAACAATTGGTATACCGTTGCTTCTCGAGGATATTCCGAAGCTGTGGCATTACGTGCCTCAAGCTGTGCGCGCTCTTCCGCAGTTAGGATCTCTAATGACGCAATCTGTGCCTGAGGATTTGCCGTAACCGCATGAATCAAATGCTCGAAGTGTTTCGCCATCCGCGCAATGGTCTCTCGTTTGAACAAGGAGGAAGCGTACTCGATGCTGCACGAGATTCCGTTCTCCACCTCTACCAGTTGGAAGGTGAGATCAAACTTCGCTACGGAATGTTCGATTGCATAGGGCTGGATGTGCAAGCCCTGGATTTGCAAATCTCTTTGTTCCATATTTTGCAGAACGAACATCGTATCGAAAATCGGGTTGCGGCTTCTGTCCCTTTTGACCTGCACCTTCTCTACCAATTCTTCAAATGGATAGCCTTGGTGCTCGTAGGCATCAAGCATCGTTTCTTTTATTTCTTCTACATACGATAAAAATGTTTTGTTGCCTGCCGGATAGCTGCGTATCGCTAGCGTGCCCACAAACATACCCACCAGTGACTCCAAGTCGTTATGTGATCTGCCTGCAATCGGCGTACCAACAACAATATCCTCTTGACCCGAATATTTATGCAGCAAGGTTGTATATATCGCCAGCAGTACCATATACAGAGACGATCCGGTTTCTGCTGCTATCCGTTTCAAGCGCTGGCTCAACGGATTCCCAAGCATAAATGACATCGCTTCTCCCTGGAAGCTTTGCACCACAGGCCGGACATAATCGGTTGGCAGCTCCAGAACAGGAATAGGCCCGCTGAACATATTCAACCAATAGGCCTCCTCCTGCTGCTTGCGCTTTATCTGCGTCTCGGACTGCTGCCATGCCGCGTAGTCTTTGTATTGAATACGCAGAGGCGGAAGTTCTTCCCCTTCATACAAGCGAGCAAATTCATCTACCAAAATGCCTATCGATACGCCATCGGAAATGATGTGATGCATGTCGAGCACGAACAAATGGCGTTCAGACGCAAGCTCTATCAGCCCGACGCGCAAGATCGGCGGCTGCTCCAGATGAAAGGCACGAATAAATGTCCGAACAGCTTCCGTGGCTTCCGTTTCGCTTGCTTGCACGTATTCCGCAGTAAAGCCAACCTCATGATGAACACATTGTACAGGCTCGCCTTCTGCCATGTGAAAGCTTGTGCGCAGCGTCTCGTGACGGGCAATGAGCTTGTGAAGCGCGGATTCAAACCTCTGTCGGTCAAGCGCTCCTTGAAGTTCCAGCACTATAGGCAAATTGTAGCTCAGTCCCGTTTCTTCGAGCTGGTGCAAGATATACAGCCGCTTTTGCGCGGAAGACACTGCATAATACGCCTGCTCTTCGACAGGTTCGATAGCAGTGAACGTCTGCTGCTCTCTATCTGCTATGGCCTCGGCCAGCAGCTCGATGGTAGAGAACCGGAATACATCCCGCAACGGTACGTTCACTTGCAGTTCTTTGTGCAGACGGCTCACCATGGTCGTAGCGCGCAAAGAGTGACCGCCGATTTCAAAAAAGTTGTCGCGCACACCTACACGGTCAAGACCAAGTATTTCTTTCCAAATGTTCACGAGCTGCGCTTCGACGCGAGTTCGGGGCGCTGCATATTCAGCCGCAGCCAGAAGGTTTTCTTCCGGCGCCGGCAGCGCTTTTCGATCGATTTTACCATTTGCCGTCAGCGGTATCCGATCGATCTGCACGAAGTACGCAGGAATCATATAATTTGGCAATCGCTGAGCTAAGTGTTCTCGCAGTTCGCCTGCAGCCAGTTTCCGATCAGCTACAACATACGCACATAGCTGCCGTTCTCCGTTTTCAGCAGTCCTTGCGATCACAACGGCTTCGCGCAAAGCATCGATTTGTCCAAGCAGCGCCTCGATTTCTCCAACTTCGATCCTGTAACCGCGAATTTTTACCTGTTGATCCGTTCGTCCCACGTATTCGAGGGTACCGTCTGGCAACCAGCGAGCGAGATCGCCTGTTCGGTACATTTTTCCACCTGGTGTAAACGGATTGTCTACAAACCTCTCCGCTGTAAGTTCTGGCAGATTCAAATAACCTCGAGCTACGCCTTCTCCAGCCGCATACAGTTCTCCCACCGCGCCCAGAGGCAACAACATGCCTGCTCGATCCAGCACATACACTTGTGTATTGCTGATTGGACGACCGATCGGAATGGTAGATCGATCCATATCCTCCAAGCTGATCGTATGGCAGCATGTAAACGTTGTGTTTTCCGTCGGGCCGTACCCGTTGATTAATCGCAGGTTCGGGTAGCGTTCCAAAACTTTTTTCACATGCGGTTTCGATACAATATCGCCCCCCACGAGCAATTGCTTGACCCCTGCCAATCCTTCGAGTTGATGTTCAGCCATTACCGAAAACAATCCTGCCGTTAGCCATACAATCGTGACCTGATACTTCCGAATCGCTTGCGTCCAATCTTCCAGCGACAAGCTGGTTGGAGGCATGAGCGCTAAAGACGCTCCATTCAGCAAGCTGGCCCAAATCTCAAATGTCGCAGCATCGAAGGAAATGGTTGACCCTTGCAAAAAGACGTCACTTTCACAGATGTCTACGTAACTTGCTTGGGCAACAAGACGTACAACCCCGCGCTGTGTGACGCAGACTCCTTTGGGAGTTCCTGTAGAGCCCGAAGTATAGTTGACGTACGCCAGATGAGTCGGCCCTGTGAGCGACTTCAGATTGGTACCATCTTGGTCGTAAGCTAGCTCGTCATCGAGAAGCACAACCTTTTCAGCAGCAAAGGCAGTTTGTTGTAAATGGCTCTGGATTAGCAGTACGCGAACATTTGCATCCTGCATCATGTAACGTATGCGTTCCTCCGGATATTGAGAGTCGATCGGCACGTAGGCTCCTCCCGCTTTCAGGATTGCCAGTATACCGACAATCATCTCAATAGAACGTTCAGCCGCAATGGCTACCAACTGTTCTGCTTCTACCCCGGCCCTTCTCAACGTCCGCGCCAAACGATTTGCTTTCTCGTTCAACTCTCCATAGGAACATTGCTTCTCCCCGAATAAAACGGCAGGTGCATGTGGCGTTCGTTCGGCCTGCTCCTCAAACCATTGATGGATCGCAAGCTCTCGAGGATACGTTAATTGGGTATCGTTAAACAAACTGATCAGCTGCACTCGTTCTTCATCCGCCACGATTTGCAGCGTTGCAAGGCTCGCCTGCGGATTTTCGATCACTGAGGCGATCAACTGCACAAAGTGTCTCGCAAACCGTTGCACGGTTTCAAGCTTATACAATGAAGTTGCGTATTCCAAATGGAAAGCTATTCCGGCTTCTTCGTCCACAGCCTGCAAGGTTAAATCAAATTTTGCTGTCTTATGCTCGGTATGATATGGCTTCATCAGGAGCTGATCGAGTTCAAACGGCTTGCTTTCTTTATTTTGCAAAACAAACATCGTGTCAAAGATCGCGTTGCGGCTCAAGTCTCGATTGACTTGCACCTGTTCAATCAGTTCTTCGAACGGGTAGTCCTGGTGTTCATAGGCGTTCAGCATCGTTTCCTTGATTTCTTTCAAATAAGACAGAAACGGCTTCTCTCCCGCTGGATAGCTGCGGATGGCCAATGTCCCGACAAACATACCTATCAAACCTTGCAAGTCGCTGTGGGTTCTCCCCGCAAGCGGCACACCGATGATGATGTCTTCCTGCCCCGAATATTTATGCAAAAAAGCTTTATAGACGGCCAGCAACACCATATATAGCGTCACGCCGTTTCGGGCGGCAAGTTGGTGCAATGCATCCCTTTGCTTTGAGTCGATCTTGAATTCCAGAGAGCTGCCCTCGTATTTCTGTATCGCAGGACGTACATAATCTGTTGGCATTTCCAGCACAGGCAGTTCTCCGCCTAATGCTTTCATCCAATAAGAGCCATGCTGTTTCATTTGTTCTTTCTGGGCCTCAGATTGCTGCCACACTGCGTAATCTTTGTACTGAATGCGCAGCGAAGGCAGTTCCTCACCGCTGTACAAGCGGACAAACTCCTCAACCAAAATATCCATGGATATGCCATCGGAAACGATGTGATGCATGTCAAACATCAGCAAATGGCAATCCGCTGCCCATTCGATCAAACCGACCCGCAGCAGAGGCGCTTTGCTTAAGTCGAACGGCTCCACGAAGTCGCGTATAATGGTCTCTTCCTCATTCCAGCCAGCCTGTGAAAAAGCTACTTCAAAGTCGACCGTCTCGTACACGCGTTGCATCGGCTCACCTTGCACCATCTCGAAGCCTGTGCGCAGCGTCTCATGACGAGCGATGAGACTGCGGAATGCCTCTTCGAAGCGATTGCGGTTTAGCGTTCCTTCAAGTATTAGCATGCCCGGCATGTTGTAGCTCTGCTCTGCCCCGTTGATCTGCTGCAAAATGTACATCCGTTTCTGTGCCGAGGACACCGGATAGTAGTCCCTTGCTTCGATGAGAGGAATAGCTGCATACTCCTTCTGCTCCAACCCGGAGATCGCCTGCGCCATCTCTTCGACTGTCGGACAACGGAACACGTCTCTTAACGGAATCTCCGCCTCCAGCGTCTGATGAATGCGCGATACAAGCGTCATCGCCCGGAGCGAGTGGCCCCCAATGTCAAAGAAGTTATCGTGAATGCCGACACGCTCCAGTCCCAGCACCTCTTGCCATAGCTGCGCCAGCTTCGCTTCCGTCGTCGTGCGCGGCGCTATATACTCCGTTCTCGTACTCAGCGTCCCTTCCGGCGCTGGCAGTGCCTTGCGGTCCAGCTTCCCGTTTGGCGTGAGCGGCATCTTCTCTAGGCGAATAAAGTGCGAAGGGATCATATATGACGGAAGGCCCGCCGCCAACTTGCTCCGCATCGCCTGCGCCGTAAGCTCACCGCTGCCCGTTACATAGGCGCACAGTTCCTGCATTTCCCCAGCGGCAACGGTTACGACCGCTTCCTTAACGCCGTCGATTCGCAGCAGATGTGCTTCGATCTCGCCCGGTTCGATCCGGTACCCGCGGATCTTCACCTGATGGTCGATCCGTCCTAAATGCTCCAGTCTACCATCTGGCAGCCAGCGGGCCAAATCGCCCGTCCGGTAGATCCGCTCCCCGGGGAGGTAGGGATGATCGACAAACTTCTCCCTGGTCAGCTCTTCGCGTGCCCAGTATCCGCGGGCGACCCCGGCGCCTCCGAGGCACAGTTCGCCTACGGCTCCGATCGGCTGCAGCTGCAGCGCTTCGTTCAGCACATACGCCTGCGTGTTCGCCAGCGGACGGCCGATACTGACTTTTTCTCCTTCGCGTTCCTTTAAATGCTCAAACGTAGACCACACCGTCGTTTCCGTCGGGCCGTACATATTGTACAGCGACGCATTCGTTTGCACCCGAAGCTGCTCCAGCAGCGCCGCAGGCAGCGGCTCGCCGCCGATCAGCAGGGCTGGTATACGGCGCAGCTGCGTGGCGCTGTGCTCCTGCTCCAGCATCATCGACAGCCTCGAAGGCGTCGTCTGCATCAGCTGTACCGGATGCTGCGCCAGCAAATCGCCCAGCAGCGCAGGGTCCTGAAGCTCCGCTTCGCTGGCGAGAACGATCTGCATCCCGCAGCTGAGCGGTACCCAGCTCTCGGTCACGAAGATGTCGAAGGACACCGTGGTGACCGAGAGGATCGACGCAGACGGCGCAAACGGCAGCGAGCGCACCATCCCCGCGATAAAGTTCACGACGTTCCGGTGCTCCACCACCACGCCTTTCGGCTTGCCGGTGGTGCCTGACGTGTAGATCACATACGCGCTGTTCATCGGCGTTGTCTGTACATCCGTTGATCCCGTGGATGCCGGCGAATAGGCTTCTAGTTCCTCCGCGGAGGCGAATCTCACCATGGCTGAGCAGTTCCCTTCGGCATCCGTGGCGGCCAAGCGTTCCTTCTTTCCTTCAACAGCCGCAGCGGCTATTTCCGTAATGGCGGAGCGTTCCGCATCCATGCACGTAACAGCCAAACGTTCCACATCCAAGCACAGAACATGCCGCAGCGGTGTTTCCTCCCAATCTGCCAGCATTTCCGTCTGCGTCTCTTCACTTAGCAGGATACGGATACCGGCATCCTGGATCATTCCCTCGATACGTGCTGCTGGCAGTGCCGGATCCAGCGGCACATAGGCTGCTCCGGCTTTCAGCACGCCCAGCAGAGCTGCTATCAATTGCGGCGAACGGCTGAGCAGCACCCCGACGCGGTCTTCGTTTTTCACCCCGTTCGAACGCAGCCAGCCAGCGATGCGGTTGGCTCGCGCCTCCAGCTCGCCGTACGTCCATACCGTCTCTCCGCTTACGAGCGCCGGCTGCTCCGGCGTCCGTGCAGCCTGCTGTTCGAACAGCGCATGCACCGTTGCTTCCGCAGGCAGCTTCACCGCCGTATCGTTGAATGTCACCAGCAGCTCTTCCCGCTCTTCGGCCGTCAGCAGTTCCAGCTTCTCTACCGCCACGTTCGGGGTGGACACGAGCTGATCCACCATCCGCATCCAGTGACCTTGCAAGCGCTCCATCGTGCCTCGCTCGTACACCTGTCCGTTGTAGTCGAAATGAATGTGCAGCTCTTCTCCCGGCTGAATCATCACATTCAGGTCGTAATTCGTTTGTTCCTCCGCCTGAACCCCCGTAATTTCCAGTCCACTTGCATCCGCTGACGCTTCCACCTGCGCGGTTTGCATCGGGTAGTTCTCGAACACAAGAATATGGTCGAACAGTTCTCTCGTTCCGGCGCACTGCGCCTGGATCTCGTGCAGCGGATAGTAGGCGTAACCTTGCGAGGCCAGCGCCTGCGCCTGCATGCGGCGAAGCAGATCCGCAACCGTCTCCTGTCCCTCGCACGTTATCCGGACAGGCAGCGTATTGATGAACAGTCCGATCATCCCTTCCACGCCGGGAAGGTCTGCCGGTCTGCCCGAAACGACGCCGCCAAATACCGCATCCCGTCCGCCGCTGTAGGCGTGCAGCACCAGTCCCCATGCCGTTTGCAGCAGTGTGCTTACCGTTACGCCGTGCGCAGTGGCCGCTAGTGCGATGGCTTTGCTCTGCTCCTGAGGGACGCTCCAGCTCACGCGTTTCGCTTCATAGCCTTGCACCTGACGCTGCCGCTTCGGAAGTGCAGATAGCGCTTCGCTGCCCTCCAACTGCTCCTTCCAGTAGCTTCGTGCCGAATTCACATCCTGTTCGGACAGCCAGCGGATATAGTCGCTATACGCGCGGACGCTGCGTAACGGCGCCTCTTCCCCGGCGCGCAAGGCGTTGTAGATCCCCATTACTTCTTCCATCACCAACGGCAAGCACCAGCCGTCCATCAACAGGTGATGGAAGCTCCATAACACCTCGTAGGTTTGCACTCCTGTGCGGAGCACCGCCACACGCATCAGGCTACCTGACGCTACCGCAAAGCCTTGCTTTCGGTCGTCCAACTTCCACTGCGCTATGCAAGCTGCCTGCTCTCCCGCGTCGTGCATCGTCAGATCGCGATAGGCGATTGTAAACGGACGCTTCCGGTACACGACTTGCAGCGGCTCGCTTCGCCACTGACTGTCAATGCTCGTTCGCAGCACCGCATGCCGCTGCACGACGGTTTGCCAGCTTTGTTCAAAGGCTGCAGGCTGCAGCTCGCCCTGCAGGGTCAGATGGATCTGGTTCACGTAGGCGCCAGCATGCGGGTCAAGACGGCTGTGGAACAGCATCCCTTGCTGCATCGGCGTCAGCGCGTACACCTCTTCGATCTCACCTAACGCTGCGCTCCGCTGCATGAGCGCATCCAGCTCTTCTTGCGTAAATCCAGGCTGCAGCAGATCGCTTGGCGTCAGTTCCGTCCTCTCCTGCGCGACACAATGGGCCAGCAGCTCTTGCAAGCTGATCTGCAACTCGTGCGCGAAGCGCTCCATCGTCGCTTGGCGGTACTGCTCCGCGCTGTAGCTGATGTGCAGACGAAGTGCTCCTTCCGCGATCATGCCGTTGCATTCCAGCGCCGCCGCACGCTGTCTTCTGCCGCTTATCGCCTCGCCCGTAGAAAGCGGCGAGATTCGCAGCGCGCTGTGCTCCAAATCCTGATCAAACTGTCCCAAATAGTTGAACGAAATGTCAGGATCGCACGCCCACTCCGTCTCATTCGGCTCGGACATGTAGCGCAGGAGGCCATAGCCGATTCCTTTATGCGGAATCGCCCGCAGCGTTTCCTTCACACGCTTAATCCGCTGCGGCAGGCTCATTTCCGGCTCGATCTCCAGCACCACCGGAAACGCGCTCGTAAACCACCCGACCGTCCGGCTTACATCCACATCCGCCGCAATCGGTTCTCTGCCGTGTCCTTCCAGCAAGACCGCCACGCGTTCGAGTCCGCTCCACGCTTGAACCGCCATTGCCAGTGCGGCCAGCAACAGATCGTTGACCTCCGTACCGTAGGCTCGGTGTGCTTCTTTCAACAATTGCTGCGTCTGTCCCTGCGACCACTCCACCGTCAGCGTCCGGCTGACGGCCAGCGTGGACGCGCCTTGCTCATCATCTTTAGGCAGAGGCACTAGATCCTTCTCTACAACCGACTGCCAGTAAGCACGCTGCGTCTCCATCGCCGGACTTGCCGCATAGGCGCCAAGCTGCTGCGACCATGTTTGAAACGAGTCCGTTTTCAGCGGCAGCCGAATGTCCTGTCCTTGCGCCGCTTGTTCGTAAGCTGTCGCTATATCCTCAAAAAGGATGCGCCACGATACTCCGTCGACGACCCAATGATGAATCGCGATCAACAAATGATCCCCGTCCGGGCACTGGAACAAGCCCAGTTTCAGGAGCGGACCGGCGGCCAGCGAGAAGCTGGCCTGCAGCTTGCCGGCCTCCGTCTCGATCCGCTGGCTCCAAGCCTCTTCGTCACGGAAGTCAAATACGTCCAGACAATAGCTTTCGCCGTCTTCCACGCTGCGGTTCCAAGCGGCGTAGCCGTCTTCCGTCTGCGTTACAATTATCCGCAGCGCGTCGTGGTGCTTGGCAATGCGCTGCATCGTCAGGCGCAGCGCTCCGATGTCGAACCGGTCTTCCCGGTGCAGCATAACCGCGTGGTTGAAATGATGCAGATCCACGGGATCATGCTGCACGAACCAGCGCTGGATCGGCGTAAGCGGCACGGAACCGTATACCTCTCCTTGTTCCGTACGGCGAGTGGCCGCCGTCATCTGGGAGCTAAGCTCGGAGACGACCGGATAGCGGAACAGATCTTTCATCTCGACCTTATACCCAGCTTGTAATAGCCGCGAAGCGACTTGAATCGCTTTGATCGAATCGCCGCCAAGCTCGAAGAAATGATCTAGGATGCCAATCTTCTCTACGCCCAACACCGACTGCCAGACGGACACGAGAGCTTTTTCCTCGCCCGTGCGCGGGGCGACGTATTCCGTCCCCGTACTCAAGCCTGCTTCCGGCGCAGGCAGCGATTTGCGATCCACTTTGCCGCTGGAGGTCAGCGGCATCCGGTCGAGCTGCGTAAAGTATACCGGAATCATGTATTCCGGCAGCTCGCGGGCCAGCGCCTTCCTCAGCTCTCCGACCGTCAGCACGCGCTCCGCTACAATGTACGCGCACAACTGCTTTTGCCCGGCAGCATCCTCCCGTGCAACCACCGCCGCCTCTTCCACCGCAGCTACCTTCAGGAGCTGGGCTTCGATTTCTCCAAGCTCGATCCGGTAACCGCGGATTTTCACCTGATCGTCGATCCGGCCCAAATAATCCACAGTGCCATCAGGCAGCCAGCGGGCCAAATCGCCTGTTCGGTACATCCGGCGGCCCGGCTCGAACGGATTTTCGACGAACTTTTCCGCTGTCAACTCCAGACGGTTCAAGTAGCCTCTGGCCACCCCGGCGCCCGAGATGTACAGTTCCCCGGCGACGCCGATCGGCTGCAATCCGCCGCGCGCGTCCAAAATATAGACTGTCGTATTATGAATCGGCTTGCCTACAGTCGCTTTTACGTTTGAATAACATGGACCTGTGAGAACCTCGATCGTCGTTTCTGTAGGTCCGTAGTGATTGTACAGGCAATAGCCAAGCTGCAAAACTTCCTCTTTCAGCCGATCGTCCAGCTTTTCTCCGCCAGCGATGACATGTTGCAAGCCCGGTAGTTTGGTTTGACCCACGAGCAGTTCCCGAATGTAAGACGGCGTGAAGTTGATCGTATTGATTTTGTTCTCGTGGATGTAGTCTAGCAGCTTAGGCGGATTCAGCAGCGTCTCTTTCTGGATCACATGCAATGTTTTTCCGGCCATCAGGCTGCCAAATAATTGTTCTACACTGGGATCGAATGTGAACGATGTCGTTAACATCAGGTTATCGCTCAGCTCATAGCGGGAAATATACCAGGAAATGACGTTGGCGGCATTCCGGTGCTCTACCATAACCCCTTTTGGCTTGCCTGTCGAGCCAGACGTATAGATGACGTAGGCCAAATCGCTCGGACTGGAAACATTCACTAGGTTCGTGGCATCTTCAAGGTAAGCGGCGGGATCGTCCAGCCTAATCAGTGCTTTTGCAAACAGGCTGGCATATTCCTGGAAGCGGGTCTGCAGAAGCAGCGGCGATGCGCCTGAATCCTCCAGCAGATAACGGATGCGCTCGGCCGGATACGCCGGATCGATCGGCACATAAGCGCCTCCAGCCTTCAAAATAGCCATAATGCCGACGACCATCTCTAGCGATGGCTCCGCCATAATGCCGACCACCCAGTCGGCTTTCACACCCGCGGCCCGAAGCGTCCGCGCCAGCCGGTTGGCCCGCTCATTCAGCTCGGAGTACGTCAGTTGATGATCTTCAAATACCACAGCCACTGTGTCCGGTGTTTTCGCCGCTTGTTTTTCGAACAGCTTATGCAACGTTGCTTCTGCCAGCAGCTCAACCGCCGTATCGTTGAATGTCACCAGCAGCTCTTCCCGCTCGTCAGCCGTCAGCACCTCGATGCTTCCCAGCATCGCTTGCGGATGATGGACTGCTTGGCGCAGCAGCTCGGTGAAGTGACTCGCCCAGCGCTCGATCGTCGTCCGTTCGAATAGTTTCGATGCATATTCCAGGGTGCATCGCATCCCCTGCTCGTGCTCGCTGACCGACAGCGTTAAGTCGAACTTCGCTGCTCCGCTTTCGATCGGATACGGCGTCCATTGCAGACCCGCCAGCTCCAATTCGGCCTGCTCGGTGTTTTGCAGCACCAGCATGGCATCGAACAACGGATTGCGGCTCATATCCCGCTGCTTTACAACCTGCTCCACCAGTTCCTCGAACGGGTAGTCTCCATGCTCCAGTGCGCCTAACGCCGTCTGCTTCACTTCCTGCAAGTAAGCCGAGAACGGCTTTTCTCCGGACGGGCTCATCCGCAGCGCCAGCGTGTTCACAAACATCCCCAGCATCCCTTGCAGGTCCGCATGGGAACGTCCGGCGATCGACGTACCGACGATCACTTCTTCTTGACCGCTTAACCGCCCGAGCAGGGCGCTGTATGCGGCAAGCAGCACCATGTACACGGTCGCGCCGTTTTCCCGCGCCAGCTCTCTTATCGCTTCGGCCAGCACGCTGTCCAACTCGAAATCGAACCGATCCCCCTCGAAGCTGCGCACCACCGGTCGCGGAGCATCCGTCGGCAGGCTCAGCACCGGCAGCTCGCCAGCAAACTGGCTCAGCCAATAGCTTTCCATCATCCGGTAGGCCGCACTTTGCCGATATCCTTGCTGCCAGAGCGCATAATCTTTATACTGCAGCCGCAGCGGTTCCAGTTCTTCTCCGGCATACAGCTTCGTCAATTCCTGCACCAAAATGCTTATCGAGGTGCCGTCGGACACGATATGGTGCATATCGAACAGCAGCACGTAATCCGCTTCGTCCAGCCGTACTACCGTCGTCCGCAGCAGCGGCGCAACGCCAAGGTCAAACGGACGGAGGAAGCTGCGAATGTACGCCTGCGCATCGGCTCCTCTCGCCTCCTCGTACGCGACGGTGAAGCCGGGAGCCTCTACGATGCGCTGCATCGGCTCCCCGTCTACCGCTGCAAACGCTGTGCGCAGCGATTCATGACGGGCGATGAGCGCCTGTAGGGCGGCTTCCAGCCGCTGGCGATCCAGCGTACCCGTCAGGCGCAGTGCCGCAGGCATGTTGTAGCTCAGTTCGGCTCCCTCTAGCTGCTGCAGCACATACAGCCGTTTTTGCGCAGAAGACAGCGGATACGCCGCCTGCAGCGGAGCGGGCACAAGCGCTTCAAATACGCAACCCTCCGCCGCCTCCAGGGCAGTCGCCAAGCTTTCGATCGTTGGCGAGAGGAACAATTGCCGCAGCGGCACCTCCGCCTCCAGCATCTGGTGAATGCGCGCTACGAGCGTCATCGCTCGCAGCGAATGGCCCCCGATGTCAAAGAAGTTATCGCGGATGCCGACACGCTCCAGCCCCAGCACCTCTTGCCATAGCTGCGCAAGCTTCGCTTCCGTCGTCGTACGCGGCGCTACATACTCCGTTCCCGTACTCAGCGCCCTATCTGGTGCTGGCAGCGCCTTGCGATCCAGCTTCCCGTTTGGCGTGAGCGGCATCTTCTCCAAGCGAATGAAGTGCGAGGGAATCATATAGGACGGAAGACCCGCCGCAAGCTTGCTCCGTATCGCCTGCGCCGTGAGATCACCGCTGCCCGTTACATAGGCGCACAGTTCCTGCGTTTCCCCGGTAGCAACGGTCACGACCGCTTCCTTGACGCCTTCAACTCTCAGCAGATGCGCTTCGATCTCGCCCGGTTCGATCCGGTACCCGCGGATCTTCACCTGATGGTCGATCCGGCCCAAATGCTCCAATCGGCCATCCGGCAGCCAGCGGGCCAAATCGCCCGTCCGGTAGATCCGCTCCCCCGGATGAAACGGATGATCGACAAACTTCTCTCTGGTCAGCTCTTCGCGCGCCCAATATCCGCGAGCAACCCCGGCACCTCCGAGGCACAACTCGCCTACGGCTCCAATCGGCTGCAACTGCAGTGCTTCGTTCAGCACGTACGCCTGCGTGTTCGCCAGCGGACGGCCGATGCTGACTTTTTCCCCTTCTCTGTCCTTCAGATGTTCAAACGTAGACCACACCGTCGTTTCCGTCGGACCGTACATATTGTACAGCGACGCATTCGTTTGCGCCCGAAGCTGTTCCAGCAGCGCCGCAGGTAGCGGCTCGCCGCCTATCAACAGGGCTGGTATACGGCGCAGTTGCGCTGCGCTGTGCTCCTGCTCCAGCATCATCGACAGCCTCGATGGCGTCGTCTGCATCAGCTGTACCGGATGCTCCGCCAGCAAATCGCCCAGCAGCGCAGGATCCTGAAGCTCCGCTTCGCTGGCAAGAACGATCTGCATCCCACAGCTAAGCGGTACCCAGCTCTCGGTCACAAAGATGTCGAAGGACACCGTTGTAACCGAGAGGATCGATGCAGACGGTACAAACGGCAGCGAGCGCACCATCCCCACGATAAAGTTCACGACGTTCCGGTGCTCCACCACCACGCCTTTCGGCTTGCCGGTGGTGCCTGATGTGTAGATCACATACGCGCTGTTCATCGACGTTGTCGGTACATCCGACTGTAAGTCCGTTGATCTCGTGGAGTCCGGCGAATAGGTTTCCAATTCTTCCGCCGAGGCGAACCTCACCATGGCGGAGCAGTTCTTCTGCCCTTCGGCAGCCGCAGCGGCTATTTCCGAATTGGCGGAGCGTTCCTCATCCAAGCATAGGACATGCCGCAGCGGTGTTTCCTCCCAGTCCACCACCGTTTCTGCCTGTGTCCCTTCGCTCAGCAGGATTTGGATACCGGCATCCTGGATCATCCCCTCGATACGAGCTGCCGGCAGTGCCGGATCCAGCGGCACATAGGCTGCGCCAGCTTTCAGCACGCCCAGCAGACCGGCGATCAGTTGCGGCGAACGGCTGAGCAGCACCCCGACGCGGTCTTCGCTTCTCACCCCGTGCGCATGCAGCCAGCCGGCGATGCGGTTGGCTCGAGCCTCCAGCTCGCCGTACGTCCATACCGCCTCACCGCTTACGAGCGCCGGCTGCTCCGGCGTCCGTGCAGCCTGCTGTTCGAACAGCGCATGCACCGTTGGTTCCGCCGGCAGCTCCACCGCCGTATCGTTGAATGTCACCAGCAGCTCTTCCCGCTCTTCGGCCGTCAGCAGTTCCAGCTTCTCTACCACCACGTTCGGCGTGGAAACGATCTGCTCTACCATCCGCATCCAGTGACCTTGCAAGCGCTCCATCACGCCTTGTTCGTACACCTGTCCGTTGTAGTCGAAATGAATGTGCAGCTCTTCTCCCGGCTGAATCATTACATTCAGGTCATAATTCGTTTGTTCGTCCGCTTGAACCTCCGTAATTTCCAGTCCGCTTGCATCCGCTGACGCTTCCGCCTGCGCGGTTTGCATCGGGTAATTCTCGAACACAAGAATATGGTCGAACAGCTCTCTCGTTCCGGCGCACTGCGCCTGGATCTCGTGCAGCGGATAGTAGGCGTAACCTTGCGAGGCCAGCGCCTGCGCCTGCATGCGGCGCAGCAGGTCCGCAACCGTTTCCCGGCCCTCGCACGCTACCCGGACAGGCAGCGTATTGATGAACAGTCCGATCATCCCTTCCACGCCGGGCAGGTCTGCCGGTCGGCCCGACACGACGCCGCCAAATACCGCATCCCGGCTGCCGCTGTAGGCATGCAGCACCAGTCCCCATGCCGTTTGCAGCAGCGTGCTTACCGTTACGCCGTGCGCAGTGGCTGCCAATGAGATGGCTTTGCTCTGCTCCCGATGGACGGTCCAGCTCACGCGTTTCGCTTCATAACCTTGCGCCTGACGCTGCCGCTTCGGCAGCACCGCCAGCGCTTCGCTACCATCCAACTGGTCCTTCCAGTAGCTTCGTGCCGAATTCGCATCCTGTTCGGACAGCCAGCGGATATAGTCGCTATACGCGCGGACGCTGCGTAACGGCACCTCTTCCCCGGTGCGCAAGGCATTGTAGATCCCCAGTACTTCTTCCATCACCAGCGGCAAGCACCAGCCGTCCATCAACAGGTGATGGAAGCTCCATATCACCTCGTGGGTTTGCTCTCCTGTGCGGAGCACCGCCACACGCATCAGGCTCTCCGACGCTACCGCAAAGCCTTGCTTCCGGTCGTCCGACTTCCACTGCGCTATGCAGGCTGCCTGCTCGCCCTCGTCGTGCATCGTCAGATCGCGATAGGTGATTGTAAACGGCCGCTTCCGGTACACGACTTGCAGCGGTTCGCTTCGCCACTGACTGTCGATGCTCGTTCGCAGCACCGCATGCCGCTGTACGACGGTTTGCCAGCTTTGTTCAAACGCTGCCGGCTGCAGCTCGCCTTGCAAGGTCAGATGGATCTGATTTACGTACGCACCTGCCTCCGGGTCCAGGCGGCTGTGGAACAGCATCCCTTGCTGCATTGGCGTCAGCGCATACACCTCTTCGATCTCACCTAACCCTTCGCTGCGCTGCATGAGCGCATCCAGCTCTTCTTGCGTAAAGCCAGGCTGCAGCACATCGCTTGGCGTCAGTTCCGTCCTCTCCTGCACCACGCAATGGGCGATCAGCTCTTGCAAGCGGATCTGCAACTCGTGCGCAAAGCGCTCCATCGTCGCTTGGCGGTACTGCTCCGCGCTGTAGCTGATGTGCAGGCGAAGTGCTCCATCCGCGATCATGCCGTTGCATTCTAATGCCGCCGCACGCTGTCTTCTGCCGCTTATCGCCTCTCCTGTAGAAAGCGGCGAGATTCGCAGCGCACTGTGCTCCAAATCCTGATCGAACTGTCCCAAATAGTTGAATGTAATGTCAGGATCGCACGCCCACTCCGCCTCATCCGACGCGGACATGTAGCGCAGGAGGCCGTAGCCGATTCCTTTATGCGGAATCGCCCGCAGCGTTTCCTTCACGCGCTTAATCCGCTGCGCCAGGCTCATCTCCGGCTCGATCTCCAGCACCACCGGATACGCGCTCGTAAACCAGCCGACCGTCCGGCTTACATCCACATCCGCCGCAATCGTCTCTCGGCCATGCCCTTCCAGCAAGACCGCCACGCGTTCGAGTCCACTCCACGCTTGAACCGCCATTGCCAGGGCGGTCAACAACAGATCGTTGACCTCCGTCCCGTAGGCCCGGTGTGCTTCTTTCAACAATTGCTGCGTCTGTGCCTGCGACCACTCCACCGTCAGCGTCCGGCTGGCGGCCAGCGTGGACGCGCCTTGCTTATCATCTTTAGGCAGAGGCACTGCGCCCTTCTCTACAATCGATTGCCAGTAAGCGTGCTGCGCCTCCATCGCCGGACTTGCCGCATAGGCTCCAAGCTGCTGCGACCATGTTTGAAACGAGTCCGTTTTCAGCGGCAGTCGAATGTCCTGTCCTTGCGCCGCTTGTTCGTAAGCTGTCGCTATATCCTCAAAAAGGATGCGCCAAGATACTCCGTCGACGACCCAATGATGAATCACGATCAGCAAATGATCCCCGTCCGGGCACTGGAACAAGCCCAGTTTCAGGAGCGGACCGGCGGCCAGCGAGAAGCTGTCCTGCAGCTTGCCGGCCTCCGTCTCGACCCGCTGGCTCCAAGCCTCTTCGCCACGGAAGTCAAATACATCCAAACTATAGCTTTCGCCGTCTTCCACGCTGCGGTTCCAAGCAGCGTAGCCGTCTTCCGTCTGCGTGACAATCATCCGCAGCGCATCGTGATGCCTAGCGATGCGCTGCATCGTCAGGCGCAGCGCCCCGATGTCAAATCGGTCTTCCCGGTGCAGCATAACCGCGTGGTTGAAATGATGCAGATCCACGGAATCGAGCTGCACGAACCAGCGCTGGATCGGCGTCAGCAGCACGGGGCCGTGCACCTCTCCTTGTTCCGCGCGGCGAGTGACCGCCGTCATCTGGGAGCTTAGCTCGGAGACGACCGGATAGCGGAATAGATCTTTCATCTCGACCTTATACCCGGCTTGCAGCAGCCGTGAAGCGACTTGAATCGCTTTGATCGAATCGCCGCCAAGCTCGAAGAAATGATCCAGGATGCCAATCTTCTCTACGCCCAGCACCGACTGCCAAACGGACACGAGCGCTTTCTCCTCGGCCGTGCGCGGGGCGACGTATTCCGTCCCCGCGCTCATGCCTCCTTCCGGCGCAGGCAGCGCTTTGCGATCTACTTTGCCGTTGGGTGTCAGGGGCATCTGCGCAAGCTGCACGAAGTACGACGGGATCATGTAGCCTGGCAGTTTTTGCGCCAGAGGGTTTCGGAGTTCTTCGACCCTTAGATCACGTGTCGCTCTGATGTACGCACACAGCGTCTTCCGGCCGGTTTCGTCCTCGCGGGCTATGACCACCGCTTCCTGAACGTCCGTTACGCGAAGAAGCTGCGCTTCAATTTCTCCAAGCTCTATACGGTAACCGCGGATTTTTACCTGATCGTCCATGCGACCTGCATACTCTATTGATCCATCCGGCAGCCAGCGGGCCAAATCGCCTGTTCGGTACAACCGCTCGCCCGCTTCATACGGATGCTCCACAAACCTCGTCGCTGTTAACTCTGGATTGTTCAAGTATTCGTGTGCCAGTCCGCTGCCACCGGTATACAACTCTCCAATCACGCCAATAGGCAGTATCTCTTTGGCTTTGCCCAGCACGTATACTTGCGTGTTGCTGATCGGACGGCCGATCGGAATCGACGCGCGATCCACATCCGACATGCGGATTTCATGGCAGCACGTAAACGTCGTGTTTTCCGTCGGACCGTATCCGTTGATCAGCCGTATTTCGCTGAATCGCTCCAACACTTTTTTCGCATGCGGCCTCGAAACAACGTCACCGCCAACCAGCAGTTGCTTCACTCCGTACAAACCTTCCAACTGCTCTTCCACCATCACATGAAACAAGCCAGCCGTTAGCCACAAAATACTGACGTTATGCTGCTGAATCGCCTGCACCCAGTCCGTTAGCGACAATTTTCCAGGCTGCAAAATCGCCAGCGCCGCACCATTCAGCAAGCTGCCCCATATCTCAAACGTCGCAGCGTCAAAGGAAATCGTCGATCCCTGCAAAAATACGTCTTGTTCGCTAATGTCCACATAATTCGATGACGAAACAAGTCTGACAACCCCGCGATGCGTCACGCATACCCCTTTAGGCGTTCCTGTTGAACCCGACGTGTAGATGATGTAGGCCAGATCGTCGGCCATTGCCGCCACTGCCAAGTTCGCACTACTTGCAAGGTATTCTTCTGTGACTGACAACGGCTCTTTTTCCTCCAGATCCACATTGATTCCCGCAAAAGAAGCCCTCTCCTTCAAATGCTTCTGAATCAGCAGCACCTGCGCCCCGGAATCCTCTAACATATAGGAGATGCGTTCCTGAGGATATTCGGGATCGATCGGCACATACGCTCCACC
>Ga0209025_1001648_pt1 | contig 27540 bp, 30 predicted proteins | sample AraplaMF_Col_mLB_FD_184256 | JGI IMG/M metagenome (GOLD analysis project Ga0209025, IMG submission 184256) | Arabidopsis root microbial communities from the University of North Carolina, USA - plate scrape MF_Col_mLB (SPAdes) (version 2) | ecosystem: Host-associated > Plants > Roots > Endosphere... | reverse complement strand
GACAGGACGGGCCGCCTATCGACGACCGAAACGGTAGCCGTCAGCAAAAGCATATAGAAGGTGAAAAAACTGTCACCGTTTAGGGAGCGTCCTGGTATGCAGCATTGGTTGAGGCACTATCGGAGCCAAGCACTCACGGTCAGGAGCTTACTGGAGATGTACAACGACGGTTGTTTGCTGGCGCGGCAGGAAGGCGCGCGCTGCTGCCTAATGTAGTCTGATCGCGCTAAGACGAACTAACGCGTATCCGGCGCTACCAATCTGAATCAAAAGGTCTGCTCGCATTTCCCCATCGGTGACCACCTTGATTTTGGTCCACTTGTCTATCTTGGTATCGAGCGGGAGAGGCAATCCTTCTCGCAGCAGGAGGGTGAACTCAGGTGCCCTTTCCGACTTATAGATACAAACCCTCACTGTGCGGAGCCCTCGTTCCCCAGATTTGTGACCGCTATATTGCAGTGCGTCTTGCCTTTTTGCAATGCCGCAAAGCTATTGACGAGGCACGAAAGCCTATGATCGAGAGCGGGGATGAGCAGGGCGGTTCATGCGTGCTCGGAAAACTGTCGTTGGGCAGCTAAGACCTCGTCGCGGTGTTCATCTGCCCAGTTCAGGATTGCCTGCAAGTGTGGTTCGAGTGACCGCCCTAGTCGGGATATCTCGTAGACGACGGCAACGGGCGCGGTGCTGACGACCGAGCGGGTTATAAAGCCGTTGGCCTCCAGCCGACGAAGACACTGCGTCAAGGCCTTCTGGGTGATACCATCGTTCGCCCTCCGCAGCGCATTGAATCGCATTGGCCCGCTGCACAGACATCCTAGCACAAGCAACGACCACTTTGTCGTGATCTCCTCAAGGACAAGCCTGTTCAGTTCGAGACTTGCCGGCGGTATTGCAGCCATGACTGGGATACTCCTGGAGACCTGGTAGCATTCAGGTGCGTAATTGCATTCACGTATAATATGTATACCTAGATGGCCTTCAGCAGCAAGGAGGCTCGAATGACATCCAGCAATCATCAAGATATTGGCACGGCGACATCGGAGTGGACTTCCGGAAAGACAGTCCTGGTCTTCGGCGCGACAGGCCAACAGGGCGGGGCCGTCGCATCGGCTCTCCGGGCCGACGGCTGGTCCGTCAGGGCACTTGTCCGCAATCCGGATGCCCAAAGAAGCCGGGATTTGGCATCACTCGGTGTTGAGGTGGTCCAGGGGGATTTTACGGACGAAGCCTCGATCAGATCGGCCATGGCGGGGGTCTATGGTGTGTTCAGCGTTCAGCCGAGTTCAGGGCAGGGGGCAGTCTACGGTGTTTCCGACAACGACGAGATCAGGTATGGCAAAGTGGTCGCCGATATTGCGGTGCAATCCGGCGTCGGTCACTTCGTCTATACCTCGGTAAATGCCGCCGGGCCGGAAAAGACGGGCATGGGACATTTCGACAGCAAATCGGAGATCGAGGCCCATGTCAGGGCGCTGGATATCCCCAGCACCATCATTCGTCCAGCCGGTTTCATGGAACTGCTGATGCTGCCCGGGATGGGCCTGGATCAGGATGCATACGTCTCATTTCTGCGACCAACCCAGGTCGGACAGATCATCGCCGTTCGCGATATCGGCAAGATCGTAGCGCGCATCTTCTCCAACCCAAACCGGTTCGTCGGTCGAACCATCGAGATAGCCGGAGATGAATTGACGGGAGACAGCTTGCAGCGAAGCCTCAGTCGCGCCGCCGGTCGGCCGATCAGCTACAGCAGGTTTCCGGATGTTCTTCTGAATGAGAATGACTTCCTGCGGCGATTGACTGAGCTGTTCGATGACGGACGGCTGGCAGGCCATGCAGATATCAGCGGTCTTCGCGAAGAGTTCGGCCATCTGCTGAGCTTCGATGAATGGCTTGACGGCCCGGGCAAAAGCCTGTTCGAAGCAGCACAGAACGCCAGCAGCTCATCGATCGTCCTGCGGTAAAACCTGCATTTGCCTGGAAGATGCCATGCGTTTCTTGGCTGCAGCCTTGTCCGATCCTAGATATCGCCTGGCAAACGATTGGAAGATTGCTGAATGTCGAGGACGAGCCGCCTTTTCGAAATGCTAGGTGTGTTGCGCGCACGCAGACGGCCGGTGACGGCCCTTGAGCTGGCGCAAGAACTCGGCGTCTCGGAGAGAAGCGTGTACCGGGACGTTGAAACGCTGCGTCTGCTCGGAGCGCCTCTCGAGGGGCAGGCGGGCGTCGGGTTTGTTCTAAGAGAGGGCTTCTTCCTTCCGAACTTCGCCTTCACGCCTGAAGAGATGGAGGCTCTGATCCTCGGGCTGGGATGGGTGCAGCAAAGAGCCGATCCGGCCTTAGCCCAGAGCAGCGAAAGCGCACTGGCGAAGATAAGTTCAAGCCGGGCCGACCGCCCGTTGACTGCCGACGACACGCCGGCCCTCGTGGCGGCCGCGTCGGCTTCCGAACGCTCGGATCCAGCGCGGGTCGCACCATTAAGAGAGGCGATCCGCCAGTTGCGCAAGGTCTCGATCAGATATGAGGACATTGCCGGCTCTGTCTCGGAGCGCGTCGTCTGGCCGATCACCATCGTCTATTTCGACGACGTTCGGGTCCTGGCCGCCTGGTGCGAGAGCCGATCAGCGTTCCGGCATTTCCGCGTCGATCGCGTTCGAGCGGCGACGGTGCTTGACGAGCGGTATCCGGAGAGGCGGCCGTCGCTCATGAGGCGGTGGCGGGAACAAGATCGAGATTGGCGTTCGTTCCTGACAGTTTCTGGCGGAGCATGAGGTTAGACTTTCATGCAAGCGCATCAAAAGCGCTCTGATGAAAGGATATCTAAATGGTTGCGTTTTCGCCCGACGTCTTCGAGAACTTCCTGGCCGAGGAGGACGATGCCCCTGTCGTGATGTTGAACCTTCTTCGGTTCTTGCCCGATGGCGGTCGCGAACGACATCTCGAGTACCTGCGAATGGCCGAGCCGATCCTTCCTCGCTTTGGTGCCCGGATACTATTTCGTGGCGATGGTCTCGAGGTGCTGACCACTGGGGACGCCCAGAAATGGGACGCCGTCTTGCTCGTGCAGTATCCGCGACGGACGGCCTTCAAGGAAATGGTGGAAGACCCGGAATATCAGGCCGCGTTCCAGGTAGGAAAGTCCTCGCTTGCCGATATCGTCCTGCAGCCGCTCAAGATCTCAAAGGGTCTCTGATGGCAGAGCGAGGGTTATTGCGCAGGATCGCTTGGCAGCCCCGCACTAATCCGCTGCGCGTCAGACCCGGCCATGAAGGGCATCAGCCATCCACCCACGACACACCACCTGCATTGTTATCCCTGTGCCGTTGGACGGATGACGATGCTGCCGACTTCTACCTCGGGCGGTTGTTCGATCGCAAACAGAATGCCGCGGGCGATAGCGTCCGCCGGCATGGCAATCGCTCCCAGATCATCCTCGATCTTTTTCTTCATGCCTGGATCGGTGATGCTATCGCCAAAGTTGGTGGCCGTCATACCCGGCGAGACCTCGGTGACGCGGAGGTGTTGCCCCGCCTCCTGCCGTAAGGCCTCCGTTGCAGTTCGAACGGCGTTCTTCGTGGCTGCGTAGACCCCCATGGTCGGCACGATCTTCAGCCCCGCCGTCGAGATCACGTTAATGACGTGCCCGGAACCTTGCCGCGCAAAGACCGGTAGCGACGCGGCGATCCCGTAAAGCGTTCCTCTCAGGTTCACGTCGATCATCAGATCCCACTCTTCGACCCGCAGATCGTCGAAACGTGAGATCGGACCTACGCCTGCATTGTTGACGATCACGTCAAGCTTGCCACCCAACTCAATGGCGAGCGACACCAATGCTTCCAGGTCGCGGCGTTGCCGAACGTCCGTCTCTTTGAAAGCGACCCTGCCACCTGAGGCCAGGATCTCATCCGCTACCATCTGAAGCGGCTCCAGTCTTCGCGCGCCGAGCACCACGAAGGCGCCTTTTTCCGCCAGCAGCTTTGCCGTTGCCCGGCCTATGCCGCTGCTCGCTCCGGTGATGACGACAACTTTATCGTCGATGCTCATGATCTTTCTCCTCTTGGACATTGCCAGGCTGAACCTAGATCATTGGTTCGAGAGCATCTATGCGTGAGGGTCTATGGTTTTGTCGCAATCGTCTACGAATGGGCGGGATCCGCAGTCTGATGTTCTCGAAGTGCTCGGCGCCCACGTGATGAGGCCTACGCGCATGGAGGCAGGCGGATCCTGGGCATTCGCATTTCCGCCAGCGGAACGCCTGAAGTTCGTCGCGATTCTCGAAGGCGAACAGTGGATGCTTACGCCTGGAGAGCCGCGTCGCCTGATGAAGAAAGGAGACGTGTGCCTGATTGGTAGAACTACATACGTCGCCGCGAGCGATCCCGAACTGGAACCGCAAGACGGAAAGAGCCTCTATCCGGACGGAGGTTCTGACGTTGCTAGAGTGGGTTTCGGCGACGGCGTTGTCGCTATCGGCGGCTCTGTCGCTTTTTCGGAGGAGAACGGCGAGTTCCTTCTCGACATGCTCCCTGGGTTCTTGCTCGTCGAACGAGGGGCGTCCGCGTCCGGGGCTATCGCGGCAATTCTCGACCTTATCAGCAAGGAAATCCTACGCGATGCGATAGGCACCGACATCGTTGCGACCCGTCTCGCCGACATCCTTGTGGTGGAGGCGCTCAGGGCGTTGTCTGATGACGGCGATCGAGGCCGGCTGGGGTGGCTTGGAGCGATCTCCGATCCGCGCCTTGGTCGAGCCCTGCGTGCCGTCCACCGCGACGTCGCCGCGCCCTGGACCGTCGCCGCGCTTGCTGAGGTTGCCGGCATGTCGCGCGCAGCGTTTTCCGCAAAATTCACCCACCAAGTCGGGAGGCCACCTCTTGCCTATCTCCGGCACTGGCGGCTTACTCTGGCAAGGTCCTTGTTACGAAAGGGTGGCGCCTCAGTCGACGAGATTGCCAGACGCGTCGGCTATACCTCGCAGAGCGCCTTCGGGAACGCTTATCGACAAGCCTTTGGAACATCGCCGAGATCACGCACGCGGATCGCTTGACCGGACCTCCCGGCCGACGTTGTCAAATGCTTCCTTGACGACGTCGACCATAGGCCGCGTACCTCGTTCCTGATTGAAGATCTCCCCTGCAATGCGCATCGCCCCGACTGAAAGCATCGCGACGACCCGCAATGCCATTGATCGCTCGGGCTCGGGCCACCGCTCTCTCAGAGCTTCGTAAATCTCAACTTCCTGCTGAACGTACGACGCCTGCTTGCGCGCTTGAACGCCCGGGCTTGTCCGCATCAACCGATCCATCTCGATCATGTCATCTGTCGGGATTGCCTTGCAGACGCTCACCGCCGCGTCTCGTACCGCGTCGATCGGTGTCGAGGTCGCGGGAGCCTTTCGCACCGCATCAGCCAGCATCTCGCCAATCCCGCTCTGCAGGGACAGCAAAATCTCGTCTTTCGACGTGAAGTAGTAGAAGAAGGTCCTGCGCGAGATGCCAGCCGCGGCGGCAATTTCGTCGAGTGTGGTGTGTTCGATCCCCTTCTCAAGAAAGAGGGCGATGCCTTTTTCGGTGAGGCGCTTTTTAGTCTCTCGCTTCTTCCGCTCCCGCAGACCGGCGCCTGCTTCAACGTTGCTTTCGGAATTCTTCAATACGGCCCTCTTGCAAATCTACACTCAGTGCGATATTTATTTTACACCAAGTGCGAAAATCATGAAAGCGACCCGAGATGGCAAAATGGACCGAGGCCGACATCCCCAATCAGAGTGGACGATCCGCCGTGGTGACGGGGACAGGTGGATTGGGTCTGGAGACGGCCTTAGCGCTGGCCCGCGCAGGATGCGACGTGATCATAGCCGGCCGTAATCCTGAAAAAGGTGCCGACGCCGTATCGCGCGTTCAACGCGCCGCTCCCCGAGCCGCCGTGCGGTTTGAGAGGCTCGATCTTGCGGATCTCTCCTCGGTTGCCTCTTTCGCACAGCGATTGGAGAACGACAGGGAGAGCCTGGATCTGCTGGTGAACAATGCCGGCATCATGGTGCCGCCGAAGCGGCAGGAAACGCGCGACGGCTTCGAGCTGCAGTTCGGTACGAACTATCTTGGCCATTTCGCATTGACCGCTCATCTCATTCCCCTGCTAACAAAGGGAACCGACGCGCGCGTCGTTACCGTCTCCAGCGTCGCAGCGCGCGGCGGGAAGATCAATTTTGAAGACGTCAATTCCGAGAAGCACTATCGTCCGATGGGGGCCTACAGTCAGTCGAAACTCGCATGCTTGATGTTTGCGCTCGAGCTCCACGAACGAAGCCAGACTGCAGGCTGGGGTGTCTCAAGTATGGCGGCGCATCCTGGGGTCTCTCGGACCGATCTGCTGCACAACGCACCCGGACGAAATAGCTTGCAGGGTTTGGCGAGGACCCTTTTGTGGTTTCTGTTTCAGCCGGCCGCACAAGGCGCGTTACCGCAGCTATTCGCCACCACTTCCAAGGAGGCAAAAGGAGGCGGCTATTATGGGCCCGATCGTCTTGGTGAGACGCGCGGACATCCGCAACCGGCACGCATCCCACCACAGGCTCTCGATCGCGTCGCCGGGCAGCAGCTTTGGCAGCTCTCCCAACGTATGACCGGTCTTTAGTATTATCCTGATATGAAGCTCTCAAAACCGGTCCGGCGCTTGAATGCCAGCACGCGGGTTTGTCTGGAAGCTGGCCAGACGGCGACTCAGTGTCTAAGGCAGTTATCGTCACGGAGATCTTCATTGGTTTCTGCCACTGACGAGCCTAACCCCACACTATCGCAGCAGCCCATCGACGTCGAACTCGTCCCAACCAAGCAGCTTGCCGGCCGCGGCATCAGTCTGGCCCTCGACCGTCTTTGGCTTCTTCGCCGCCTTCTTCAGCGAACGGGTAAGTTTCGTCCGGTAGCCGGCTTGCCTTCTATTCTCCGCTTTCGCGGCGATATCCTCTTCACGCCATCCATTGACGGTGCCCCGGTCGAGCAGGTCCTCCACCACACGGGGATCGAACACATGGAAGGTGATCTGCCGTGCTCGGCCGCTCAATCGCACGGTGCGCGTTCCGGCGCTTTGGAGACGGCCGTCCTTTAGCCAACGATGCCGCTCGCTCGCGGAAATGCCAAGGATGTCCTGGATTTCACGCGGAATGACCGGCAGGCTTTCGATCTCATCCAACGCCCGGGTGACGGCCGCTGTGGTTGAGGCGAACTCATCCTGGCTGTCTTCCGCCATCCCCAGAACAAGAGCCATGCCGTCCACACCGAGAGATTTCCGGACGGTCAAGGGCAGACGTGCCCGGACTTCCAAAAGAAAACCTTTAGCCCGGACAGCCGAGCCGAACGTGGCGGCGGGCAATAGCGCCCAAGTCTCCACGAGTGCAGGGGGAACGATGATTTTCTGTTTCGGCATCCAGCCTAAATGGGTTTGGCGTGGCTTGGGATCAACAAGGAAAAGGCCGCGATTCCGATGGGCGTCTGATGCCGGCGCAACAAAAAAGGCCGGGGCGAATTCGCACCGACCTTCTCATGTCGCTCCTCATACCAGTGCCAGTACATCCGTGGTCAAAAGCAGGAAAGCAACTCAGGCTATCGCGAATATCCCTTGGGACACTCACCAGCGACGCCTATGCACGTTATGTAGCCATTGATTGTGTTCTTTTCAAGTTCGCGGTGTTGACAGGAGAGAACCTCGGAGCGGCGCATATCAAAACGCCCATCTTGAGATTGCCGCTGGCGTAATTATCTCGAGTCGAGATCCTCGACCTGGAGCATCGAGATGGAAGACGACAGCCTACGCCTATTCGCAGACGCCGAGATTGAGATCCTGCCGCCGGAGACCCTTTCGGCTGATCCGGCGAAGCCCGCATGCGCCTGTTGCGGACGACCCGCATCGATCGAGGAAGACTGTTACGGCATTTGCGAGGAGTGCCTATCGCCGTGATTGTCTCGGCATGAGCTTCACGCCGCCACATGATTTATTCGGAGCTGGTGAGTCTTGGTCGCTCTCCTGCGATGATCTCATCCACCCACGCCTCGAGCCCGGAATGGCTCGCATGAGACCATTCACTCCTCCGACGTGCGTCGGCACTCTCGTCTAATGAGGGCAGAATTAGCAACGGCTTAATGGCGAGCGTTCGCTTGTTGCGGTTGGTTATCAGGGGAGAAAAGCCGTTTCAGGTATGGCGCTGTGCGGCTGTTTAGTGCCAGTGCAATCTGTTCAGGCGTCCCGCTTGCAACTATCCGGCCGCCTTGATCTCCCGCCCCAGGTCCTATGTCGATGACCCAGTCGCTCGCCGCGGCGAGGGCCATGTCGTGATCGACGACAATGACCGTGTTGCCGGCGTCGACCAACGCATTGAGCTGTGCGATCAGCCGCTCGACGTCCGTCGGATGCAAACCCGTCGTGGGCTCATCCAGAACATAGAGCGCGCCACCTTTCTGTGCGCGCTGCAATTCCGTCGCCAGCTTGATACGCTGCGCTTCGCCTCCCGAGAACTCGGTTGCAGGCTGACCAAGCCGCAGGTAACTCAGTCCGACATCCCTAAGGACCTTCAGGGATGCTCGAACACTTGGGGCGTCGTCGAAAAAGTCTGAGGCGTCGGCGACAGTCAGTCCCAGCACCTCCGAGATGTTTTTGCCTCGGTACCTGATCTCCAGGGTTTGCGGGTTGTAACGGGTGCCATGGCAAGTCGGGCAGGGTGCGTAGACGCTCGGAAGGAAGAGCAGCTCGACCATGACGAAGCCTTCCCCCTCGCAGCGAGGACAGCGGCCCTTGGCGACATTGAAGGAGAACCGCCCGGCATCATAGCGGCGCTTCTTCGCTTCCGGTGTGGCGGCGAACAGCGAGCGAACATGATCGAAGAGCCCGGTATAGGTCGCAAGGTTAGACCGGGGCGTCCTGCCGATCGGCTTCTGGTCGACCTCGATGAGGCGCCTGATTTTGTCGAGACCACCTTCGATTCTGCCCTGCGTCGGCGTCCCCGGCTCCACCTCCAAGGCGGCCTCGTCCTCCGCATCGGTTTCCACACGAGCGGGAGCGCCGAGCGCTTCGCCGACAAGCTCGACCAGCGCCTGGCTGACCAGGCTCGACTTGCCTGACCCGGAGATACCGGTCACCGTCGTCATGACCCCCAGCGGGAACGCGCAATCCACATTACGGAGATTGTTTCTTGCGACGCCGGATAGGCGAAGCCATCCATCCGGTTCTCTTCGACGTCCAGCCGGTTTGCCGGCTTCCGCAAAAAGATGCCTGGCGGTTTCCGATCGCTCGACCTTCCGCAGGCCTTCAGGTGGGCCGCTGTAGAGGATCTCCCCACCCAGCTCGCCAGCCGCCGGACCCACGTCGACGATCCAGTCCGCATGCCGGACGACGTCGAGTTCATGCTCCACGACGAACAGCGAGTTTCCGCTTGCCTTCAGCCCGTCGAGTGCCCGCAGAAGCGCTTCGGTGTCGGCCGGGTGTAGTCCCGCAGACGGCTCGTCCATGACATAGACGACGCCGAAGAGGTTCGAAACGACCTGGGTTGCCAGGCGAAGCCGCTGCAGTTCGCCTGGGGAAAGCGTCGGCGTGCTCCGCTCAAGCGTCAGGTAGCCGAGGCCGAGATCGAGAAGCACCGTCAGCCGTCGGCAGAGGTCTCCAGCGATGCGCTGCACCACCATCGCCTTTTCCGGATGCTCAGTCCTCATCGCTTTGAGCTTCCTGGTATCAGCGTCCGCATAAGGCGCAAAGATGCTCGAGAACCGTGCCATCGGCAGTCTGCTCATCTCGGCATAGTCGAGGCCCTCGAAGGTGACTGAGAGTGACTCCTTGCGCAGCCGCTTGCCCTCGCACAGAGGGCAGGCGCTGCTGATCATGTAGCGTGCCGCCCGCTTCTTCATCATCGCACTTTGCGTCGTTGCGAAGCTATGGGTGACGTGCCGCCGGGCGCTGGAGAACGTGCCCATGTAAGACGGCTCGTCCTTCCGGGCGATGGCACGCTTCACCTGATCGTGCGTGAGGCCGGGATACACCGGAACGACGGGCTGCTCGTCCGTGAACAGGATCCATTGCCGGGTCTTCTCGGGAAGCTCCCGCCATGGCCGGTCCACATCGATGCCAAGGGTGATGAGGATATCCCGCAGGTTCTGCCCACCCCATGCCAAGGGCCATGCCGCCACTGCGCGCTCGCGGATGGTCAGCGAGGAATCCGGCACCATGGAGGCCTCGGTTACTTCGTGGACGCGACCGAGACCGTGGCATTGCGGGCAGGCGCCCTCCGGCGTGTTGGGAGAAAACGATTCTGCTTCCAGGTGGGGTTGACCCGGCGGGTAGGTGCCGGTCCGCGAATAGAGCATCCGCAGGAGGTTCGAGATTGTCGTCACGCTTCCGACCGAGGACCGTGCGGTTGGCGATCCGCGTTGCTGCTGCAGGGCAACAGCCGGTGGGAGACCGTCGATATGATCGACGTCTGGCACGCTCATCTGGGTGAAGAGGCGGCGAGCATAGGGTGACACGGACTCCAGGTAGCGGCGCTGGGCCTCGGCATAGAGTGTGCTGAATGCGAGCGAGGATTTTCCGGATCCGGAGACGCCGGTGAAGACGACGAGCGCGTCCCGCGGAATGTCGACGTCGACGTTCTTGAGGTTATGTTCCCGTGCACCTCGGACGCGAACAACGCCTTCGAGCTTCTCGGTCGCTGCGACTGCATCATCGTTAGGTCGTCTCGTCATCGGATTTCCTGCGGTTGCGGGTCGGGCGGAGATAGGTCTTAAGGTCCTGCAATCAACGGCACGTTCCGCATGGGCTGATTGAAGCGCTTCCTCAGGTAAAGATGGCCGCTTCCTTCAGCGGTCGGCGGCAGTCGATCTCTTTCATGTCGTAGCCCAACGTCGGCGCTACACGGCGAACCTGCCGTTCCCATTGATTGCGCTGATCAGCATAGCGCGCGGCATCGAGTTTCGTTTCGACACCAGCACCCCGTAAAACCGATACAGCGGCTGCATAGCTCCCCTCGAAATCCCTGTTCCGCGATCCCGTCTGTCTCTCATCGGGTGTCGGAAAATTTCGATCGAGTGTGGCGAGCAGCAAGCGAGTACACTGCCGCAACGACGCGACGGGAGCCGAGCGCACCAATGCGGCATGTTTCTGCTGATCGAGCGCAGTATCGATGAGCGTTGTAAGGTCCAGCAAGACGAAGGTCATCCGCGACACCGAATACAGAGGTTCCTCGAAGCGGAAGTAGAACAATAACGGATAAAAGTGGTGGGCTTCCTTCGTCAGGGCGAGAGACCGCGCCAGATTGCTGAGCTCGCTCGAGGCGTTACTGAAGTCGCCGCCCGGGCCGAGCCGCGCGAGCATTCCGGCCGCGTCTCCCGTGCCTCCGGTCATCAGGTCGACGGTGAGGGCCAAAGCGTTTCGCTCCCGCAGCGCCGAATAAACTTGCACGAGATAGCTCAGCACCAGGGACAGAACCGAAGCGCCGATTAGGGAATTGGCGAGAAAGAGGATGCGCGTGGCGGACGTGTGCGGCGAATAATCACCGCCGCCAACGATCGAAAGGCTGTTGCCGGCGACAAGCAGAGCAGTCATGAAATCTGTCGAAGCGCCGCCGCTGCTCGGCCGGATCGACGTGCCGAGTTCGGGCCTGATGATGAGTGCCGCGCCGAGAGCGAGCCCAAGCGCCCAAAACGCGATCAGCGAGACCACGATCAGAGGGCCGGCAAAGGACAAAATCGTCGAGCGGTGGCGGCTCGATAACCGCGAGGCGCAACTGACCACCGCCCAGACGAGCCTGCTCCATCGGGGCGCGAGCAGCCCTGTGCCCGCCCGAGCGTAGAGGACGGTGAAGAAGATGTCGGCGAGGAAGAGCAACATCACCACTGCGCCGAGGAACTGTTCGAGATCCAATCCAAGCTCCCCTCTTCGTCAGGCTGCACTGGCCGCATAATTGAGGTCGCAGCCAAAGCTTCAGATGTAGGCCAACGCAGGCACGGCCTGCCCTAAGCGTTCATTCTGTGACGGAGCCCGCTGGCTTCTTGGCAGTAGGACGTTCGTCGCCCGGGGTCCCGCGCAGATCCTCGAGCTTTTTGCGGGCGGCACCGCGCGCCGCCTCTAAGCCCGTTGGAAAGCCGCTGCGGTCACCGTATTTGCGGCGCTGGCCTATGTGGCGTGTATGGCGGATCGTGTTTGCGCCTGCGGCGACGATGTCGAGAAACGTCACGCCCGCCACCATCAGGAGGGCCAGACCCGCATTGTCTCGCTTGGGATTGTCGGGCCGCATCGCCGTCGCCAACGTGGCAATATCGAGCGCGTCTCCCGCGATCCTGCTGGTGAGGCCTGCCTGTTTATCCACTGACAGCGTTATAATGCCTGAGGTTATCTCCCGCAGGCCGAAAGCGCGCACAAGATTTTCCTTGCCGCGCATGCCAAGCGCGCCTGTGACTTTCTCTGCTGCAATCAGTTCGACGATCCCGAGGCCGATGCTGAACCAGCCGAGATTGCGCGCCAGCCTGTCGGAGGCGCTGAATGAGCTTGGCCCTGATTTGATAACTGTTGGATCGCCTTCCGACCGGGTCATGTTGCTGAGAAACGCCATTTCGGAACCTCTTTAGGGTTTGAGGACAACCTTGATGCAACTGTCCTGCTTGTCGCGGAACACCTTGTACATTTCAGGCCCCTGTTCGAGCCCGACGGTGTGGGTGATCACGAAAGAGGGGTCGATCTGGCCCTCCTCGATGCGACGCAGCAGATCATCGGTCCAACGACGCACGTGTGTCTGCCCCATCCGGAAGGAAAGGCCCTTGTTCATGGCCTGGCCCATCGGGATCTTGTCGACGAGGCCGCTATAGACGCCGGGGATGGAGATGATCCCGCCCGGCCTGCAGACATAGATCATCTCGCGCAGGACATGCGGACGGTCGTTCTCCAGCATCACCACCTGCTTGGCACGGTCTAGAAGCGTATCTGGCTGGCCCATCGAGACGTGGCTTTCCAGCCCGACCGCGTCGATGCATTTTTCCGGACCCTTGCCGTCCGTCAGGTCGTTGAGACGTTCTACGACGCTCTCGTCCATGAAGTTGATAGTAATAGCCCCACCAGCCTCAGCCATGGAAAGGCGCTCCGGAATACAGTCGATGGCCACGACCTGCTTGGCACCCAGAAGAACGGCGCTGCGGATCGTCATCTGGCCGACGGGACCGCAGCCCCAGACAACCACCGTGTCGGTTGGCTCGATGTCGCATTGGGCGGCTGCCTGCCAGCCGGTCGGAAAGATGTCGCCGAGGAAAAGCACCTGCTCATCCGTCAGGCTGCCGGGGACCTTGATATGGGTCTTGTCCGCGAATGGCACCCTCAGATACTCGGCCTGACCGCCGGGATAGCCGCCTGTCAGGTGGGTGTAGCCAAACAGACCTGCCGTGGTGTGGCCGAACGTCTTGTCGGCCAGGTCCTTGTTGCGGTTGGTCCGCTCGCAGACGGAGAAGTTGCCGCGTCTGCATTGATCGCATTCACCGCAGTTGATGGTGAAGGGCACCACGATGCGGTCGCCCTTCTTCAACGCGCCGCTCGCTTCGGAACCCGTCTCGACAACTTCACCCATCATCTCATGACCCATGATATCGCCGGGCTTCATCGCCGGGATGAAGTTATGAAACAGATGAAGATCCGAGCCGCAGATCGCGCAGCTTGTGACCTTGATGATCGCATCCCTGGGATGTTCGATTTCGGGGTCCGATACCGTGTCGCATCGGATGTCTTCCTTGCCGTGCCAGACGAGCGCGCGCATTGCCTTCTCCTACCGCTGTTGCATCGAAAGCTGGTGAAGCGGCCCTCAAGGAGGGGTCGATGCGTAGATCGCCGCTCATCGCTGGGTCCTCAACAAGCGTCAGTTGTGGAAGTTCCAAGCCTAAAAATTTTTATTTGCAGCGCGACAGGAGGAGCATTGGCAAATCATAACACGTCCTAGGTCGCGCTACTTGCGTCGGGCGGCGGAACTATCACGGGCCGCGAAGGTTCGTGAGGAGCATCAGTTGGAGGCTCCCATGCACAAGAAATCTTTCCGAACCAGTGTTCTGTCGGTAGCAACCGCTATGGTTATCCTGTCACCGCCGCTCTTCGCCGAAGCGCAGACGATGGAGAAGCTGACGAACAAGGCGCAAGAATTGGTGGCGCCGCTGACGGGAAAAACCGACGAGCGCCTGGAAAAAGTCGCGACCTTCGACCATCAGGTCACCGGCGTCACCGTTTCCGAGGATGGCAGGATCTTCGTCAACTTTCCGCGCTGGTCGGAAGACGTTCCGGTCTCTGTTGCCGAAGTGATGAAGGACGGCTCGATCAAGCCGTATCCGAATGACGCGTGGAATGCATGGCGCAATGCGAAAATGTCGGAGATATCTCCGAAGGATCACTTCGTAACGGTGCAGAGCGTTGTCGCCGACGGCAGGGGTTCGCTCTGGGTCGTCGACCCAGCGGCGCCGAACGCCGAAAAGACCATCAAGGACGGTCCGAAGCTGATCCAGATTGATCTGAAAACCAATTCCGTGAAACGGGTTTACCCGTTCGCGCCTGAGGTCGCCGGTCCTGCCAGCTACCTTAACGATGTCCGGATCGCTCCTGACGGCGCTTTTGCCTACTTCACCGATTCCGGCTCGCCGGGCGGTCTGGTCGTTCTCGATCTGAATTCCGGCAAAGCGTGGCGTGTCCTGAGCGATGATCCGTCCACCCAGTTCGAAAAAGACGTCGTCGTCCAGGTCGACGGCAAACCACTTCGACGGCCAGACGGACGCCAACCGCTGTTCAATGCCGACAGCGTCGCGCTCTCGAAAGACGGGAAGACCCTCTACTGGAAAGCCCTGACCGGCAAGACAATGTATCGCATCTCGACGGAAGCGTTGCAGAAGGCAGGCCAGGATCCGTCCGTGGCGAAAGCGGAGAAGTTCGCCGACACGGAGCCGACCGATGGGTTGTGGATTGATAATGAGAACCGCATCTACCTCAGCACTATCCAAGACGACAGCATCAAGATCCTTGATCCGGACGGAAAGATAACGCCCTTCCTTCAGGATAGCCGGTTGCGCTGGCCCGATACCTTCTCGCAGGGACCGGATGGGACGATGTACATCACCGCATCCCACATCCAGGATTCACCGTGGTTCCATCAGGGATGGACGGATGATTCATTTACGCTGTTCAAGTTCACGCCGCCGAAATGAGTTGGGATAGAGAAGCAAGTTCTTGTCGGCTCCGATTGGGGCCGCCATGCTCATCGAAGGTCAGCTCGATGCGCCGGTCCTGGCAACCGATCGATGAGGGAGGACAAAGCCATTTCGAAATCACAGACAAGCCCGGTATGGGCATAGTCCGCCACAACATGTCCTCCCAGCTCTGACATCGTCACCGCCTTTATGAGGCGAGACCCGAAGCCCTGACGCGACGGAACGGCGACCTTAGGTCCGCCGCGCTCCTCCCATCGCAGGCTTAGCACCGGCCCTTCCGGGCGGCTGCTGTTGGAAACGGACCATCGGAGGAACACCTGACCGCCATCGACAGACAGAGCCCCATATTTAGCAGCGTTCGTTCCAAGCTCGTGGAATACCAGGCTAAGCGGAAGGACTGCGCGGGCGTTGACGAAGACTTGGTCGCCTTCTACCTGGACGCTGGCCTCGGGATAGGGTGACAAGGCTTTACGGACGATGTCACGCAAGCTCGCGCTTTCCCAGTTGGAAATCGTCAGAAGGTCGTAGGCTTTGGCCAAGGCTTCCAGTCTGGCCTGAAGCACTGCCTCCTGGCTGTCCGGGGCAGCGGGACCCAACGTCTGGCGAACCACCGCATTGACCGTTGCGAGCACATTTTTCACGCGATGTGTCAGCTCACCAATCAAAAGGTTCTGCAGCCGCTCCGCCTCTTTTCGTTCGCCGATGTCTCGTGCGATCTTCGAGGCGCCGACAACGTATCCATTTTCATCATAAATCGGCGAGACCCTCAGCGAGACATGAACCTCGCTGCCGCTTTTATGGAGTCGCCGCGTCTCATGCGGCTCGACGTGTCCGCCGGCCTTGATGCTGTCGATGATGACATTTTCTTCCTCGACGAGCTCGGGCGGAAGAATGATAATGGCCTGGCGTCCAATGGCCTCTTCGGCAGAATAGCCATAGAGCCTCTCGGCGCCTCGGTTCCAGCTGCGTATGGTCAAGCCGAGGTCGATGCTGATGATGGCATCATCGGAGGAGGCAATGATGGCTGCGAGCTGACGCGCCTCTTTTTGGGCCCGTTTCCGTTCGGTCACATCTATGGTCACCGTGACGGCCTGTGTAATATGGCCGCTGTTGTCCCGGATGACGGAAACCGAGTTCTAAACGCATACGAGAGTGCCATCCCCTCGAAGGTACCGTTTCTCGATGTCGAAGCTGCTGCCTGTCTCCACCATTCGATGGAATTTCTCAAGGTTGCCAGGCAGGTCGTCCGGGTGGGTAATATCCTGCATGCGCAGCTTGAGCAGTTCCGTCTCCGGATACCCGACGATCTCACAGTACCTTTGATTGACGGTGACAAAGCTGCCATCGAGGTCGGTCAGGGCTATGCCGCCCGTCGTCTGCGCAAAAATGGCTTGCAACCACGCGTCACTCTGCGTCAATCCGGCCCCCGCGACAGCACCCGTCAAGCTGTAAGCAGCTTAAATGCTCTATTGAGAACTAATTCCGCCATTGAAGACGCCGGGTCAAGCCCGTGATCCGTTTGCCTTGTCTTGAAATGCGGCCAACTGCCTCTTACGTTCGAGACATCACCCACATATTCATGCCACGGCGGACGTAGCGAACGTCCAGGATTTAGCGCGTTACGCGTGCTATTCCGCTGCAGCCACAAAGGATGCCATTGAACAACTCAGATAATTCCGCCACGCGGGCGGTAGAGAGCAGCGGCGCGATCGCAGCGAGAGTTTCGAGCGGCCTGAGGAGAACAAACATATCCGTGCCTGCTTACCCGCGCGGAACTGAAAGCAATCATCGCCGAGCAACTGGGCTGAGCGGCTTTTCGGCGGAGAAGGTTCGGAATGTAATGACAATGTTCGCGTATCGCCGGGTTCCCCCAGTCTCAAAGTACCCAGCGTGCAATGAAGAAATTGACCATGGGTTCATCAGCGCAACCAGATCTATTCGGGGAAGCCAAACCGGCCCTTCCCACCGGTTTCCTTTACAAGCCAGCCGTCGTCCCCGAATCCGTCCAGTCGGACCTGCTGCGTGAACTACCGCAACTGCCACTGAAGCCGTTCGACTTCCACGGTTTCGAGGGCAAGCGGAGGGTGATCTCTTATGGCTGGAAATACGATTTCGACACCCGGTGCGGCGGACCGAAGACATCCCGCCGTTTCTTCTACCTGTACGATCCATCGCCGCAGCCTTTGCCGGTATGGCGCCGGATCAATTGCAGCAGGCTCTTATCACCGAATATGCACCCGGCGCGCCGATCGGCTGGCACCGAGACAAAAACGTCTTCGGGCGGATCGTCGGGGTTTCTCTGTTGTCGGCATGCACCTTCAGGCTTCGGCGCCGTGCCGGCGACAAATGGGAGCGCATCTCGGTGATTGCCGAACCAGGCTCTGCCTATGTGCTCTCAGGACCTGCGCGCAGCGAATGGGAACATTCCATCCCGCCTGTCGATCAGCTTCGCTATTCGATCACCTTCCGGGAAATCGCCTGATCGACAGGTGCCAGGTTGGCCCCCGCTGTCAGCGGACTAATGATGCGCGTGTTCTGCATTGCGTTTCCGGGTCGCTGCAGCCTTTTTCGCCGACGCCGAGCGATCGGCGGCAGATCGTGATGCAGCGGCCTTTCCGCCCTTCTCGCCACCTTTGTGGGCTGCGGGATGACCGGTATGCTTTCCTTGTCCGGATCCCCCAGCCTTTTTGCCGCCGCCGTCGTCCTTGTTGACGGTCGCCCAGGCGCGACGTTCGGCTTCTTTTTCCGAAACGCCGCGGTCCTCATAGCTTTCGGCGATATGGTCTGCCTTGCGTTCCTGCTTGTCCGTGTATTTCGATTTGTCACCTTGAGGCATGATGCTTCCTCCTGGGTTGATGATCAAAACGAACGAAGCCTTGCGCAGATAGTTCCCCAGCGCCACGATCCCGGAACAAACATAGGCACGCCGCGTTCGCGAATTGGAGATCCAATCAGCGACAAACATAAATCTTGGCGTGACGATGAACGACAAAGTCTCTATGAGCGACCCACGCAACCTCTATCCCGCGCCGCCGTTTCCAGACCAGCCGCAAGCCGCTCCGGGGCTTGCCCGCAAGATGGAGCCCGCACCCGACCATGGTGAAGAAAGCTATCGCGGGTCCGGCAGGCTCACTGGCCGCAAGGCCCTGGTGACCGGCGGCGACTCCGGGATTGGCCGGGCCGCAGCGATCGCATTTGCTCGTGAGGGCGCTGACGTCGCCATCGGCTATCTCCCGGATGAGGAAGCGGACGCCAAGGAGGTGATCCGATTGATCGAAGCGGAGGGCCGAAAGGCGGTCGCGCTGCCAGGAGACATCAAGGAAGAGACATGGTGCCGCGAGTTGGTCGAAAAGGCCGCCTCTGGTCTTGGCGGCCTCGACATTTTGGTGATCAATGCCGGCCGCCAGCAGTACCGCGAAGAGATCGAGGAACTGTCGACGGACGATTTCGACAAGACTATGAAGACCAATCTTTACGCGCTGCATTGGATCGCCCAGGCCGCCGTGCCGCACATGCCGGCCGGATCTGCGGTGATTACGACCGCTTCGATCCAGGCCTATCAGCCGTCGCCGATCCTGCTCGACTACGCGACGACGAAGGCTGGCATTGTCGCCTATACAAAGGCGCTCGCCAAACAATTGATCGAGCGCGGCATCCGCGCCAACGTCGTGGCACCCGGCCCGGTCTGGACAGTGCTTCAGCCGAGCGGCGGTCAGCCGGACGAGAAGGTCAAGAACTTCGGTAAGGACAGCGATTTTGGTCGACCTGGCCAACCTGTCGAGCTTGCCCCTGTGTTCGTGCTTCTCGCCTCAAAGGAAGCTAGCTTCATCAACGGCGAAGTCTACGGCGTGACCGGCGGCAAAGGCGTCGCATGATGTATCGGCCCCGGGGGGTAAGCGGGAATCAGGGTCAGGATTTGAAGCGGGTCCGCGCTGGTGTGCTCGATATTGCATACTTCGAGCTGGGGCCGGAGGATGGCATCCCGACGATCTTGCTCCACGGGTTCCCCTATGATCCACATGCCTACGACGAGGTGGCAAGCACCCTTGCCGCCTCGGGGCACCGCTGCATCGACCCTTCCTTCGTGGCTACGGCGCGACCCGCTTCTTGTCCGCGGAGACGCCACGATCCGGCGAGCAGGCGGCAATTGGTGCGGACCTGCTGGCGCTGATGGATTCCCTCGGCATCGAACAAGCCATCCTCGGCGGCTACGACTGGGGTGGCCGGGCCGCCTGCATTGTCGCCGCCTTGTGGCCTGAAAAAGTGATCGGACTGGTGAGCGCGGGAGCTGGTCACAACATCCAGGATATCGCCGGCGCCGCCAACCCCGGTTCGCCGGATCAGGAGGCTCGGGACTGGTACCAATATTATTTCCACACCGAGCGGGGTCGGAGGGGCCTTGAGCAACAGCGGGACCGGATCTGCAGGTTTCTCTGGCAGACATGGTCGCCGTCCTGGTCCTTCGATGACGCAACGTTCGAACGCAGCGCCGCCTCGTTCGGCAATCCTGACTTCGTGGACATCGTTATTCATTCCTATCGCCATCGGTACGGCGTCGTGCCCGGTGATCCGGCCTATGTCGAGGTCCAAGCCCGGCTGGCAGAGCAGCCCGACATTACGGTTCCGACCATCGTCCTGCTTGGTGCCGACGATGGTGTCGATCCTCCACCGAGGGAGGACAAAGATGCGATCCACTTCAAGGGAGCCTATCGCCGCCATGTCCTTGCCGGCGTTGGCCACAACGTTCCGCAGGAAGCACCCACGATATTCGCAGACGCGGTCCGAGACTCGCGCCCGGAGTGACAGCGCCGGGGTCTGTGACACGGCTACTGCAGTTTTGCCTCGATAGCGCGCCCGACGATGGTCAACTGAAGTATCGGCTGCCCGCCGACGAAGCTCTCTTCCACCAGCTCCATCATTTCCAGGCGCTCGACCAGCTTTTCGGACAGCCGCTTGTCGCCAACCAGCCACCCTCTGCCTGCCTTGCGCTGGCGTCGAAAAAACGCAATCGCACGGAGTGCATCCCGTTGGCTCCGGGTGAGGCTCTTTACTGTCTCGACTGGGCCGGGGCGCCCGGAGTGATCGAGGCAGGGCGGCATAAGCGTTACTCCTTCGCCTTCGTTGACGGGATCGCCGCGGCCGGCCAATCGTTTGAGGGCTCCTCAGCGTCTTCGGCTGGATCGGGGTCACGATCGTAAACCAAGAGACGTTTTGCGATGACGTCCTGGAGTGTTGCGATCACCGTAACCGTTTCATGGCCCTCGTTCGCAAACCGATCGATGATTTCGGCAACAAGATCATCGAGATGTTGGAACAGCCCTTCGGCATTGTCGGGTTTTTCTGTCACGATCGTCGCTCCTCAGATATCCAGCCGCCGCTGCTGCCAGTCCTTATATGGCGCCAACAGCTGTCCGGGAAATCGGTCTTCGATCGCGGTTTCGACCATGGCAATCCTGACAAACACCTCGCTGCTGTCGCGGTCTTCTGAGGGGATTTTTTCGCTTTCGTCTTCCAGTTTCTGCATCAGCGCAAACAGTTCTTCGTCAGTCATCGCGGAAAGCTGGTCTTCGAACTCCGCGGCATCAAAATCTTGTCCCTCGGCCATTGTCTGTCTCCTCCTGTGCCATCGGATGTTTGAGCGATAACGGCCTAGTCGTCATCGAGTTCGATCCAGACGGGCGCGTGATCGCTTGTGTGCTCCCAGGCCCGCGCGAACTTATCGACGCCGCAAGTCTGCAGTCTTTCCCTCAGCGACGGGCTCAGCAGGAAATGGTCGATGCGAAGGCCTGCATCGCGGGCGAAGGCGTTGCGGAAATACTTCCAGAACGTATAGATCCGCTCTTCTGGATGCAGCAGCCGAATGGCGTCCGTCCAGCCCATGGCAACGAGCTCGGCATAGGCGGCCCGCACTTCCGGCCGGAACAGGGCATCGTCCCGCCAGCGCTCCGGCTTGTAGACATCGAGATCGCTCGGCATGACGTTGAAATCTCGGATCAATGCGACGGGCACATTGAGCTCGAACAGTTCAGCCGCGTAGGAATGCAGGCGCTCGAACCAGCGGAGCTTGTAGTCGAACTTCGGGCCAGGTGCTGGATTGTCGTTTGGAAGATAAAGGCAGCCGACGACGATCCCATCGACGGCTGCCTCAATGTAACGGCTGTGGCTATCGTCAGGATCTCCGGGAAGGCCGCGTCGCGTCTCGCGCGGCTCCTGATCCTTAGCAAGGATCGCCACACCGTTCCACGCCTTCTGCCCGTACCAGATGGCGCCGTAGCCGGCGCGTTCGATCTCCCAGCGCGGAAACTTCTCGTCCGGGGCCTTCAGCTCCTGCAGACATACGACATCAGGTTTCGCCTCGGCGAGCCAGCGGAGCAGAACCTCAAGCCGGCCGTTGATGCCGTTGACGTTATAGGTGGCGAGCTTCACCGGCGTTTCCGTCAGTGCTTATGATCACCCTTATCGCCCTGGCCGGGTTTCGCGTCGTGCTTGGCGTCATGACGGGCGTCCGCTGACAGCGATCGCGAGACGTCGACGCTCTCCTTGAACTTGCCTTCCTTGTCCCGGCGGACATAACGTTTGTCGGTTCCGGTATCGATCAGTTCGCGCTTGGTCATGGCGAGACTCCTTCATGGTTGCTTCTGTCCATAAACGCACCCGACGCCCAAAAGATGCATGCGAATCAGAGACCTATCTAAGACTCGCAAAACGAGCGGGCCTAATCAGCTAAGCCCTTGAAAATGATTCGTTTCGACTCGGAACAATTACATGCTGATTCGCTTGAATCGCATTGGTTGTGTCAGGAGTATTGCGTCATGGTCGCCCCGCGAGCGAATTGGAAAGGCTTCATCAAGTTTGGAGAGGTCGCTTGTCCGGTGGCGCTCTACACCGCGGCATCATCCTCGGAACGGATCGCCTTCAACACGCTGAACCGCAAGACAGGCAACCGGGTGAAGCGCGAGTTCGTCGACAGCGAAACGGGCGATCCGGTCGAACGCGAGGACCAGGTCAAGGGCTACGAGATCGAGAATGGGCAATACATCATCCTCGAACCCGAAGAGGTCGCGGCCGCCGTTCCCGACAGCGACAAGACGCTGAAGATCGATGCCTTCATCCCCTGCAACGAGATTGATGACGTCTATTTCGACAAGCCCTATTACCTGGCGCCCGACAAGATGGGCACCGACGCCTTCGTACTGCTGCGCGACGGCATGAAGAAAGCGAAGGTCGCGGCCATTGCCCGCACGGTCCTGTTCCGGCGTGTCCGCACCGTTCTCATCCGGCCACACGGCAAGGGCCTGATCGCCACCACGCTGAACTTCGATTACGAGGTGCGCTCGTCCGACGAGGCGTTCGAGGAACTACCCGATCTGAAGATCGAGGGCGAGATGCTCGAGCTCGCCGAGCACATCATCGGCACCAAGAAGGGCAGCTTCGACGCCAGCACGTTCGACGATCGTTATGAGGCGGCCGTCGCCGAACTCGTAAAAGCCAAGATCGAGGGCAGGGCGCTCCCGAAGAAGAAGGCGCCGGCTGCGTCGAAACCCAGCGATCTTCTGCAGGCACTGCGCGAAAGCGCTGGCGTTGCTGGTAAGGCCGAGGCCAAGCGGACTGCGGCCAACGCCAACAAGGGCACGTCGCGTCAGAAGACCGCCAAGTCGGCAGCTGCCAAATCGAAAGCGGCTGCTTCTCCAACCCGCCGCGCCGGTTGATCGGAGGAAAACATGGCTGTCCGACCCTACTGGAAAGGCTATCTCAAGCTTTCGCTGGTCACGTGCCCGGTGCAGATGATGCCGGCGACCTCCGAAAACGAGAAGGTTCGTTTCCACACGCTCAATCGCGAGACCCAGAACCGCGTCGTCAGTCATTATGTCGACAGTGCCACCGGAAAAGAGGTGAAGGACGAAGACGAGGTCAAAGGCTACCAGCGTGGCGAGAACGAATATATCATGCTGGAAGACGAGGAGCTGGAGAACGTCGCGCTGGAAAGCACCAAGACCATCGACATCTCGACGTTCACGCCGCGCGACAGCGTCGAATGGATCTGGCTCGACACCCCCTATTACCTTTCGCCTAACGATCCGGTCGGACAAGAAGCGTTCTCGGTGATCCGCGACGCGATGGAGGCCCAGAATATGGTCGGCATCTCGCGCCTGGTGATCTCTCGGCGCGAACGCGCCGTCATGCTCGAGCCACGCGGCAAGGGTATCGTCCTCTGGACGCTACGCTATGGGGATGAAGTGCGCGATGAAGACACCTACTTTGCAGGCATCGACGATGACGAGACGGCGGATTCTGACATGATGCCTTTGGTGCAGCAACTGATCAAAAAGCAGACGCAGCACTGGAACCCGAAGATGGTGATCGATCCGGTGCAGGACCGGCTGCTCGACATTATTGCTGCCAAGAAGAAGGCGCTGAAGAAGCCTTCGAAGACCAAGGCAAAAGCACCGGCCTCTGCACCGGTTCCGAACAACGTCATAAACATCATGGACGCCCTGAAGAAATCGGTCGCGGCCGAGACTCGGTCCGGCAAATGAAGAAAAGATCAGCGAAGCCACTGCTGCAGGACGGCAGCCTTTCCGCCAAATCGCAGCCGCGCCGAAAGCGCGACCCGTCCCAGCCGAACCTTCCATTCGATCCAATGCCAGACCGGGTCGAGCCTTGCCTTGCCTTGCTAAAGGCAGCTCCACCGGTCGGACCGGATTGGGCCTACGAGATCAAGTGGGATGGCTATCGGCTTGCTATTCACATCGAGCCGAAAGGTGTGAGGATCATCACCCGCGGTGGCCATGACTGGACGCATCGCTTCCCGACAATTGCGGAGGCTGCCAAAAACCTGGGCGTGTCGACAGCCATCCTCGACGGTGAGGCCGTGGTGCTGAACAGCGAGGGACGATCCGACTTCGGAGCCTTGCAGCGCTCGCTCGGCGGACGCGGCGGCAAGCGTGCCTCCACGGAGTCCATTCTTTACGTTTTCGATCTTCTTTACTTTGACGGGCACGATCTAACGAAGACCGAACTGTCGGTACGCCGCCATCTGCTGACCGACCTGCTCCACGGAGCCGTTGGCGCGATACAGCTTTCCGAGGAGGTGCAAGGTGATGGCGCAGAACTCCTCGAGAACGCCCGGTCGCTGGGCCTAGAGGGTATTATCGCCAAGCACCGGGACCGTCCGTACCGCTCGGGCAGGACTGGCGACTGGCTGAAGATCAAATGCATTCAGAGCGAGAGCTTCATGATCGTCGGCTACGAACAGTCGGCCACCGCCCGAGGCGGGATCGGCAGCCTGCTGCTGGCCGCCCGGCGTGGCCACGACTGGATCTATGTCGGCGAAGTCGGCACGGGCTTCAAGGAAAAGGACGCCGCCTACCTGAAGAAGACGCTCGACACGCTGAAGACGAGGACGCCGGTCGTTCCGCTCAAGGGCAAGAACTACGTCTTCGCGCAGCCGACGCTGATCGCCGAGATCGAATTCCGCGGCTGGACCGACGACGGCAACCTTCGGCATGCATCCTACAAAGGGTTGCGCGAGATCCAGGACAATGCTGCAGTCTACGAGCTCGATTGAACTGGTATAGGCCGTCGAACGGGCCGGTTCATTCGCGTGGCGACCGTCTGCGATCGAGATCGGAATGGTCGAGACCGAAATGTTCCAGAACGAGGTCGAGGTTACGGCGGTTGGATTTGAAGTAGACGTCGAACAGGTCCCCGATCAATGGGATACTGCCGGCCGCCGCATCGAAGCCGATATTGGCGAGCATCTTGAAAAGCTTGTCATTCGGCACGCCAAGCCGGCGCGCCTCGTTGACGATGTAGAGACTGATCGCAGCGCCGGCGAAGTCACCGACACCCGGCACCAACCCGATCACCGAATCTGCTCCGAAGGAAAAGCGCGTTCCGGGAATGCGGAGCGCCGTGTCCATGAGCCGCGCCAACCCGCGCATGCGGCGCAGGCGGGCCAGACGGTCCAGGTTGCGGGAGTCCGTGTCCCAGCTATACGCTCGCTCGTATGTCATGCCGCCGCTCTCATCAACTTACCGAGACGTTTGATCGCCTGCTCCAAAGGCCTCTGTCCGTCGCAATAGTCCTGCCAAGCCGTCGTCTTCGCCAGCAGCGCCGGCACGGTCCTGATTGTGAAGCGTTTCGGATCGAGATCGGTCTTCACCTGGCTCCAGGTGAGCGGCATCGACACGGTGGCGCCCGGTCGCGCACGTGGCGACAGCGGCGCTACCGCCGTCGCCATGCGGTCGTTGCGGAGGTAGTCGAGGAAGATCCGGCCGTTGCGCTGGTTCTTGGCCATCTTGATCAGATAAAGCTTCGGGTTCTCGCGTGCCATCTGCAGGCAGACATCGTGCGCGAACCCTTTCGCCTCCGGCCAGGTCAGCTTTTTGCCCTTGACCACGGCTAGCGGTGTGACGACATGCAGGCCCTTGCCCCCTGTGGTCTTGCAGAAGCTGACAAGACCGAGTTCCTCCAGCCGGTCGCGCATTTCCCGTGCGGCTTCGACCACTGTGGTGAAGGGGACGTCTGGACCCGGATCGAGATCGAAGACCAGGCGACCCGGAACTTCAGGGAGTTTCGGCTCGCAATTCCAGGGATGAAGCTCGACACCACCGATCTGGGCGATGGCGGCGAGGCCCTCGACGCGGTCGATCTGCAGATAGGGTTTCTTGTCGCCGAACACCTTGACCAATTCCAGCAGGTTCGACGTTCCCGGCATCGCATGCCGCTGGAAGAACTGCTCGCCGCCAATGCCGTCAGGCGTCCGGATGATCGAGCATGGCCTTCCCTTGATATGGTCGATCAGCCATGGACCGACGGCTTCGTGATAGCGGGCAAGATCTTCCTTTGTCACCGGCTCTCCGTCGTTGGCGTCCGGCCAGAGGGGCTTATCCGGGCTGGAGATCATGACGCCCATCACCTCGGCCTTGGCGTTCTTGCCGCGTGCCGGCCTTGATGGCTTTGTGGTGGCCGGCGCCGGGGTCTCTGTCTTCGCCGGCGATGCCGGCTTTTCCGCCTCGACTTCGGCTGCGGGCTTGTCTTCGCGCAATCCCTTGAATGCCGCCTGACGGACCAGTCCGTCCGCCGTCCAGCCGGCGAACTGGATTTCGGAAACCAGGTTGGGTTTGACCCAGACGATGTTGGGATCCTTCTTCGGCGCGCCTATCCCGGTAAAGGGCGACTTCGAGGTTTCCAGTTCCCGGAGCCTTGGCAAGATCGTATCGACGGTCTTGGCACCGTAGCCGGTCCCGACCCGGCCGACATAGACGAAGTGATCACCCCTGAAGACGCCGACCAACAGGGAACGGAACTTGCCATTGGTCTTGGCATAGGCGCCGATGACGACTTCGTGGCCAGCCCGGCACTTGGACTTTGCCCAGGTCTCGGTGCGGCCAGATTGATAGGCAGCTTGGGCCTGTTTCGAGACGATGCCTTCCAGCGAGAGCTTGCAGGCCGACTTTAGGACCGCGTCTCCGCCGGTCTCGAAATGCTCGACAAACCGCAGGCGTGGGTCCTCACCGGCATCATCAAGCAGTGTCTGCAGGCGTTCCTTCCGCTCGGTGAGCGGCAGTTGCCGCAGATCTTCGTCGCCTTCGAACAGCAAGTCGAAAGCGAAATAGACCAGCGCGTCGGTCTTTCCCTCCGACAGTGCTGCCTGAAGCGCTGCGAAATCTGGCGCCCCGTTTTCGTCGAGGGCGCAGATCTCGCCGTCGATGATGGCATCTGGCAGGTTCGCGGCCGATGTTGCAATCGCGGGATATTTTGCCGTCCAGTCCAGGCCCTTTCTGGTCTTCAGCGTCACCTCGCCATTTTCGATGCGAGCCTGGATGCGGTAGCCGTCGAACTTGATCTCGTGGACCCAGCCCTCGGCCGAGGGCGGGCGTTCCAGCGTTTCGCAAAGCTGCGGAGGAATGAACTCGGGCAATGCAGATTTCGCCGGCTTGGCAGCTTTGGCTGCGGCTGATTTCCGTTTAGTCTTGGTTTCGGCTTTGCGTTCTTCAGCGGCAATGCCGTTGTTGCTGTCCCAGACGGCATCGGCCTGAACGTCGCTACTCTGGACCATGAACGGCTTCGGCTTCCTGCCCTTGCCGGCGGCGATCGCCTCCATGGTTCGGCCGGAGGCGACCGACGTTGCGTTGTCCTCAAGGACTGCAGCACCGTCCTCCTCGACTGAGAAGTCGTCATGATGTTTGATCAGCAGCCAGTTGGTCCGCTTGCCGCCGTCGCGGTCGCTGCGCATTCGCACCAGGACAAAGCTACCGTGAAGCCTCTCGCCCTCCAGTGTGAACTTGAAGTCGCCCTTCGCCAGGGCCTGCTCAGGCGTCTTGTTGCCTTC